>Ga0307511_10001177_pt1 | contig 27849 bp, 17 predicted proteins | sample 13_EM_MG_FD_200266 | JGI IMG/M metagenome (GOLD analysis project Ga0307511, IMG submission 200266) | Populus trichocarpa ectomycorrhiza microbial communities from riparian zone in the Pacific Northwest, United States - 13_EM | ecosystem: Host-associated > Plants > Roots > Unclassified | place...
CTCTCCAGCAGTGTGGAGAAAATCCCAACCGTATACTTAAGTAGGATTGTCGTTGACAGCCAATTGTGGAGTGGCGACGTCTCAGACATCCCTGCAGGTACCTCCAGAAACCGTTTTGCATGGGCTATTTTAGTGCGGCCCGGCTTCCCCCCCTAGTCTGGCTGCTTCCCTCCAACCGGAGATGAGGCCAAGATAGGCAAGCTCGACAAATGCCGAGTTATTTATTTGCAGCCTTGGGCAGGGGTCAGGAACTAGTCTGGTTAGCAAGTTTGGTGAATCGATCGAGGAGCTCTACGGCGACAGCGACCTCCTGGCTCACGGATCTAGATACAAGGTCAAATGTCAAATAAGCGACATTTGGGAAGCTGTCACCTACTTAAGACCTGTCACTGGTAAAGTGGAGATCTCTGCTTTCTATTCTGTTTTGTATTCCATGCATCTTAATCTGCATGAGGCCTATTCCCATAATGGCTAACACATCGCAACTGCAATATAACAACCCCATAGACGAACCTAAACCTTGGTTCACCGAACAATTGATATGGTATTGGGAGTCAATCCTTGACTTGCAATTGGTGTGCGCTCGGTTAGAAAATCTAGTCACCTGAGGTGGCGCGAATTTTTAGTTTGCGTAACCTTCCAATTTCATTCAGGTACCTGTAATAAAGTGCTTGAAGGAGTCCTTACTCGAACACATAATATAGCAAAATACCTCTAATGTAATGTATATATTTGCAAATATTTGGGGCTACCCAACTCCCTGAAGGCAGTGAGTTGTGATGTTCAGCGAGATTCGAATTCTCATTGCACAGTTATAGTCCCCCGTCTCTGGTTTGTCACCATACGAGGCTGGTTTCGGGCGCCCCACAATTTGATAACCTGGCCCTGGCAAGGGAACCCTCTACTGTGGGGAGTGAGGGTTAGTTGGTCGAGACATGGGAGGTAAACCATGTTCACGACACGTTTCCTCGCCCTGTGGCGTCTATGCTGCTTATCAACTTTCTTAGTTCGAGACTAGAAAAATGAGTGCTCGTTAATGAAGGAAATGGACCTATCGCCTAAAAACGATGGGTTATCCAGAGAAAATGTACTTTAGCTTTGTGTGGTACCACGCAAACCGAGCGACCCTAGGCAGCTGCTACCTACTACTACTAGTAGTAGTTTTAGTGGTGCCATTTGGGGTTCGGGGTAAAAATAATAGACCTAGTTTCTTGAATGCTCAGTGATGTTGAAAATGAGGACTTGCGGGTTACTTGTCTTGTATATATGTCATACTTCGTATGCATGGGCAGGTAGCTAGAACTTGGATAAATATAGTATAGATGGAATGTTATACCTGAGTATAAAAAAGATAACTTCCTGGATAAGATAGGTATATCTAGACTAAAGATACATTAGTTGGTCTTGCCTATAGTGGGTAAGAGCAGAATTTTCGCGGTGTGAGCTTGGCGGCATGGAAGTCGAAGTAACCTATTAAATTTAAGAAAGTAGTATAGAACATAGTTATGGTACCGTAGTCTGGTGGGCACAATCCCCTCGGAAATGGTACCGTACCGGTGTTGTTCCAACCCAGACTATGATTTCTCTGAGTGCCGAGTTTAGCTGCCTACGTAGGTAGCCTAAGCACTGGCACCAGACTTTCTTAGTCCTCCAACATGGCCGTGCCCTTCGATATCCGCAGTTCCAAGACCGTCGTCGTATCTAGTGGTTACCGAGATGGTCAGCCAATATATTGGTTTTACTTCCAGCCTTCCAGTGTCACCTTTCGGCCGGTGCGATTACTTCGATTGTTCTCTTGCATTGATATTTCTAGCTAGAAGAACACGTTCGACTTCAAGTAGCGCTAGAGAGTACCAGATTAGGCATTCTGCAGTACCTAATCTGGAGTTCCCCGGTTTGGCTTAGTCCCCGCCACCCCGTTCTCGCCAACCACTCTAGTTCTCTTTTAGCACGGCATCCGGACTTGCAAATATTCACATCTGGGCACGAGACCAACCAAACCCTGCTCCGGATCACAGTGGCGTTAACGTTTGACAAGGGCGCAACGCAATTTCCTCGGTTAGGTGCCCCGCAACAGAGACGCTCCAGTTTCTCCGAACGTCAAGCTAACTGAGCCTTCGGTATATATGACCTTGTCGGAACACATGCCACCGATTGGAGAAGTATAATAGTGACCTGTACCGGTATGGCTTGATTCCACTGCTTCGAATTCGTGATGTCGGCTACGCCTCGGGGCCTCTCGGGTTGAATTATTCCGTCCATTATGACCTAGTTCGATGCTGCAAAATTGCGGGCTCCAGGACTAACTACATCGAATAACTTGAACATGTCTTTGGGCAGCCTTTGGAAGTACAATGCCAGAATGTTCACCGTTATATATTGTGAGTCTAAAACATAGCCGGCGTCATAATCACCGATTTGTTCAAGTAGCCCAGCCGTAGAGGAGGAAGGCACTGAATTGAAGTTCGTAGTGTTCGTTATAATGCACTCCTCCTACTCTCGATAGGTTCCTCTTGCAATCGTACCGTTGGTGGTCTCTGATTGTTCTAGACCCTCTGGTAATAGGAACCTCCAGGTTATACCTTTTCTGACTAGCACTCTTTGCTCATCGGTTTTTGAGTTCCATTTCTTTCATGCTATCCTGTTCGCTTGTGAAATCGATCAGCAAGATATAGTACATACTCCCTGCAGCTACTTGCCACACGGTTTCCACATGTTTGTGGATCCAACGTGGTACTTACCAGTAGTCCATGCATATGACAGGTGAAGCGACCGTTCCGTCACTTAATATATCGTGCTAACTTGACTTTGATATATCACAAGAATATCCATGCAGGGAAAGGCTGGGATGCAGCTGAATATGGTGAGCTGAGTAAGAAATTTAAATTCTCATACTTTATTTACCCTGCACTGTCGCTTATAATATATGTATACCTAGTCTGGTTGTTTTATCCCAGGTAAGTGGGTCAAAAGGACCCAAACAAGATCTATCTGGCCACTGATACCTTCCCTGATATTTATGATAACTGAAAGTACCTAGATAAATTAGGTGGACTCTTTATGAAGTCAATGGGATCTTTTTATCTTGTATCAATCAGTCATTCATTTCGCATCAAGGCGCCGAAGTAAATCCAAGAACCCGAGCTCGTACCCTGATGGACCTCACATCAAAAACTAGGGAGACTCCATAGTTTTGAGGAGATAATAGAACCAACACCGTATAAAGATATAGGGAAATAAAATTACTCCCAAATATAGATGTAGCGGTCTCAATATTGGAAATATATAGTCTGCTTTGAAATATAATATATAGGAGCTGTGGATCTAAAACCACACACCACTCATATATATATATAGAACATAGACTCGTGCATATAATTTGGTTATATATTTTACATACCACTCTTTTTGTATGTACATGCAGCACTTCCACCTCCAGGCCGGCTCTGTACTCGACATGTATGTGTAACTAGAGTATGTTACATAGACAAGGATACTCGGTGCTTATGACCACTCTCACTATCTCCTGTTCCCTGTGGTGTGATACACCAGCTCACAGGAAATTATTCATTATAACCGCAATTTTTCACGTGAAACCTGCATTTATACCCCTCCCCGTCGGCCTCTGCAGAACCAGCTCCCCCTAGATGAAGGCACCTAGTTCTGGTTGCACCACAGGCACCCTACAAATACCCTCGAGTTCCACAATGCATACTTAGCTATACATACCCCACTTCTTACAGGGCCAAAGATCTGCCCCGATTGGTTATGGCCTTTGTGGCACACTACTTACGCACTAGTATATGTATTGCAGGGCATGTTGCGTGCATAACGTCTAAACTCACATGCTCACTCAAAACCTGACAGGGAAGGGAGTGTTTAAGTATACACATAAGGTAAGTGCTCTTGTGCGCTGCTTTAGGAGTATATAGAACATGTCCAGAGTTCCTGATATAAGGGGAGATAACTATCATTGTTAATAGTTTAGCGGATGGTAGCTATCTCTCTCGTAAAACTAACAGAGTGCGTCTCTTTGCCACCTACTACTCTCTGTAGACGTTGAGGGGTAGATCGGAGGTTTATAATGAGGGATATTCTCGATAAGGTAGCTTCTGTCAAGTCTGGTTGACGGAGGGTTTTTCTTTAAACATATATTGGAAGTACTTAGAACTCTATTCAAGCTGTGGTACGTGGGTAGGGAGTAGGGAGTAGAAGTTCTGGGTGCTTGGTTGCTCTGCAAAACATGCATGAGTCCCTTTGTACCAGCCAGACTACTAAGGAGGCTTATTCATGCTCTCTAGTCTCTCATAATTTAACCAGACTACAAGTTGTGCTTCATAGCCTGCCCCCCGTTAAATTATTGACGCCGTTTAATTCTCAAACAAAAAAAGAATACAGAAAAAAACAAAAGGAGCTTCAGCACTGCACTTCCTGGACCAGTTCTCTATTGTGCAGTTGATCCTACATCTGTTAGTAAATAAGCCCCTCTGTTGTTCTGTAGTATAGGACATGCACCGAACTGCTCAACCTGTGGAGGGTGAATCGGTGGCAGTGGATGTATTTTAGTACTACTTTCAGTGCCATAATGGTACCAACGCAATTTGACCTTCGAGTTTTTGCCTGGGAAAGAAGCCAAAAGTCCTCGCCATAGGCCAGACGGCCTGCATGCGAGTAATGATTTTTTTTTCTATATAAAAAGCCAAAACCCGTATTAGAAACTTTCCAGGGAGGCTTTGAGGGAACAGAATTGAGTCTGAAGTCCACTTTACCCGAACACGATAGTCTGTCTGGTTTGCGATGGATGGAAGTAATAAAGCGTTCTCATACAGGTAAGAATTCCTAAATGCTGAAACACGTGATTGGGGGCTGGTCACTCTAATTTAGGCCCTTATCCATGTTCAACGCCTCCGTAACCAAGAAGCAGCCTTGGTAAACTACTACAGAAACTCCCCAAGCTAGCTCCATTGGCATATTTACTTCGTAACTGCCTTTGAACTCACCCTATCCCACTCCGCCCGTAATGACGCTCTCGCCCTCTCTAGATCCCTTCTGATCCCCCTCAAGTGCGCAGCAGAGTATTCTTTTTTACTCTCCGCTCTCCCTACCACCACTGGACATCCTGTCTTTTTATCAGGCAACAGATAAGCTTCGCCTTCAGCAGCCAAGTACGCCTGCCACTCATCCACACAGACTTCACCTGCATAACCGACACCTTCAACCAGGACACTCTGGATATAGGTTCGTGTGGTATCCGACATTTCTTTGTAGAGGCTGTCTACTAAAGCCCGGTAATGTGGCGAAGAGTGATAAGCAAAGTGTGCTAACTCGTGGGCGGTTGTTTGGACCATGGAATGGTCTTTGTTAGAGCGCAGCTGGGAGATGAGGTACGCCGATGGCGAATGTTTGACAGAAAAAGGAGATAACGTGCTGCAGCAGTAAGTGGGCTGTTGGATTTTGTTAGTAGCCCCTTGAAGATGTAGATGTCCACCTGGCTGGGAAACGTGGAAGGTAGGTACCGGTCTCCTATGGGGGTATCTCCTGATTTCTTCAACTTGTTCAAACTTTTCTGCTTTAGTGGTCAAACCCAGCCTCACTATCCCTACCTCCTCCAGGATTTCTATCAGCTGAGCCTCTTCGGGCGTGCAAAACTCCATCCACCACTTCCCGGCCCGGCCCCCAGGCCCACGGGCACCCATCACCTCTGCGACCCACATTTTCTCCAGCCACCTCGCTACCTTCTCCACAGCCATGTTGTGTCCCTCGTAGCCCTTGCAAAGCCTAAGTCCCTTATCCTTAATTTCCCTTAGTCCAAGATACTCCCCCGCATAATCTCGTGACTCTGAAAAGGTAGAGAGGCGGGCCAAAGCGGAGTCCTGAGCTGTCGATGTAGAATAGGACAGATGGATTAAGTAGGGGGTAGTGTTAGGGTTATAGCGACTACCAAAGAGGTGTATCCAGAGAGGCTGGGTGAGAGCGTATTGTGGCTTGCTCGCTGTTGGATGTGGTATATTTCGTGGTACGGTGGCCCGGGCTCGGAGCTTTGGCTTTGGGGTTTGTGGCTGACGATTTTGGCTCAGTTCGATGCCCGTGGTGCATGTCATTTCTGGAACGGGGGGAAGGGCAAAGAGCTGGGGCTTACATCATTTTTCGTTCTTGAGGCCGTTCTGGGCCCGTACTGAGTGTCCTGTGCTTTTCTATCCTTATGATCGCTTGGAGGGGCCTCGGGGCGATACTTCTTCCCTGAGATGTGATCTGGTAGGTTTAGTGGCTTGCGTTGAAGCGGCCGTGGCATGGTGGTTGCGTGCTTAAGTACTAGTACTTATGAATATCGAGGTTGTATAGTTGTTAGTCGTGCGGGTAGGCCGTTGGAGCAGGTCTGAGGGGTTCCGAGGTGCGTTACTTGAATCGCTAACCAGTCTGGGTAGTCCCATATCTCGGGAGGTAAAGCCAGTATCTCCTTAGGCCCTTCCCGAAGAGTACTAACCAGTCCGCCTGAATTTAAGTATCACACCTCGTACCTGTAACCAGTCTACCCAGTATCACCAAACTGTCGAAGAATACCTCCGTACCAGCTGGCTGGTATGGTAACACCCATACCATAGCTATAGCACCACACTGTTCTCGTACCCAGCTACTCAGGCACCACAATGGAATCCAACCAGTCTGGGCAGCATGACATGCAGACTGCCGTGATGTGCAAACGAGCACTCTGACCCCAAGTGGGTTTGCTAGTGGGCTGAAGTAATGTATAAAAAAATTACCCACCTTGATACTCGAAGGAACATACCTAGGGGGAGAGCCACTAAAACCATTTTAGTTGTACTGTACTCTAGATCCGCCTGTATCTGTAGTCTCGCATGTACTAGAGGTAGTATACTGTTCCCGTGCCTCTCTTCGTCTCTATTAACCCTTATCTAAAACAGTCTGTTCTGATCTAGGTAAATCAACTTAACAAGCTACCTTCCTTTGATACCGATACCAGGTTACAAGTAGTACTGGTGCTCAACGTTCAACCTATTTACAATTGATACTCTCCAAGTGCTTGCTATCAGACGAGGCAATGCCCTGAGGAAATTCCCAATAGGACCAACACCTCATGTATGAAGAAAAAAAGTTAATCACCGAAGCGGAGTGTTTAACATGTAATTAGGCTAAACAATAATGTAGCCCACCGACATCATTTTGGGTACTACCAAATGAAACACTGAATGGGAAAAGTAAAGGCGCCTACATAAAGTTTACGCGCCTCTTAAGTAGCCAACAGCGTGTTAGCAAAGCTCATTAAATAAATATCTACAGCTACAGCTACAATAAGGACCAGAGCCGCAATGGATCTTATGGTTGAGATCATGAGGTTCTTGTAACACAGATTCACAGAACCTATCATCTATCCAGCATTCTGAGAGACCCAGAGGCACCAGGGTGGAGCGGATCAAGACAAGGGAACGGTCTCACTTGAATGTCTAACGACTAAAATCCTAAGTACAATGGCGCTCAGTAGCTTTTTAGATCTCTGATCTATGCCGTCCATAGGCCCGCTATATAGTCCAAGGGATGGAAGTCACTTAATCCAGTGCCTATAATACATTATCAAGTGAACTATCCTAGCTAAGGGGACCAAAGATGGAGTATAGCTCTATGCCATTAGTCTCCATATTTACACCAAAACTGTCCCATTTGATAATATTGTCAAAATCCATCATAACCCCGATCATCAAGTGCTCCAAGTCACAGGCATGACCTATTGAAGGCTTTCATTAGCTACAACTTCAGCTCTCATATCTCACTAGGATAAAGTGCAAAATTGCACAAAGGGATGAGTACAAAGCGCTGCCATACCAAATTGTATGGCAAGGTTACATGACAGCCACGGCCTCATCTTCAAAAGCAGTATAACTTCTTTAGGACTATATCAACTGACTTTATTTCTGCTAAGAATGTAAGAATCAACTTCGGGATATTGCGTCCTGGCCCTCGGCATCTAAAAATTGGTTTGTTGATTTTTAGTAATTTTTGCGCAATGGGCAAGTTTCGCTAATTTTTTTGCGTGACATTTGCGTAGACGCTTTTTGAAGAAACAAGAAATATGGATCTGGCTCTGTCAATACGTTTGAAGATAAAATGAAGATAAGAACAGGACTGAAGGGTTACCTCAAGGTAACTAATGTGCGACCCTCGAAACTGCCTGTACATATATGCTATATGCGTACTTCTTACTACTGGTATTCCCTCGCGGTCTGGTTGGAACTGCTCTTGTGCTCGGAGTAATATATCTACTACAAATAAAATTTCGAGAACAAACTGGACAGTATTAGACTACTTAAGCATAATTATTTATGTCTATAGTCTGGCGGGCACCGGCCTCTCGCAGTTGGACTACTCTCAAATAATACATTCTAATACTACTGCTACACCAGCACAAACAACTGTTACCCTCAGCTTAAATCACATGACTAGTCTCTTTTAGGGTAATTATTCTTTGGTCCCAGCGTTGACACTCACGAGCAGATACAACTCTGGCTGCCTGAAAATCACGGTATTCAAGAACGAAGTAGTAATCTAGTCGATTTCCAAACTAGCCAAACTATTGTTCATTAACCAACAACCAAGCTAGTTAAACTAGCCAACTACGACAATTCCGCATAAAACACAGTGAAGAGCATGAAATTCAAAGAGCAGAAATAGATCTTAGCACATCTGAAAACGGGGATGTACGATTTAAGAAATGAAATGCGTGAAATTGCTACAAAACAACGCGTACGAGATGGCGAACATCGAAACCGCTGGCAAATGGAGACCAACCCATACATGCTCAAGGGAATCCCATGTTGCCCTCCACTGCGAAGAAACTTAGCCATCCCCGAATAACAACTAGCCAGAATATAACATCGCAAGATTTCTTAGCCGAGAAATCTTTCCACAAATCTTGAGACCATTTCCACGGCACTTGAAATCCACTTTGGCCTCCAGGAGCTTTTGCAGTTTAAGGTCCTTCAGCCGCAATTTCATCAGCTGGTTTATCCATTACCTCGGCGGAGGCCTCTCCCGAGTCCTCCGCAGTACCTTCTGCCTTCTTCTTGGCAGCAGCAGCTCCTCGTGGCTTCTTTGGTGCAGTGGCCGATTTTTGCACAGGCGCATCCTTCTTAGTAGCACCAGCAGGCCTTCCTCGCTTTTTCTTTGGTTGCTCGCTAAATTTGGTAAGTTCATTAGCCACATTATGGAAGCGCATAGTGCATAAAACACAAGGGACATACTCTTCTTCAGCACCTCGGTCTTGCTCCTCGACCGGCGCAGTGTCCTTCTCCTTCTCAGCTGCTGATGCTTTGACGGCTGTCTCCTCAGATTTCTCCTCATTTTCGTCTTTTCCAGCAATCTTTCGCTTTTTTCCGACAGCCAAACTAGTTTTCGGCTTCTCCTCCGTTGCTGGGGCGGTCTGGTTATCCTTCTTGGTAGCCACAGCTTCCTTTGCCTTAACCTCGGCCGGTTTCCTTCCTCGAGGCTTTCCTCTCGGTTTCTCGGCCTCTTCTGCCTTCTCCTCATCTGGAGGACTGCCTTCCTCTTCCTCGGATTCCGCCTTCTTCACAGCGTTCTTGGCCTTCCGTGGCTTCTTCTCCCCCTCATCCGCGCTTCCAACTTCCTTATAGCTAACAGCAGTGGCCCTTCCGGCTGTCCTTCCAGACACTCTGGTTGGTTGTGCAGCCGGCTTCTCTGCCTTTGCAGCTGCTGACTTACGGCCTGGCTTAGCCTTGACTTTAACCTCCTGCTCTTCTGGCACGGATGCTTCTTTAGCGGAAGGTGATGCTACTTTGGTTTCAGCTGCATCTTCGCCAGATGAAGGTGCGGCTTGATTTGAGTCTGATTTGGCTGTTTGCTTAGCTTTGAGTTTGGGGGAACGTGCTTTCTTAGCTGGAGGGGCCTCGGCTTCATCATCAGATGCGTCCTTCTTGGCTGGACGCCCACGCTTCTTAGGCTCCGGTTTTTCTGCCGCACTGTACATGTTCTGTGTTAGTGAAGGGAATAGTAACAGGGGGTAAAATACACAATACTCACGCTGGTTTGGAGTGGTCTTCACCCTTTTCCTTCTTAGGGGCGCCACGTCCTTTCTTAGCTTTGGCAGGTTCCCTAAACACAAGTGGATAAGTGTCTGTCTTTGGCGGGAACAGGAGGCTGGGTATACGCACTCTACTGTACCAGTTTCCTCTGCCTTATGGTCATTTGGTACAGACTCGGCCTTGCCTGCCTTCCCTTCTTGTGGCTTATCGGCTTGTTCTGCTACTTCTCCCCTTTTCTTCTCCGTTGCAGGCTTCTTGCCAGTCTCCTTTTTCTCCACTTTCTTCTTTTCCTCTGGAGCATCCGCTGGGCTCTCTTTATTGTCCTCATCATCATCTTCGTCCTCGTTCTGTTGATATCCATTAGCTTTCAGCATCTAACAGTGACAAAATGTATAAAACTTACCTTCTTCCTTCCCCTACCCTTCCTCGCCCCTGGAGTCTTCTTCTCTGCTGGCTTGTTCCCACCCTCTTCATGTCTCCAATCTTCGTCATCTATGTGCCCTTGCTCAAAAGCCCTCTTTACCTTTGCTTGCTCTGCTTCTGGGAGCTCATCATAACCGTCGAGAGCATTAGGGTCCAGGGGTTTGTCATCAGAAGTGAGATTTTTGATAACATTTCCCATGACACGACTAGTGCAGCAACCCCTAGGGGGATGTTAGAAAATTCACAAAGCAGGTTACAAGCCGTCAAAACGAGAGGTTAAAGGCTCCCAAAATAAAGAGACAGTAGACAAATTTAAGTCATTGAGTTCAGTGCAAACGTAACGGGTATCGGGGACTGCTGTCCACACGCGCAAAAGAGACTGCTCTGTATAGGAAAGCAACGATGCTCGGGTATCACAATAAGAATATCACATGACTAGTGCTTCACAATATATGCGAATTATAATGTGAAACAATGGGTGTCAAACATAGTCCATCATTTGAGTGAAGTTTGCATAGAAACCTATGTCAATGACATTGAGAATGTGGGAACTTGACCCCGCAGTTGGCAAGTGAGAGTCCCATTATATAAAGCAGCAACTAAAGAGATTGTGCAAACCTACCAATGCCTCCAGCTCCAGTGGCCTTTGCCGGAAATCTCGACCCATGAGCCTAAACGCAGCTCGTCCTTGCCAATTTGCACCTTGCAATTTTGGCCAGCTTTACAGGTAGCGCGGCCACCTTTGGATAATTCTGTTTATGTGTCAGATGAGGTTCTGGTAAGGATATATGATACAAATACGTGTTGAGCGCAATGTTGAGCAGAGCTCGAAGGGAAGTTGGGACAGGAAAAACCATTACTGACCTACGCGATACGGCATGATATGGTGAGTACCGTTGGTATATGTAAAGTTTGTCTGAAGAAGAATGAAGGAGTACGTATAAGAGTCGAAGGGGAGGGGTAAAGTATTGCTTTCAGGCTGGGATATTGTTCGCGTTGTTGGGGTATTGATTTGCGACTTAGTTGGAGGCGTGGATGCGCGTGGTTGCTGCTTCTAAGCTACTGTACCGTAGGTGATGTTCAAGTTAGCTCTTGCCAGTCCAGCCTCGCCTTTGCTTGGATGTGTAGTTGGGGAATCGCGTTAATGATGGACGAGGGCAGTGTTACTCTTGACGGCACACACAAACGGTGAACAGGACGGGATAGAAAAAATAATTGTCGGGCTGGGGTATGTGTGAAGAGAAAGATTGGGAGGTGGTTGTGGGAATTTAAGTCCCTAGTGGTTCAGACCATACGTACAACTTTGAGTTGCTTAGATCAATTCTGTCGGAACTCGACCTACTAGTAGTTAGGTGTGGGAGATAAGATGCGATTAATTTGGGCTTCAGAACGAAAACTGATACACATGTATGAATAAGATTTCGCTCTCTGAATAGGAGACGGTATGGGAAAAAGAGGCGATCGCGACGATTGATAAGTTCTCCGACTGAATGGGATACAAAAGTCTTAAGCCAGTTAGTTATATATACGCTTTTACCTTGGTGCCTGGTGCCTAGAACAATATGAGTGAGGACTGCGTCTATGAAAAGTCCACACATCCAGAGCCCAACAATGACACTTCCAAACCCGCATGGATTTGCAGCTTGAAAATATCGATTTAATTTGGGAATCAGCTGTCACTTTGTCCCGCAAATCACAGCTCTCCCTCAGAAATAGTAGACGTCAACGAGACTTGGTGCTCAACAAGCCACCTGCACTGGCATGAAGAAAAACATACAAGTATGACTATAAGGTTGGCAGGCTAGGATATGTACATGGCACTGAGGGGCACGATTTACTGTACATAAGTTGACACCTTCCCTATCCTTGATCATGGCATCCTGATTTGCCCCTATATATGCATATGTATACGCTTCTAAGCGACCTGTGGTTAACGACGGTTTCCTGTATTCACTACGGTGTTGCACTTGAGCGCATAGGTTTATAACTTCCTTTCCATATCAGTGACCTCTGCAAAAGTATTAAGTGGTATGTACACGCCTCGTCCATACATATATCTCCCAAGTAATATATCTGCAGTTATACAGTACATCCCCCAGAATTACTGAAGTACCTCAAGTAATCTGGGCGTGCCTCTTGCCCTTTGGATTCCGAGTTCGCGTACATGAAGTACATCTGAAAGAAACCCACATAACGGCAAAGGAGGCTCCCTCGTATGGTAATTATATAACGAGACTTTGTTTGCTATCCAAGACTGTGTTTGAACTAATAGGACATACCTAGCTGACGCCGCAGTGCGCATAAATCGTCCTTTTCATACCCCTGGCATGCGATCGTAGTATTTTATTGACATGCAATTCCCATCGGTTTCCGGCTCAACGCTAATACTTTGCTGAGCACCAGACTAACGAAGGAAGGGGAAAAAAAAGAAGAGAAATTTCGCTGCAAACAAGCCTTGAATTACCCCACTACATCTCATGCGCCACCAAGCAACGCTCAACCTTGAGGATAGCAATATTTCCACAGTCCCCACGTACCCGGCCCTCGAGTCAATGCAAACTTCATCATTCAACTAATCTTAATTATCGAATGCCTCCCAAATCTTGCGATTTGGCAAGGGCAACAGCTCCCCAGACCACCTTCGAAGCTGCAGTAACACATCTGCTGCTCTCAGTCGGCTTCACTTGCCCATTCTTGCTGCCATCTTTTTTTGTGCAGAGGAATGCAAAGAGAGTGAAGTACAGGCGATCGAATAGTCTGGGTCTTCACAAAGATCACAGAGCAAGTGGTGTGGAGATATGGAGAGGTGTACAGAACGCCAGAGAGGCAGCACTTGACACAGCTCCCTCGAACACCCAGGCAGAATTGGGGTCCACGATTAGAACCGGTATAACACACCTAACACGAAGCGGTATTATCACTACACCGCAGCTACAGCTACATCATTCAATCCCGCTTCGCGGAGGAAGCAATATTCCTCAAAGATTCTTCTCCGGTACTGCCTCTTCCACTACTAGATCACCACCTAGGATTTCCGGAAATCGCACAACGCCTGGGAGATTCACTGCAGTGAGGTCCAATGGGGGCAGGCAACAAAGTAAACACCCCTCCTCCGCAAAGACCCCAAGAGACGATTACCGAAGCAAAGTTGGGCAACTGAGGTCATCTCCAACGAAAGTTCCCAGGCCCTTTTTAGGGCCCAACACCGGCACATCGAGCAAATCGTCCATGCCAGCCGACGCCTCTGTCACTGTTTCTTCTAACCAATCTTCAACCAACAGACCTAGTATCATCCACTCTTCGTCACAGATATCCAAATCGAAGCCAAAATGGGTCAAAGCTGGTATTCCAAGGACGAAGGTTAAACCTACTGGGAGGAAGGCCAGAAGAACAATGAAGGGAGCAAATAAACCGAATCCTAGGGAATTGGATGAGAAAAGTAGTGCTACATTTGGGGGGTTGAACACAAAACCCTCTCCTATGCCCCCTTTCGATATGGAAGCCTACGAAACAGCAGTTCTAGAAGGCGGGAATTCCTGGAAGAAACTCTTGGAAAGTATGATTCCGCCACCAAAGGCAGCAATGGCAAAGACTGTGGGTCGGGGCGTCAAAGGCATCGATCAAGCGGCAAACAAGGGTGTGAACCCGAAAAAGCAAAAGCGGTCGGGGAAACAAACGGCTGTCAAGGTAGAGGAGTTACGGGAGACAGAAGGCGAAGTTGCACCTGGTGTTGGCAGCAGAATCTCAGTCCGTGGTGATGGTAGAATTGAGTGTACAGTTGGAAAGGGCAGAAAAGTATTGGGGATCAGCCCCATCACCACAGCTTTGCCCATTGAGAATAAAAGGTATTTTGGTACCTGGGTAGGACGAGCTATGGAGGACAAACATACAAAATTCAGTGATGAAGAACGAGGAGTAGGGGCTAGGGGCGTAGGGGCAAAGCTAGGTGGGAGCGATAAGCCAGTAGAGGTAAAGAACACTCTTCCGGAAGATTCGGGAATTCCGAAGTCTCAATGTTTGCAAGCAGAAAATTCACCAATAATCGAGGATTCACAGCAAATCCAAGCTCCCCGTCGTAGCGTTCACCAATCCAGCACTCCGGCATCAGAACTCCCAAAAGCCAATTCCCCTACTGTTGGAAAATCCGGTCGGCGCGCGAAGCGGTTGCGAAGCAAACTGTCTACCTTTGAGGACTCTCAAAAGACATCCCTTGACCCCCCACCACCTCCACGGTCTGACACAACCCCACTACCGCCGTCCATAGTCCTCCCCGAACAGCAGTCGAAGCTTCTGGGAAGGATTCTTTCTTCTCCGAATATCGATAAGTGGTTCAAAAGCAAGCCCGAATTCTGGTTGGAGATACTCAAGGAATGGTATTTACCACAGGATGTCAATTGCCTGCCCCACCCCCCATGGGGTAGTGCTGCTACAATTGGAGGCAAGGTCAAAGAAACCATTGCTGCTAACATTTTCTCTATTGAGTACCCACCACCAATCCTTCACGAGAAGCACGCAAATTCAGGAGCAACTCCAATTGATGTCATCGAACTACTTGAAGAGTCAAGGAGAAATGGCATAGACATCCTTGTAGAGCTTGCTAGGCAAGGTGAATATTCGGCGATCCGATGGGTAGTACGAAGGATACTTCATCCTCAGATCGAAGATGTGCAAAAGCTCGAAGAAGGGAGATTGGGTGACGTGTTGGGAAGCTTCAGTTGGGTAAATGAGAATAAACCAAGAAAGACAAATGTTTATGCGGCGGGGGAACTCTCAGTTGCCCAGGCAGGTGGCATTGTATTAAATGATTTGGTTTCTGAGCTTAAGCCCGGTACAAAAGGTTCCAACCCTGAATTCGTGAATATCAAGCTTGCGCGTCAAGGGCTCGGTCTGGTCCTAGGCTCCATTGGTACCATGCTTGTCTACGCAGACCCACCCACATTGAGCGCACATTCAAACACTCCATTTTTCTTACAGTCCCATTCAACGAAAAACGAATACAGCACCTCACATCAGACCAAGGCCAAAAAAACTGAAGATTACACAATCCTTCTTCCAATTACCAAAGAAATTCTTGCATATCTCCACAACTCCTCACTTATCCCTTCCAATCTCTATTCTCCGACTCTCAATCCCAGATTGTTCATCCTCAAGACTCGAATCCTCACTGGCCTTGCAGATACAGTTTGGCGACACCAAGAACTGGCTACATCTGAAGTAGTAAAAAATGGGATGATAGAGGATGATGCTAGTCAAGCATTTGTTGTCCCCAATTTAGGCTGGAGGTTACATGGATATTGGCGGGGCGGCTTTGAAACACTCTCAGGGGATTATCCACAATGGCGGAAGTTCTGGGAAGGCGCAAGCTCGGAAGATGAAGCATCTCAAGTGGCCAAGAAAAACAAGGAAGAGGTGCTGAGACTGGAAGAGATGGCCAACCGTGGTGAGCGTGAGGTATTGCTAGAGCTTGTTCTCCGCGCATGCATCCTTGCGGGTTACGGTCATGCTGGCAGTCTAGTCTTAAGTCATATAATCGCGCGGGGTGGCTGGAGTTGGATTGAGTACGCTGCTGCATGGCCCGAGGAATATAGATTGGAGGATCTTGCTCTGAGGGAAGAGTCAGAGAGCACAGATGGGTTACCTGGGCAATGGGGAGTTCGAGGCTATGCCGTTGTGCCCCCACTCGTGCGAACAATTCCTAAGACTCTACCACAGGAATTGATCACCGATATGGCGGCTGCGATTATTGATAGCACTGCTGAGGGTAAGGGGCTGCGACAAGTCCTCAGCGATTTGGATCGTTTGGGCACAATTTTTGGCAGAGACAAAGCCGGACTTCCCAGCCTCGTCCCAAGAGTTGTCTCTCTGTGGGAAACGGGATACGCGCTCCCGGGAGAGAATGCCCGTATTGGAGAACAGGTGCTTTATTTCATTCAGCGTTGGTCAGGAATAGAGGAGATGTTACCTGGCAGCATCGCCCCTGGGGAAGCTAGTGCGGAGCTACAGGTGTGGTACAAGGTATTGCTGGGCTACATTGACCTCGAGAACATTCAGGGAGCAGAGAGGGTCTGGGGGAAGATGGAGGAACGCCTCAAATTGCTTATGCCACAAAACTATACCCCGAGTGCCACAAATCACGGCACCATAACACATTATTTCCACCCACCATGGGTATTGGCTTCGTACTTGACGTTACTCAACCAAAACAAGAAAACCAAATTTGGACTGTCCCTATTATCGCCAAAAGAGCCTGCACCCTTCCCGGTGATACCCAAACAGTACTACCATTTACCACCTCTGACACCGCCACTCATTGCTCTAGCGACATTGAGTAAAAATACGAGTCTTCTAAACGAAATCCTCTCCCTCCTACCATTTAAAAAGGCATTCGGCGTACCACATACAACGTTGACAAGTATCCTAAATGCATATCTCCGCATTGGTGATTTCGCCTCCTCTCAAGAAGTTATCGCATATATCAGAGCACAAGGCCTTCCCATCGACGGGGTCGACGTCGCTGTCCTCATCGAGAATACTCTTCTCCAGGACAAGGAAGAAGGCTATCGATTCGTTGAGCGGACGGCCGAGAAGGGTTTACAGGATGATTATCTCCAGCATATTCCACCAAACCTTCGAGTTCGAAGCGAATGGGGAAACTGGCACCTCCCATTCCGAGCAGCAGCGGGTAAGGGGACACACGATTTCACTATATTTGAAGGACAATACATCGCAATGAAATCCATACCGAAGCCACGAACTGTACCTCCTCCGAAGATGTCTCCAAGTGGGTGGCTTAGTGTGCTCAATCATGCTATTGAAGGCAACGACCGTAATCGTACAGAGTGGGCACTCAAGGGTTTAGGTGTTGACCTGCACAAGCGGAATTCACTGAGTACAAAGGTGTTCAATATCCTGCTGAAAGGAGTAGTTATGCGAAGTGGGGCGAGACAGGGCTGGAACATGATTATGGAGCATTGTATCCGTGATCGGGAAATCGGAAAGCCTAAATTAATCGGTATTGATGATGAGCCTCAAGGCACTTGGGTCCGAAGGACTGGTAGGGGGCGGGAGTGGCAGTGGGTACATGGTGGAAAGGATATGCTTGGAGTTAGGGCCGATGTAATCACGTTTAATACTGTATTGGATGAGGCGCTTAGGGAGAAGGAATTGATAGCGAAAGCAGAGAAGCTCGAATGGCAGAGGTACCGGGAGAATGAGGGGTGGGAAGGGGAAGGCCATAAAATTCTACAGGGTTCGGATCTATTGAAGCTGTTAGATGCAGGTATGAATGGGGAGCGAATCAATACCAACGCAGAGGAGTTGCAACTGTGGAAAGAGGGTATGGAAGACAGGAAGAGAAGGAGGCAAGAAATAGAGCAGTTAGTGAGACTGTGTAGAGAGCGCTTGGGCTCGATGGGGGGATTGTGAGCTTTTTGTCGTGGATAAATTAATTATACACATCGAGCATTACTTAGCACTGATAGAGTATTATGCATTTTATCTTTTCAATGACATCACAAGAAAATTCTGTGCTACTTTAACTCTGTACGACACACGATAGTGACTTGTGTCACCACGATACGGAGTAGTAGGCACTCACAGGCCGATCTCCACTACCCCGTCTTTAAACATCATAGTAGAGTACTTCGAGAAGTATTATTGTAGGTACTAAAATTGTATGTCGGTAATTATAATGAATGATGGGGACATATGCAGCTTAAAAAAATTGATGACTGTGTAGTCAATGTGCCTCAGCCGTGTAACCAGGCTAATAAATCCTAAGTATGTACACGGGTACAAGGGAAAGAGATTGCTCGGTACTAGGTAGTAGCGTTGTGGACTGACACAGGGGGTTAATACCAGTTGATCACCATACACTGAGCCACTGGTGGATCTCCACCAGGCTTGTACATAAACTCCTTCCCTTGAGTACTCATGTACCACCTACTTACCGGTATACTTAGTTACACATCGAGTAGTTGTAACAATAATATGATATACCAAGTTGACCCCCCCAACCAACGGCCCCGGGAGAGCACGCACTCAGAGCCAGGTGCTATTTACTGTCACCTCCCAGATCGATGAGTTTTGCGGTACAATGCTAGGTTTCAGTAGTCTGGTTGGGTTTCAGTACTTATATAACTATGTACACCCTGTCAGTACGTACTGGTACTGGCGACTACGAGGGTCTGGTACGAGGCCACTGGCAAACATCTCAGGGCCAAGATATAAAAAGACCGGGCAATTTCCTTCCGTATTGGGTAGTCCCATCCCTTTTCGGATGCCAAGGGCCAATGATATCACTAGTCTGGTTGATAAAGTACCAACTTGTACTTAGGAACTTGTTCAGCGTTTATGATCGATACTCGCGGATAGCACTATCATATAGCTACGTACATAAACCCCAATACACGTAAGTACTTCTGAACTGAGAAGCGCTCATCCCACATCCGCTGACGTTCTACTCTAGACCTGAGATGGCTGTGCTTAATGCAACGCTTCTATATGGGAAGCATTCTTCTTAAATGAAACACAATTAATTTGGTCATCACCCTTTGGCAAGTGAAAGTTAATACGAATTACTAACTATCTCCTTCGTCTAGTCCCCTGACTTCTCTGCTGAGAGGGTTGTTTCTCGAAATTTTTGGAGTCATCACGTGGCTTAAATACCAACCGGGGCCCTCCACCTGCTGCGTTTCAGAATTCGAATCACTCTTTGGAGGGCATACCTGACAAACCAGTATCGGCTAAATTTGCTGGGAGATACTTCGAGCAAGAAGTTTCCAAGACAACTCCGAATCCCCAGAAGATGCTTTTTTTTGCGATTGCTATATTGGGAGTGACGTTCTAATTTTAGCGATAGGGGGCCGTAAGCGCTATGTAAGCACTTGGCAAAGGTGTGGGTGACACCATTTTCTCTGTTTACTTTCTGTGCTAGAAAATGGCGATGTCAACGAAAACTGCCATGTGCGTACTGGGGTTCTGGGTGTTGCACCTGCAGATGGATGTCAACAAACAGATGAGCAAAATTTAACCGCTTTCAGTTCCAAGCACCAAATCTACGTCGCAAATAGTCACTACCTACTTACCTCTTGCCATTGTTTTTTTTAATCCCATGAGCCTTTGGATGTAGTCACCTACTGTTCCTACTTGGCTATCTAGCACACAACAATTTCGTGCGGCTGAGACCATGGAGTTGAAATTTCCCCTCAACTGGACAGGGAATATTAGTCTGGGTGGAACTCGAAGGATAAAGCTCCTGGAGCAGGGATCGCCGGAGTGGTCCACTGCCAATGAATTCAGATATATCGAAACTTCAGCCTCAGCCCCCAGGTGAGTTAGCTGCTTACTTCCATACTTTGACGCTTCCGTGGCACCGCCATCTCCTCTGTAGCTTCTTTTTGCTGGATCAATGCATGAACAGAGAGACGGCATTGCTTAATTCTGACCTATCGCTAGGCAGGTACAAACAGCCACTTCCCTTGACATCTCTGTCTTCCCCCCCACCGAGATCCCTCCTTCTTCACTTTTGCCGAGAAATTACAGTAATCTTGATCCACGACCTGGAAAGTCCACGGTCGTGACGTGATTCCTCGTTTCAAGATCTCCTGGAACATTCAATTACCGGCACCATTGCTGGGGCGATTTAAATATACCTTCTGGCTACTAGCGTCCCGTGTCAGCTGCCCAGCTCTGACTGCGGTACAAAGTAACTCAAGCTTTCGTGGCTTGAGGGTCAAGTTCCAACACCATTGCTCTTATATCCTTTTGCGCATTGGTATCTGGGGATCTGGGCCCCACTACCATCGACGGCCTTGATAACCGTTATCTCTTCTATTTGTTGCCTGTGCTTCTTTGGTTTACATTTAGCCAGTGGAGCAAAAGCAATCGTTTATTCTATTATTGTCTTCGCGGCAACGTACAGCTTTGCTAGCAATCTTACAAACCTGTGGACATTTCGAATTAAAAGAGCACAACAATACGCTACCTAGAACTCAAAGGTCGACGGTAATCGAAGGGGGAGAGCAGGTACCTTGGGAGCCTTTTTTTCCCTTTCTGATTCTCCACGGCGGGGTGTTCAAGGCACCGGTAGTGGCTTTCCCTAAGGTACGACAATCGTGGATTTATTAGATAGCTCTTCCTCGAACCTCCGCAATGGGCTCGCAATATCCTTATGACTCCTCCTCCTATCCTGCTCGTAGGGGGTCAACTACGTCGTCAAGATATACCTCAGCGAGGACGGTTTCGGCTTCGTCAACCCAACCTCTTGTAGCACAGTCGCAATACTCACAATATGATTACCCCGAGGAACCCGCGCTAGCAACCCAACACTCCGCTACCTTCTACCCATCCGCACAAGACGACTACTTCACTCCTTATGGGGGTAATTGGGGTACGGGGGACTTTGTCTCTACCCCACCCCTCATGTCACCACAGGAGCAACAGCCTTCATATACGCAACCAAGGGAGGTGTACGGTGAAAATACAACGTATGTATCAGGCACTACCAATCCCCCTGATGCAACCTCAAGCCCATATTTAGGAACTGGTGGAATTGGAAGAAGTCCTAGTTCTGGCGGGAATTCCTCACCCCCTGAAGGCCCTGCTATTTATACTCCAAGCATAGGCTCTAGCCATTCGGCATCACCCCCATCGAGTAGCAACCCAATTGCGCCTCCAGCTCCAGCTTCGGCACCAGGGAACAGTGTAGATACGTCTTATTTAGGTGCGGGTCACATAACCTCTGCCGGTAGTATACATGAGAGAAAACCATCAGAATTATCAAGGCCCACTGGACGTACTGGCACCATATCAAAGTCAAGAAGGTTCCAGAAAGGGAACATGTTGCCTTTGCATGAAGGTGAAGTTTTGGAGACGAAAGAGATACAGGGCCAACAGGAGCTAGACCCTATGGAATATAACGAAGAAACTGGAGGATGGGTACGAAAAGCTCGGTCATCAGTTCAAAATAGGACTGGAAGTATCATGAGGAGTTTCACACGGAGACTTACGACCTACAGGCCACTGAGTGGGGGAGATCGTGATGCTGAGTTGGAACGTGCCCGTGCCATCAAAAAGGATGAGGACGATGCATTGCGCGAGGGCTATGGTAACTAAATAACCTTTGAAGAAACCTGACCATTACTAACTATCATGACCAGAGGGTGTTGATGTCGATATGTTTGGCAGTTTTGATTCGGAGATTCCGGAGCAGACGGCAGATGCAATGAGGCAGCAACATGGCAATACAGATTTCGCATATACGGCCACAGGAGAGGTTGTGGATCTTTCTTCTCTCCAGGGACTTAATGCCGATGAGGATGAAGTGGATGACGACGGGAAGAGTAGGCGGAGTATGTCCAACACATTTTATCTCAGAGAAAAGGAAATAGCGCTGATATCGATGCAAAACAGGCTCCTTTTCCCTCACACGGGCTACCACCGGCTTGAGTCCCAATGAAAAATCTTATTATTTCCCAGAAGGTATTTTTCCACAGAATAGTTGATATCTATGGTGACAGGGAGCTGATTATGTAGATCCTGATACGCCAAACTGGAAACCAGTGACAATGCGCCCTCTCTACTTGACCATACTTCAACTCCTCGCCCTTGCCATCATTGTGTTCTGCGAATTTCTTTACCAATACTCGGTGCACAAGGGCAAAGAGAGTGATTTCGAGCCACATCTCACAAGGTTTAAGGACCTGGGGGACATGCGTCTTATAGACTTTGCTTTATGGAAATACCTTCCAACCGTTATCGCTGTCGTTTTTGGTGTGCTGGTCCAGCTCACTGATGCGGAAGTTAAGCGCGTTGAACCCTACTTTCAACTCGCCCGGAAGCCAAAGGGAGCACGGGCTGGAGACTCACTGAATATTGAATATTCGACCTTTTGGGCAGTGTTGTGTCCTTTCAAGGCCATACGGCACAGGCATTGGGCCGTCATGCTTTCATCAATTACTGCTATTCTTGCGTTTGCCGCTGTGCCACCTCTTCAGTCGGTGTTTCTGAATCTGGACATGGGCAAGGGCGGAAGGAAGCCGAACCAAAACGAGTGGAAGTTCCTTGTTGTTGATAAGATCTGGACGAGACTTCTCGAAGCAGTGATGCTTATCATTTTCATCCTCATCGGCGCACTTCAATGGGTTTTTCTGCGTCGAAAGACTGGATTGGTGGGAGACCCAAGTGGAATTGCTGGTGTGGCTGCCATGGCAAATAAAGCACACATTCTGATGGACTTCAGGGGCTTAGACCTGGCTGGTACAGAAAAGATCCATAAGCAGCTTAGCAAGAGAACATACATTCTACACAAATCTTGCCTTTGGCAGGCCGAGTTTTTGAAGGAGCACGAACGGCCCACTGAAACAGTCAGGGATCAGAACGCACACCCAGTACTCCTACGCTTCCAGGGGGGTCTACCATTGATGGGATACCTAGTGTTGGTCATGATTATGCTACCGTTCCTAATGGGGAAGGCAAGCTTGCAAAGAGTATTATCTAAGTCTACTTGGTTCCTAACTGTCCTGTCCATTTCTATTAAGATGTTTTGGGAGGTTATCGACCGGGACCTCCGGATGTTGCAGCCATTCTACCTTTTGTATAGGCGACATGCACACTCCGATGTCCTCACTTTGGACTATACAGCGACCATCCCTGGCTGGATCATTGTCAAAACACTTCAGAATAAGCATTTCCTCCTCGGTTACATAACAACCATAACCCTCCTTAATGAAGTCCTTACTGTTTGTATGGGCTCCCTTGACCCCGTATCCGGTGACGAGACCCCTCGCTCCCAGAAAATCTCATTTGCTCTTGCAGAAGCTATCATGTTTATGCAGGTAGTAGGAGTTGCTATTGTATTATACTTACGGCGGCACCCGTTTCTTCCTCGACAGCCCGGAACTATCTCGAGTGTGTTGGCGTATATTTATGCGAGCCACATGCTGCCGGACTTTGATAACATGGAAACCAAATCTACGAACGAAAGACGAAAAATGCTCGCTACAAAGAAAAAGACTTATGGATTTGGCTGGTTTAAGGGATTGGTAGATGGCAAATGGCACGTGGGTATTGACCAAGAGGAACTTTTGAGATCGTATAAGCACGGAGAGAGATTCCTGGATAGTGTCGTACAGGGCGTCCCTTCTGGACTAGACCAGTTTTAGAGGAACTCTTCATGTGGATCTATTGGAATGATCGAGGACGAAAATTCTGGGAGTTTAGAGCGTCAGGGCTCAAGCTGTTTATTATACCCTTGTTATGTTTTATTCAGGAGCAATACTCATTGGTCAAGTAGAGGCTGATTCAATCTCGCACCATGATTGCATGTTGGATTTACATTTTATCTTCATATATATTGGGCATATGGTATATGGACCGCTTGGGACGACATAAACCACTATATACTATGTATTATGGCTTTTCTATATTATATTCTGTGGCTTTTCTATTCTATTTTCTGCATGATCGCTTCCACAAGAGTACCAGTGAGCTTGTTGTAGCTTACTGAAGGGTTACAGACCGCTGCATGAAGAACACCATTTTGTGAATATCTGAACTGTATTCAGGTATTCTAGAATCTCGTGGAACTTAGCCTGTCTTCCTCATTGCATAAGTACGCATATAGCTCAACATCAAACAAAAATTTTCCAGACCGGATCCGAAGACAACAGCACAAGAGGCACGGCCAAATGTGATGTAGTCCAATTGGAATTGCAGCGCCGCTACCACAGGTATACCTGGAACTCACGGCAAAAACCTCACATTTATTGTTTGGGATAGCAGGTGGCCGAAATGAAACCATTCCCAACATAGGCAGGACCGAGACCAACATAAAAGAGCACTTTACCAGAGGAATATTGGTGTGAGCTGAAAGCAGCAGCCCAAGCTCGTTCGGAATAAAAAGGGATCCGCTACATCGAGTTGTAGAGTACTTACAACTGATCACCGGCAAATCCCGCGGTCTGCACCGCAGCACCAAGACATGGAGTACCTAGGAACAAGGAATGGGTGGCGAAAACTGGCGTCAATGGCGATCAGGATGGGCTGGCACGCGGGGGCGATGGTAATAACGTGATAGGGCAACCGAAGTTCCTAATGAGCTAAACCCAACCAAAATACCCTGTTTAAAGTACGATCGTTCGGCAATCGATGAGGCGGTGGGGCACTTCGTTGATGTGAGCTTGGCGGGGAACCCTGGTCTCGCTCAGATCCTTGGTGGGCAATTGGCAATTGGCAGTTACAGTGAGGGGGCGTATAATATATATGATGATATTGATGGTGATGTTCCACTTGAAGAGCTGGTTCCCATATGTGCCGAACAATCACAGGCTCACTCCCCTGCCCTTGGTTGTGTGATGTGCGCTGCTGTCTGGGCTTCACGTCCCACAGGTATGGTTATCCGGTAGACTTGGAGATGCCCTGGTGATAGTCAAGCGGTTACTAGTAGTTTTACAGAATCAGGATAGCAGGCCCTCTTGTGTTCGGTTCATTCTCTAGCTTTTAAGCCGTGGTCGTTCCATCCGGCTGTTTACACGTCTTGTTAACATTCATCATAGATTCTTAGTCGCTGGAGTCTTGTGCCTACCTGGAAATCAGACTCAACTTGTGCTTCTCCCTTAGATATAAAATAGCTCTGAGGGAGTATAGAAGTACCCCTCATTCGGTGCACAGGACCTAGAAACAGGAATATCGAAAGTCTCCTCTTCCGCCTACTTACCCAAGATGCCTTCTTCCACTTTTCCCTCCCCCCTCTTTACCTTCGGATGTGTCCTCTTCCTCGTCATTGCTCTCAGCTCCCCCGCCCTTGCTTTCGGTGCCGGAAACATCGTCAGCGTTTCCCAGATCGCTGGCAAGAATTGGCGCCATGGTGATATCGAAGACACCCTTCTCGAGCTCTTCATGTCTCAAGCTGGCCGTGCTAAGTTTGATCGCCTTGCCGTCAAGAGGGTCTACTTTGGGAACTGGCTCCGTGATTATTCACAGGCAATCGATGTCGGTGGACTTAAGCAGCTTCCAAAGGAAACAATCCGTGTTATGCTTTGGGTTCTTTGCTTTGTCACCTTTGGATTTGCTACTGGTGAATTTGAGGTGACCGAGGAGAGGCTAGGATGCTACCGCCCAGAGGAACATATTGATAATCCTAAGGTATGTGGCACTTGTTAATTCCAGAGCTTAAGCCCCATTGCTAATTAGGGGTGTTTATCTTTTTACAGGACTATGCGGATAATGAAGATGCACGAAAATACGACTCTCGTCTCCGTGGACCTGTTGATGAGGGCAAAGAACTTGCCATCGACGATAGTAACGGCATGAAGGTCTACATTGCGTCCGAGAACCGCGGTGTCGGCACTAGTGCCGGGTTTGTCCGCAAGTGTTTCACCAGGTCCATCGAACTCGGTCGTAAATTCGCGCAAAGTGGCAACGACAGCGACCTCTTTGAGGCACTTAGGTTACTCGGAACAGGCCTTCACACTCTCGAGGATTTTGCTGCTCACTCAAACTACCTTGAGCTTACTCTCAAGGAGCTCAATGTTGATGCGTTTCCCCATGTCGGTGGCAACTGCCAGGCCAACGTTGATGGAAACGAAATCTGGCCCGTCATCACCGGTACCTTCGGTATGACTGATTTCTTGCACTCCGTTGTCGGTGAGGTTTCGGATAAGATGATCCAATCAGAAGTGCAGAGCCTTGAGAACAAGATCAACAATGCTCATTCTGGTGACCATAGCGGGGCTACCTCGAAGCTTAGAGAAATTCTCGATATCATTCCCTTTGGTCTGCTTGGGCTTGGAGATAGTGACTTCAGCAATCAGGCACAGAAGATTCAAGAGCAATCCGATGCTAAGGAGATGGAGGCCAAGGGAAACATCTCCAGTAGTAACCCAACAATTGATCAAATTAGGGAGCGCGCTTGCACTACCGCAAAGGAGATCTATCCTATTCTTGAGTTCCACGACAAAGTTATGAAAGCCATCACCGAGGGTGTTGACAGGATCCCTGGTGCCGCAGAGTTGATGGAAAACTTAGCCGGAGCCATGCAGATTTACATTTTCAGCGTGCTTGCACCCTACATCGCCCCTATCCTTGAGCAGGTCAAGGCAGAGCTCGCTACTGGGTCCGAGGGAATTCTTCAGGCAAGTGAGAAGGGCCAATATATTGTCTTCAATGATGATGATTCCAGCAATCCTACCCACTCAATGCTTTCCAAGGATCATTTCACCAATGTTCTCAATGAGCCCGCAGGCCTCGTTGCCTCTGAGGTTGTGCGATTCGTTGTTCCCCACATTACCGCTGCATGGGATGATGACAGTATTGATGCCAATGGCGTGTGTGACGAGGTGCTTCAGGTTCTCCACCACCCTGCCCTGAGGTCAAAGGAGGGTCAGGAGAGGATGTTTGAAGTTGTCAGGCAATGGTGGGAGGGGAAGAGTGGTAGGGAGCAATCACATTTGGAGGATGCATTGAGCAAGGATGGAGTTAAGGAGGGGCGGAACCACGAGGGTGAAGACCCATTGGGAGGACCAGGAAGCAAGAACCACTCACATGTGGGGTGCTCCCATGGTCATGGTGGGGGAAATAAGCAGCAGCAGAGGAGGGATGATCACGGTAGTAGCCAGCAGATCAGTGGGCGACAGACAGGGGTTTATCAACAACAGGAAGACTCCTACCAGCGACGGCAGACAGAGCAGCCGCGCTCACAGCGGGAGGAAAGACAAAACGTTGATCTTAGCACCCCTGCTGGAATTGGTGGATTCCTCGGAGGTTTAGTCGCTGGTGCATTGGGTGGGGGCAACCGCGATCAGGAGTCGACATCCAGGCCTTATGGTGGCGAGGAGAGGAGTTCGTATGGAAGGAATGAAGAAAGCTCCTCCGGGCGAAATGAGAGCTCATATAGCCGTAACGAGGACAATTCATATGGTGGTTATGATAGACAAAGTGAGGAAAGGAGCTCCTATGGTCGTGGTCAGCAAGATAGCTATGGCAGTGGTCAGGATAGCTATGGTAGTGGTCAAGGTAACTATGGCCATGACCAGCAAGATAGCTATGGTAGTGGTCAAAGTAACTATAACCGTGGTCAACAAGATAGTTATGGCAGTGGCCAAGATAGCTATGGTAGTGGTCAAAGTAACTATAACCGTGGCCAACAAGATAGCTATGGCTCAAGGGGCACTGTGGATGAATACGGTTCGCGTCGCGGGGGTGAGGATGAGTACGGTTCGCGCCACGGGGGTGAGGATGAATACGGCTCGCGTCGCGGGGGTGGAAGGAGAAGGGGGGAGGAGGAGGAGAGCAGTGGGTGGTGATTGAGAATAGGGCTAATTGGGGGGATTTGAAGGGGAGATTATGGGCTTTCTTCCCCCTTTTTCACGCGAGA
>Ga0307511_10001178_pt1 | contig 27808 bp, 27 predicted proteins | sample 13_EM_MG_FD_200266 | JGI IMG/M metagenome (GOLD analysis project Ga0307511, IMG submission 200266) | Populus trichocarpa ectomycorrhiza microbial communities from riparian zone in the Pacific Northwest, United States - 13_EM | ecosystem: Host-associated > Plants > Roots > Unclassified | place...
CCTCCACCATCGCGCTTCCCAGATCGCGAATCTGATCGTAGAAGAATTCAAATCTTCCGTTATCGATGAACGTTCTCGGGAACCCTTTGAAGGATATCGTTCTGGTAGGGGAGTCCGGGGTCAAACCCAGGAGGATTGGACTCGCCGGTGAGATGTACGGGTTCCTGTATGCCAGTTCGATGTGCTCTGGTCGCCCTCCTAGGAACAACCTCGCGGCTCGAGATGCGATTCCGCTGTTGACCGGCGGCAACCAGTCGCGCCCAGCGTTCAGAGTTAGAGAGGATTGGGGAGCAGGGTTTTGGTTGAACTGCTGGGTCAGATCCGTCCATGGCGAGAGGAGGACGATCGAGCCTGGGACCTTAGGAAGTTCTGATTGTTGCTCTTTGTTTGATAGGAGGTATCGGATGAGAGCGAGAATCAAGTTTCCACCGGCTGAATCCCCGACGAGGACGATGTTCTCCTCCGAAAAACCGAGTTTGAGGAGGTAGAGATAACCCGCTAACGCGTCGAGGAGCGCAGCTGGGAATGGAAGCACAGACTCCTCCCCCGACTGTCCCACCGAGGTGAGACGGTACTCGACAGCAAATGTTCGGCGGATGGACGGGCTTGAAGAGTTCTGGAGGAAATCCTTCACAATCCGACCAGTAATACCCTCCGGATGCGCAGTTTGGGAAGTGTACCCTCCGCCGTGGAAATGGCAAATAATCTTCTCCCCTTGGGAGGGAGGACTTTCGAAAGGTAGCTTTTCATCCTTGTGGATCCAGTAGCCTGGAATCGTGATCGACTCGATGTTTCGATCGCGGGCGAAGGCCCCGATCTCACCGACTATAAGGCCCTCCGGGACGGCAGGAATCCAGATTCCGCCTGGACCTTGGATGGCGGTGTGGTCTGGGTTCGGTGGACGGGTAAAACCAACCCTACGAGCAATAGCATCTCTGATTAGACTCTCCAGGTCGGAAAGGACGAGCGCGGTTGCGACTCACTTGCCCCCAGTGGCGATCATATGCCCCATCATCTGGCCGCGAAAGTGTCGACCCAATGTCCAATTCCCCTTCCTGTCCTCGTATAGTAGGATCCCCATCCCAGATGCAAGCCATCGTGGGATATGGTACACCACCAGAGCCGCGGTCTCGAAACAAAGACGCAGTGGTCTGACCATGATGGGGGTTGTAGTCCAGAAGTGAACTGTTCTTATCGCGTAGCGAACAGCAAGTTATATATATCCGCTGAATGAATTGTGATGTTCATAGCGGGGGGGAAGGGAGCACCTCCGGGGTCCGCCACGGCAAACCGCTAGTAGTCAACCAACGAACGGTGATGACGTCGATCGCTGCTCGAAGTCAAAGCTGAGCTAAACGGACGACTCTGGCCGGGGGGGGGATGGAGGTGCAGGTATTTCCGGACCAGCGAACGCGTGTGTAGCAACGACATAGGGAGCAAACGTTCCAATCAAACTAAACACATGCGAGGCCAACGCTTGTTCACACGTCAGGGTAAACTGACGATTAATTCAACGGGTGTACTTGTCATCCGCCACTCATATTGTCACACATCACAGACGGCTGTAACCAGCCGTCTTTCCCCCGGGCTGTCCGCCGAAACGTTCTGGAACCGATGCCAATATCAATTGCCAACTTGTTGTAGGTGTCGTGTCGTATCCACTCAGCTTTCTGAAGCCGATGTCCACATCTGGGTCTCGGAATTGCGTCATTGAGGGTTAAGACACCCGATAGTCAATCCGGGCCACACGCCACGAAAGAAACCTGGGGAAAGGACACCGGCGAACGGTGTGGGGGTTCCAAAAATTACACGAAGTCATCCCAATGTCAGCACTCTTGCCCCTCATAACACCAGAAGCGAATCCACTTCCTAAGGGTCTGACGATACAACCGATTTTTCGCCAAACGGTGCTTGCAACGTTGACGTCGGCCATCCCGCATCGTCCTGGGACAGATAGGCGACCAACACACCACGTAGTGGCTAAGTAAGCTGGGCACACGTGTATAGCTGCCACAGTCAACCACAAGGGGAGACCGAAAGCACAATCCTTGGCACACCCTTCAAGAGGGGCCCAGCGAAAGTACAGAACAACCGCCGCCTGGTAGTGAACCGCACCTCTTTATGCTCGTGGTGTGCGTACTCTCGGGACCGCCATTTCCTTTATACGGTGCTGACCCCCACCGTTATTCTGGAGCTGCGGTACCAAGGGAAACGACAGAGTAGGTGGTTCGCATCATTAGCGGTATCGATGGGACTCCAGTGCCGACGACGGGATACTTCTTGTTGTCTCGAGGGCTTGATAAGGCTCCAAGTGCTCATTAGCGTAGAGGTTAACCCGAAGAGCCAGTGCGGCGGTGAAACAAGACGCTGTAGGCGCCCCCATCAGACAGGTGAATGGTTGACTGGGGAGCTACCTACAATTGCACCTAAAATCCCGGGGTGGCGCCGATGAACGGTGCGGGGATTCCAAAAATTGTAGGACGTGCACGATTCTCAACTCTATCACCCCTCATAGCACCAGAGATCGAAGCGGCATCCTCCAGGTCTATAGACCACAATATCGGGTGAAGTAACAACTCAGACGTAGGGCCCAGGCCCCACTAACGGAGCTTCGATACTCCTACCGATACCTTTCCGGGGCAGTCGGCAATGGGGATCAGACGACCAACGTATCACACCATTATCCTACCATCATTCCCGATGAACAGACATACGCAGGCGGTATGGGTTGCATCAACGCGAGCCACAGATGTCGTCCTTGAGTCCCTAAAAGGGGGCTCCGGTATCGACGTCGGACGCCTGCGGCCTTAGGACCATAGGATGAAGATAGGGCTGCTGGGGTACGCGCTCAGGGAATAGACAATACAGAACGCAAGGACTCTGCCCTTGTCGATGCGTCGAGCAATGTCGCGACCCCATAAAGAACGACAGAGTCTGCTACCCGTCTCTATGCGGTGCCGATAGGGCTCAGGAACCAAAATCGTGCAGCCCTTGGTTACTTCTAGAGGTTGTATGAGATAAGGGGTCTCATCAACGTTGAGGTAAAGTCTGGTGGTCTGCACAAAAACGTCGGCGAACGACGTGAAAGGTTCCCAAAAATTAGAAAAACCATTCCCAAGCGCCAGCTAGCTCGTCCCTCGTAACGCTAAGCTTCAGAGTTTGGCTTTACAACCGATAGCTGCCAATCCACCCAAGACTACATGTAGCCTAAGTGTGCGCTCACAACCGTCACAACTCGTACAATACAAGTCGAAGACGCCGGCCGTGGACTCTGGTAAGAGAGTTCGGTGACGGCGTCAACACGATCGCGATAACGCACAGCTACGTGCATCCACCTTGGGTGTAGAGTGGAAGCCCGTCGTGGTCGTGGATCTGAGATGGACCCGTGTTTACTGGAACCCAGACTGTGTCCGAAATCCCAGTCAGTATCCAAAATCCACCACCCTCCTCGGCTCGGCGTCGATAGGATTCGGAAGTGGGCGTTGAGTAGGTCTTCCGGTTGTCGAAGAGACAAGGCCACATCGATGTCGCGAGGAAAAGTGTGGCGGTGACGATCGGACCCCTAGACGCGCGGCTAACATTCCCCTTTACATATGGTGGGACAAGCGCGCAAATTTAAACCGAATGGGTTGCTCTGGGTTGCTCTGGCAGGAAACAAAACTAGCGGCACGGTCGAGCGTAGGGTAAACTATGGCTCTAACAAACCAAGATATCGAACAAATCAGCCTCGGAGCACGTCCTCGCAAACTGATCATCCTCCCCCTCGTCGAAGAAGCCTGCCATGACGGTATCGTCTACCAACGCAGCTCTGTACGGTTCCAGCATCTCAGAGTGCTTGCCCTCCGGACCCTCCGCGCCGCCGCTCCTACCTCGGCGTTCCAGCTCGTGCTCCTTGAATAGTACCACGAGGACCTCCCACTTCGTTGCCCAGTCCATCTCCCACACGCCAATCTCCTGGTATTTCCCGTTCGGTTTCTTATTACTGGAGTGTGTGGAGATAAGATCCTCGTCTTCGACCAGCGTGTCTTCGGACCAGAAGGAGGTGTCCTCATTCCCTTTGCCTTCAACAGACTCGTCCTCCACGGCGCCATCCTGGTGTGGCGTTCTGTCGCCTGCCCCGATCGCACGCTGGTGATGATCGAACCTCTGATCCATGCTGAAGGCGAAGAAGATTTGGTGAATTTTGTGCAAGGGGAAACCGACGAAGAATAGTTCTGTCTCTAGGGCACCTGGGTGGTGAAGAAGCGCCAGGTCGCCCGTCCGGGGGTATATGGGTGCTGTCAAGTCGGGGACGTATTTTCCTTGATATCCGGTAGCCGTAGATTCCGCTTCATCCGCCTGTTTTTCACGTTCGTTCCTGCCGTTTCGGCGGAAACGTGGACAGCGTGAAGCAGGGGCAGATATCCTATCTTTCTCGGGGTCCACCTTCTGTATTCCGTCGTAAGCGGTCCGAGAAGCCTCCTCCAGTTCAGCCTCGTATCTGATCCAGTCCTCACAACGAGAGTTCCAGAAGTATTTGTAGTCCGCAAGAGCGCTGTTGGAGTGTCCATGGTATCGGAATTTGGCCGGGGTTGGAGTAGGGTTGGGGAGTGGTTGGGTAGGGGGCTTCCGCGTAGGTTTTCGTCGAGGGGCTTTCGGACGGTCCTGAACCATGGAAGGCAGAACCGGGGGAGTAGTAGTTTGCAGGCGCGGCGAGCTAGAGGCTAAAGGCCGTAGTGATCCCTTGGCGTTCTGCAATGCCTCCGAGATTCCTTCCCAGCTTTCAGAAACGATGCGAGAGCAAGCCGATGCAAGATCCTGATCCGCTTCCAAGTCTTCCACCTCCAACCCACGCACGCCCAGCGGCGTAGTCGGTCTTTCGAAGTTCTGGGGAGGTTCCGAGGGAGAAGGGTTGCTCGAACGGTTGAACATCAAATACTCAATGATGGTGTTGAATGGTTGGGCAGCAGAGGCGATGTTGGTGATGTCCGTGAGGACGGCCTTGGAGGAAGATTTGTCGATACAAGTCATGAACACTGACGGCTAGGAGGCAGAACCGAGAGAACAAAGGTTGTGCAGCAAGCCAGCTGCTCGAGATGTCGTGGAGGTTTAGGTTGTACTTCACTCGGTGAAAGCCGATCCTGAGAATGCGTACAAAAACAATCATAAGCATTACTGCTCGCGCATATTACCCATAGGAGACGTAGTTTAACAGAGCATAGATACAGTAAGCACAGGGGGTGGTTGAAAGCATGGTGAAAGTCAAAACGCGGTCGACAAAAGGCACCGGAACACCGAGACGCATCACAAGTTTTGTTATCGTTCAGTCGAAGACGGTTTCGGCGACTGAGAAGCGGGTTCAGTCGCAGGCGGGGTGGTGTCCTTCCCCCTAGCGTCGGGTGTGCCGTTTGTTTGTTGATCATCGGCCTTCGATCTCTTTGGAGTGGAGAGTTCATCAGTGGAACTCCTTGGTCTCTTCCCCCTCTCGCTCGGCGGTTGCGGCGGTTCGACAGGGTGATGCGATGGACCCGGTTGGCCGGGAACTGGTTGCATGAAGGGCATGGGAATTCCCGTGGGATAGGGGAAGGGAGCCAGCTGGTGATAGGAGTAAAAGGGGACTTGTACTGGGGGAGGGGCGCCGTTTTGACCTTCTGCGCCTTGGAAATATCCGGACGAAGGTAAAAAATACGGGAAATAACCTTCGGGAAGTGAAGGTGGCATCGGGGGTGCTGATTCTGGAGGGTATTTTCATCAACGGACGCCAACGTCCGGGGATGGGGAAACTGACCTCGTGGGACCTCCGCCTCGTCGTCAGAGGGGGGTTTGTTCCTTCGTTTATACGGACCGCGCTTGATACCCCTCTTCCTCTCCTTTCGAACCCCGTCTTTACATGTGGAAGCAAGGTTTGATCGTATGCACCGTTGACAAGGTCTGCCATCATCACATTTCTTGCAAGCTGAAGCGCAGTTCGTACACTGGACCCAAGTGAGGTGGCTTAGTAAGACGAGGTAGGGGAGTTGGAAGCGAGACATACAGCCATTTTGACTTGCTTGCGTTTGGGTTTGCCTATGACGGCGGGCTGGGGAGCCCCTGGGTGGGGAAATGGGGGTGCTATGTACATGGTTAGGGTTGAGATCGAGCAACAAACATCCGAACCGATTACCTTGACCAGGGATTGGGGGTGGATAGACATACATCATCTGCGTGTAAGGTAAGTACTGCGGAACGTTTGGGTCTCCATGGTTGACCATCCCCTCTGGATTTGGGTGGCCAAAAAATACTGGTGAGAACGCGCCGGGCGGGAGTGCATAGGGACCAGGATGGGGTGCGAGTTGGACAAAAGTTGGAGGATGGAGATGCTCCGGACCGGGTGTAGGTGGCTGTGGTTGTGCTGGCGTCGCCGGCTGCTGTTGCTTATGAGCCGGGGTCTGCTCGCCGTTGGCAGACATCGAAACGAAATCTGAAGGCCATGGTTAGAGTCTAAGTTATGGTCAAAGGGAAGGTAAATCAGATGAAACGCACTCTGGCTGTGGCTTCAAAGTTGCGACTCCGAACTGGGAGTTTTCGACTTCCGACCTGGCGCCGCCCGATTTTCAATCCGAATTTTCTGGGAATGCCTGTGGCTGAAACGGCAGGCGGACACGCTTTTGATACCTGGCCGTCGACTGATTTGCGGGCGGGGAATTGGTCCGCGGCGGCGACGATGACGGGGACGCGTTGAGGGTCGATGAGTTAACGAGAGAGACGTAGCACGTGTGTTCGCGCCTTGCGATTGGCAGCACTGGGCGTACGGAGGACTGTGGTAGCCTCGTCCTCACCTGCAGCGACCACATTTTATTTACCGCAGAGCACAGCACACCTGGGTTTTGTACGCTCTGACGCGCGTATCCAAGGTTTCCGGATAATTGCAGATTTTGTTGTTGGACCCTACGCGTTTCCGGTAAGCGCATGTGATCATTGGTCTCCTCGAATTCCCCATGTCGTGTCTCTTCCGGTTCTCTCTCCTCCTCTTCCTCCTGTCTTTCGCCTTTCCATCTTATGCCATCAAGTTCAATCTTCCCGCCTACAGATGGCCCCAAAAGAAATGTCTCTGGAATCCAGCACACGATAACACTCTCGTGATTGTCACAGCAATCGTCAGCCCCGGTCCTGGCCAACGGACGGACATCGAAATTGTCGACTCGAGTCCCCAAAAAAATGTCTATCTGAGGAAGAAGGGCATCAAGGCCGAGACTAGGTTGGCAGTTACCACCCATTCGGAGGGTGAAGTCGGTGTCTGTTTCTACAACTATCTCGAACAGGGTCAGTGTCATCCCCACGCACACCTCATGGTTCTCGTGTTCTGACGCTGGAGTAGGTGTCCCGGAGTCCGACGTCAAAAACAAACTCCGAACTATTGACTTGGACGTGGATATCGGTGCTGACGCCGTCGATTACAAGTCAGTCGATTCCACCTGGTGGCATGATTCAAATCTGAACAACGTGTCACAGTGCCATTGCAAACCAGGAATCTCTGTCAGGCCTCGAAACAGAGATGCGAAGACTGGAGGGTTTAGTAAAGGAGATTGTGGAAGAGATGGGGTACCTCAAGAAGCGCGAGGAGCGTTTTGCCAACACGAACAGTGCGGCACAACTTCCCCACCCCACCTTTGTTATGAACTAATAGACCGAAACAGTATCAACGAACCAGCGAGTACAAAACTTCGCTTGGTTCACTCTTGCGGCGCTCGTTGGCCTTGGGATCTGGCAAATTTTACATCTCAGGGCCTTCTTCAAGCGTAAATATCTTATTGATTAGAGTACTAATGGGATCTCTGTTATACGACGCATTCTGCCAGCAATGCTAGGCCATCGTGCCCGTCGCCAGGGGCACCGTCCTCTGCCCCGCTGCCCTCCCCTGCGTCGTCCGCGTCTCGCGGTATCGATGGCTTTCCACGCCACCTCTGCGTTTTCACCCTCAACAACTTGTCAACCTCTTCTATTGTGTGACAAGCGGTCAATGCACGCAAGAATTTTGGCATCCATGTTCTTCGGGAGCTTCCCGAAGTGTTAGAGAGGGACTGGTAGGAATCAAATCCACTCACCACTGGAAATCAATGATGTGTTTGATGTGCTTCTTTGCGACTTCCAAATCCACACTCCCCTCTGGGCACTGTCTGCATACTTCCAAGTACTCCAAAGATACCTTCACTGGGTTTGGGGTGATGCCGGCAAATAAGCTGAATTTCCGGTTAACCCCTCGCTCATTGGAAGCAGACCCGGGGCGTACCAAGGATTACCCAGTAATGTCTCGCCAACCATCACCCCATCAGCACACGTGAACGCTAGATTCTGCACCACATCTTCGTGTGTCCTCACGTTGCCATTGCTGATCACAGGGACCTGGAGACCCTCCTTCAAGAGTTTCACTTGTCCCAGGTTTGCGAGACCATGCCGTCGTTTCCGTGTGGACGCGCCAAACCGGGCGTGCAAGGTCACCCACGAGCTCCCGGCCAGGGCGAGCCGCTTTGCAAGTGGCAGGGTGTGTTCGATTGGGTTACAGAGACGGATTTTGGTTGAGATTGGTACCGGGAACGTATGCGCGAGCCCCGATACTATGACCTCTCAAGTTGAGAACGCCATCGTCGGATGCCCTGACTGCCACGCACCGATATTTTCGACCAATGGCCAGTCCTTTTGTCCCAGCAAGTAAGCGCCATAGTGCTCATCCCGAGCGGATGTAAGAGGGCACCCCAGGTTCAGATCTAACCAACTTGCCCGTACCTCTTATTCTCAAAGTATCGCATACTTTTGGGGCGAAAAACGGACCTATGGCATCGCAGTGGCCCACGATCTTCTTACATGCCTCGACGATCTTTTGAACGTCATTTCCGCACACCTGAGCCACGACCGGTTTACCCAACTGCAGGGACCCGTGATCATCGTCTGGGCCACTCAGTCCCTGGGACCCTGGTGGGTCCATATTGAGGATGTGGTATTCGAGATAGTCTTGATCGTACATCAGCTTGTCCGGATGGAGCATCTGGGTGTACGTCAGGGTCGCGCCGTATCGCCTTGTTAGGACGCGAAAGGCCAGGTCAGATTGGTTGATCATGGGTGCTGCCGCGTACACTGGAGAATCCGACGCGAAGAGTTCCGTTATCCGCATTCTATGTAGCTTGATTGGAGGAGAGAAATCAAGTTAGCGGTTGTCTCGATCATCAGATAGTCACGGCGCCAAATTCCTGACCCAGGGCAATCGGTGAACGAGATCAGTATTTTCTGGAATAAACGAGAGGTTTACCTCGGAGCCGGACGAGCTAGATCTGTGGTGGCAATGTCTGGTGCCTTAGGTCTGCGTGATAGTGGTCGCGCGCTTCCTTTGCTATTGATGAACGATAGCATGTTTGCATTAGAAAACAGGTGAAGCGACGGGAGGCACAAAGCTCGGAAACAGTGGTTACGGTCGAGTGGAAGGGGGAGTGAGTAAACCACAACAGGAAGTCAAGATGGAGGCCGGAAGGAAGCGTTTACTGTAGAAAGGCATAGCAGTATTATATTAAAGAGCGTGAGTGAGTGAACAATCCACGACGGTTTGCCACCCAGGCGGGGATGTAGGGAGTTGTAGATTAGTCAAAAAGGAGCCAGGTCAGAACAACAAATGAGGACAGATAAGAAACGGTCCATGGTGGGGTATTCTCTCGGTAATTCAAGGGTCTCCTTTACCCCCAGAATTGAAGAAGAGTTAGAAGAAATTAAACAAGAAGCAGTCGGGGATACGCTGGAGTAACCTGGAAAACACAAACACGTCAGCTCTTTTCAGATAACGACTGATGGAGGAGGTGGGATGTGACGAGAATTGGCAATTACAAGCCACAAATCCCATGGAGCGATGAAAGTGTGGGAGCTAAGCAATCTCTCTCGTACCTTTGTTTCAGGCTGTCTGTCTCTGGGGCGCATCTGTTTCCAATTGCCCACCGACGGTCGCGTCCTACCAGCCCTTACAACCTGGCTTACAAGTCAACGTATAGTAACACAGGCTCCCCAACACCCTCGATTTCGGGAATGACGCATTTCAGATCGAAGGCTTTGGCGAGCACGATCTTGAATATCTTCTGAACGTTGATCGAGGCTTGGGTGGAACAGAAGATAAGCGACGCATGCATAGCTTTGGCAAAGCGTTTCGCCTTGGGTTCGGGGTTGAGCAATGCGTTCTTGCGCATGTGGGTTGCAATCTCTCACCTGTTTCGTGATCTCCTCCTGCTCGTCCTTCGGAAACGTGGCAAATGTGTCGTACTTGGTTCCGATCAGGAACGGAATGGCTGTCTGCGGTGGAGGGTGAGTACACGAATGACACACGAGACAAGTGCTACCCACCTTGTTGAACCCTCTAGCTTGTCGATACCACTCTTTCACCGAGTTCAGCGTTGATTTCCTTGACAGATCGAACATGAAGAGAATAGCGACTGCGTCGTTGCAGACCAAGGGGAGCATGTTCACGAACTCTCTCTGCCCACCCAAGTCCCAGATCGAAAACGTGATAGTGGTTCGCCGCACGGAGATGGTTTTTTCCATGAAATTGACACCTAGGGAGGAAGGCGTGGTTCAGCTTCAGCAAGGTACTTATGGACATCAATCTGCGAACGTTACCCACCTAGGGTTTGGATGTAATCCTCGTCAAAGCTCCCTTCCACATATTTCACCATCAAACTCGTCTTCCCGATCTGCGAATCCCCAACCATCCCGACCTTAATGACCACGCTGTTCTTCTCTCCATTTGCTTCCGATGTCGACGACCCAACATTGCTCGGGCCTGAAGTGGAGGATGATGATGGTAAACCGGACATGTGGCGCACACGAGGCGGGCAAGAGCGTTGTTACAGTTGAGTGAACTTTTGCGTCCGAAGGCGAGACAAGCGTCGCGGAGAAAAAGAAGAAGAGATAGAGAAGAAGGCGAATACGAAAGAGTAAAGAAAGGACGCGTCGCTCCGGAAGCGGGGTTGAACTTGAACTTGAGACAACAGCGAGCGAAAACTTGGGCGTGATGGACCGCGATGATGATTTTCGACCCGACTTCGAGGCGATTGGGGTGCTTCGAGTCGAATAAGCTTGGGAGAAAGATGCTCAAGCCCTCACCGTCGTTCAAGGAACAAGGCTAGGCTACAGTCTCCAGAGCTTCCAGTGTCGGCAAACAAGTTGAAGTAGAAGCTCGGCGCGCCCGTCGCCATCGTCACAGCTGTCGCTTACGATCTCCCACCCTCGCCTAGGCATGGACACCTTCCTTGAGTAGCTTACGACGAAAAGGCCACGCTCCCCTCTTTCGAGTTTACCCAATGCTATCTCATCCGCGCTCCGACCGAACCCACTGACAGACACACAACGAGAACGCGGGCGGTGTGACTGAGATAGCACTGGGTCACACAGATTACGCGATGATTCAATGTATTCAAGGCAGCCAACCAGCCTGCGTGCTGTTACTTAAATTTACGAAAAACTTCAAATCTATCGTGGAAATACTGCTTGTACTTGGAACGAGTCTTCGCTCTGAATACTTCACTACATGCGGCCTGCGGGTCGGTTGGGGGAGGTCCACGAGCTATATATGGGGGAAATGAACGAATTCGAACCACCCAGAAGATGGCCGGGGTTGGTGAAATTGATTGATCATTATGTGCGCATGCAATGTAGTTCGGATGTATATCCTTGACCAACCAGAATCAAAACGAAAGCTTGGGAGGGACAAACCCCCTCGCAAAGCTAATACGGAGGTGACCGACAGGATGGGATACCCTGACGTCCTAACCATCACGACCGCCACCGAATTGCTTACAATGCAACGAGAGACGAACGAGAGAACGGGTTCATTTGGTGTGAGTGGGGGTTACCCCAAGAAGGGTGCACCTTCGCTACATTTCCGAGGCACATTCTACCCTTATTTTCATCACGTTGGAAGCACCGATGGATATGGACTCCTTATTTGACGAGTCGTGGGAGCAGCTGAAGGCACCCTGTGCAATTGCTAGCGGTTTCCGTTAAAAGGGGTGAGGGCCGGGTCATATATCTTCAGACGTTCGACAACTCGAACTCCACCGGAGGCGTGAGTTTGTCCCATAAGGTCGGTTCCAATAGGCCGGCTGGTACGACCTCTGCAAAAACGAGTATCCGCAAGGTAAACACTGACTGAAGCTGCATTAGTGATCGTATACCCCAACTCACGAGTCAACCACCTGACCCCCGTTTGTTGCGCATGCCCATTTTCACGGGTGAAGCGTTGAGGAAATGTGAAAGAAGCGGGCGTGAATGACGGCGTGTCCCACCTGTGTTTGTTGGCCATGGTGTCGGCAGATGGTTCAGGCGTAGTCTCCTCAAGCAGACCACATAATGCACCAGATGCAGTGAATATGATTGGGTGTAACTCATTCCCATAAGCTACCTTGGCGGGGTTCGATGACGGTCAATCGCATTGTTGACATTCGAACGCCAGACCCTCATCGTAAATGGTTAGGGGGCCGTGGGCGGGGAAGAACTCCGGCTCCATGCATCCCCCCACCTCGGCGGGTGTTACCTGTCAAAAGTCTTGAGATCGGGAAGCCAGGCGGACGAACGTGCCTGCCCGTATAACTACCCTCACCTGAGAGAAAACTCCATTGTGATCTCGAATGGGGGTGGCTGAGCGGCATTCATCATATACCACAGTATCCATGCCACATCGTAGAAGAAGCCTTCCCACGATTGCTGGCACGATCGTGATCGAACGAGAAACGAAATGTATTGATTATTCAAACATTTTTGGGCTTATGCCCCGAAGTGGGTATATAGATAGTGCGATGACTTATCCTTATGAGCCCTGGCCCATGTTGTTGCGGATGTTATCCCACTTGCTGTTTGGGTATCTGGGAGAAAACACTGGTTCAGCTTCCGCCCGACGAACAGAGTAAAACTAGGACGTACTTGATGTGGTTGGGGGTCTGGTCCAAACCTCCGAATGCTCCGGCAGTGGTTCCGACCAGGGATTCACCGCCGATCTTGTCGCCCGACAATTCCCAGAACATGGCACCGGCGAGACCGTTGTCCGCGATGTACTGGCTCTTCTGCCTGACCATGTCGGGGGTGTCGTAACTGACGAGCTCTCGCTTAGATGAGTCGTACGAATAACTTGCTCCGTCCTGTACAGGTCGAGCTTAGATTCGCCTCGACGTCGGAGATATACGATTGACTCACTGGTGAGCTCAGGGTCGTTTGTGCGCCGGCAATAGGGAGGAACTTGTAGGAGTAAACGCCGGCTTCAACGGTTCCAGGTCCGATCTAACCAATCGTTAGCACCGTTACAATTGGTACAACATGGCACTTACACCGCTGTATGGTTTACCGATGCCGTCGGTGTTCTCGAAGGCGCGACCATATAGGGGAATTCCAAGGTTGATCTTGCTCGCGGTCGCACCGTTGGAGGTGTAATACTTGAGCGCCTTATCTGTCGAGGTGTTCGTCCGATCTCCACCATACAAATTGGCTTGGTGATCGGCCCAGGTGAGCCACGATCCAGCGTAGTCGTAGGACTTAGACCGTATTAGCCGGCAGGCACAGATAGGCATAAAACCATCAAACTTACCATGAGGTTCCAGAAGTCAAGAACGGCATTCATATCAGAGATCTTCAACTTCTCGTAATTGACCTGGCCAGCGGGAACCGCAGCCTGTGCGCCATTATCAGCGCCGTTCAACGAGAAGATGAGGAACCGCATACGGAGATGGTGTAGGGCACGGTATCGCCTTTGCGGGATGCCAATTGGTCGAAGGCGGTCCGCAGCTCGGCAAGGAGGCTCGCGAATCCGGTTGCCTGGTCATTGTTGGAAGGGTATTCGAAATCGATATCACTAATTCATGTGTGAGCCCCGGATCAAAATCAGCCAAAGTTATAGAAGCATACATTCCATCAAAACCGTAATCCTCGACAAGGGTGACGGCACTGGAGACGAAAGCCGATCGTTTCGACGCATCCGTCACGAAACCAAAGTGACCACTCTGGGAGTAAGTCCATCCGCCAACGCTAAGAAGGACCTTAAGATTTCGCTGCTTCAACTTGAGGAGGTACAGCTGAAATTGTATTAGTGGATCGGCCCGCCAACCCCCTCACTTGATGTGAGACCTACCTGCTTGATGTTTCCGTATAACTGCAGTGTCATGGAAAACGGGTGCGTCAGCGCACACGACGACGGACCCCCGGGGAGCAACACCTACGTTATTTCCGGGCTCACTCCAGGAATCTCCAGGGTAGTGAATTCCCTCATCGGCGTAAGAATCGGTGAGTCTTGCGGCACCAGTGTCAGCGGACACATCGGCGAAGCAGTAAAGAATGTGAGTCAATATTCCCGGAACAATGTCGGCGGGTTCTGCGAAAATCCATACATCAGCCGCGCGGATGTACATGTGACACATGACTGACTGAAGTTGTATCCGCTGTAGATACCCCAGTTAGTAAAGTAGGCGAACTGGGTTTTTCCGGTGGCTCGTTTTGCGAGTTGCCCGGGAATGCGTGCTGTCTGGTTGAACTCGGCAGGCTTATGCATAATCTGTGTGGCATCGACGGCGAGAGCACATGCCACGATACCCATCAGGGCAGACCAGAAGCCAACCATGATAGTAGGAGCTAATGAGCGGAAGTTGAAACGAGTTTGAGAGGTAAGCGAGTGAGCTAGCACGATGAGAAGGCAGACAAAAATCCTGAGAGTATTTATACCCAGCAGTCCAGAGTGCCCGGACTTCGAAGTGTATCAGATACGCCTGGGCAGCGTGGTCGAGCAACTGGACCGTGCCAGAAGGGCGGTCCCCATTCCACCCCAGAACGAAACACCATCATGCAAAAGTAACCCAAGCACGCGCTCCTGAACAAAGAAATGGCACAGATCTCTTCCTTTGGCCAGAAGGCACGAGTACGCAGTGTGTGCGATGAATGGTCCACCGCGTGGTAGGGAACACCGTAGCTGGAGTTATCAGCATCTCGCTCGATGCAGCAGCGTGCCGGACTATGTCGCCCGCGACTAGCGACGTGATCGCATGATTGTAACCGGACAGAAGATCCATGGCGTCGCGGAAGATCGCCATACGGATCCACAGGGCATGCGGTCATCCAGTGGGTAGAGCGGACTGAAATGCAGGTGTCGTGTTCTCGGAACCTCGTGGGTATGAGAGCGTTCTACATTTAGCAAGTCACGTGTAGAACTTCCTATTTTCGTTATTCCCGTACAAAACATTCCTAATTTCAGGCAACATCTTTGGGAGAGTGTGAGGGGCCGCCGAATATGGGCAAAAGGAGGAGCATACCCTATCCTCCAATAATCGCAACCGTTCGTCAAGAGTGTTGTCCAGCGTTATTCTGTGGGTTCCGTTCACAAGCTTTATGCCACCAGCACTGCGGAGAAACCATGAACGCGGAGATCGATCATGCAGTCGTTCAACGTACAGATCAGGGCTCAAAGAAGCGACGAGCTCATACTTGATTTGGCGACCGGTTATTTCGGTGTATTGTTTCGAAGCTGCATCTGCGGCTTGCTTGGCAGCAGCCGCGTCTGTCTTTCGGACGTGGATGGTAATCTCTGTATCGAGAATCTGGAGGGATCCTTGGACGATAACGCCCTGCAGGAATTGAACGTATTGGGAGGACGAGGCAAGTGTCGCAAGTTGGTCCCGGGATGCCTGGAAGAGGTCTTGCAAGTTTTGCTCGCGCAGATGCAGGAGCCTCAACCGGGATTTGTTGGTCAAGGTGGAATGAGCACTGAAAACGACTCGGATCTCTGCCACATCGGAGTTGGCGCGGTGAACACATACATCTTCTGTGCAACCTCGGCCCCCTTGCGTCTCTTTTCGTACTGAGCATCGATGGCTAGTTGCTCCTGTTTGACGAGTTTCGCCTGTGAACCGGAACAAACTATCGGTCAATCCTGTGCCCCATTTAACCGCTACGACAACCTTTTCGATAGCAAACTCTTCATCGGCCTTGACCCTAATTTCTCGGGCCTTCTCGAGTGCCTCCTGCTTGATGAATGCAACCTGATTGTTTGAGGGAAAGGGAAGGGTGAGGTTGATAGAGCATGCGAGCCAACGGGGCCGAACAGACCATCTTGTTCATCTCGCTGAGAACCTCCTCATCGTTCATTGGTCGTGAAGCCATTGTAGCGTTATCGTAGTTGGTGTTTTGGACAAGATACTAGGGAGAGCCAAGTAGTGCAGGCGCTACTTCCAGATCTGGTCGTTCCGGCCGATGCGCGGGCTAAGAACCGCCAGCCGAAACCGCTCCTCTCTTCAAATACGTCATACTGTAAATCTAAAAATCCTCTATATCGTCTCCTTCAAGCCAGCCACCATCTGCAATCTCGTCACCGGGCTCAGCCCCCCGCTTGATATGCTCGTCGTCGTTGTCGTCAGGGTCGTACTGAGAAGTGAGGTCATCCTCTTCCAGTTGAGAGAGGAGATATTCGTCTTCATCAAAGGCCAGCCTTGAGAACAGTCTGTGCGACTGAGGCGGCTTCAGGTGTGCTGTTTGTTTGACTCGCGTAAGAGTGGTCAAGCGTATAGAAGTAGACCGGTCACACACAGGAGGATGGACCATTCAATATCGACCCGGTTTCACGTACAAGGTCATCCTTATTCCACCTTCCGCACACCTGCATCGTCTCCTAACTCTGACGTCAGTCGTTACACACAAGGGGGGTTCCGACACGTACCCGGTTCAGCCAGTCCGAGACATCCCACACCGCATCGGACGCCTCCCGAGTTCTCTTTAATTGCTCAAAGAACTCTGGTTTGAACACCTTTTGCGAGCGCCGTGGTACGGGAACAGGGAGCGAGTGTAGTGTTCCGAGTGTAAGGAGATGGAACCTGTGCGGGTTGGTTTGATACCACTGAAATGATTCGTCTGTATTCATCCACTATAGGAAATCGATGATGTACGGACCTCTTCTGGGCCACTGTAGTCGATCCAGCTCATCCATTCCGCAATGCCACCGCACTCCTCAAGCTCGTCGCAGAACTGAGTGTAGTTCTGGTGCAAGTACAGTGAAAATAGAGAGGAATCGATGGGCGAATCTGCATAGAGCGCCTACAAGTATTGTCAGCCTGACGAACCCCGTAGAAACGATCACCAGATCATACGTTGACATCGACCAGCGATGATTTACGCTCATGTACCTTCAGGTGGGATGGGAGTTTCTTTGGGTTCGGAATGGTTTGCTCAAGCAGTCGCAGCTGTTCTCGCTCCCGCTTCGTTGCTGAGGAACTTGGGGGGTCGCCCTTCCCTACAAACACGCATTTCAGTATTGAAGCTCCAGATAACCTACGACATACGTTTGTTGTACAGGACTTTTCCAATCAAGTGGAATAGAGCCAAACTCTGTTCCCGCTGACTCGCCAGTTTGAGGAATGTAACAGAATCGTTCGGACCACTCTTCTTCCCCTTCCTAACAGGTTTCTTGTCGACAAGAGAGCACAACTGTAACTCCATGACGGCACCTCTGATATCACCTCGGGAACATGTTATGATCATATCGAGTATATTCTTAGTCGGGCGGAGTGATGGACTGTCTTGGAAATGTTGGTTGGCTATAGCCTGTAGCGCTTTTATCATTAACGTCGGGGCGACTGGATTGAAGCTTCTCAAAATTCAGTTACCCCACTCGGTGGGCCGGTTGTTGGGTTACTCACCTAATCTGGGTAACATAAGGGGTTGAGAGAAGGTCGGGGGGTAGAGCACTCCTTATTTCCAGATCTTCCTTCCGCCCCCGGAATGAACTAGACCCTACAGTATCCTCCAGTTCCCCTCTTGTGCCGACGTCGCTCATGATAAGCACGAGCGGGATATATTCCCCATTTTGTGAGGTCTGCCGTTGCACAAACAGTCGGAGGGTGTCGTGGAATTTTTGTCGAGAGTCGGCGTGTAGAATGTTCGGAAGGTCCTCGAGAAGGATTACCTGCCTCACGGTTGACCTGGATGACGATCCTCCAAACACGGACCTTGATGTGGAAGCGCGAGTCAAAAATGCCTGAAACTTGTCAGGCTGTGAAACCGCGTCCATATCTAATGGGAGTGTTGTGATTGAGGTTGGTGAACGGTGAATCTGGGAACGAGAACACACCTCCGTATGGATCTGCCATGGAATTCCTCCACTCAACGATCTCAAACCCTAATTCCCTTGCCAGTACCTTGACGGTGGCCGTCTTGCCAGATCCCGCTGGTCCAGTGAGTGCGAGAATACGCTACACCGCCATCGGTCACAGAGAATAACTGAGGCGCGATGTGGGACTTACACGGTATTTGCGGAGCTTCCCCCCGTCCAGCGCCTCCATAAACCAATGGCGGACATCGTCAACCTTCTTGCCGTGAACCACTAACTCTTCCTATGGAACATGAAGACTGACAAACGATCATGGGGCGGGGGATACACACCGTCGTGACTGGTTCGTACCTGTCAACCCACAACCTCCCTGCCAAAGGGATGTCAGGAGATCATCACCCGATCTATGTAGCACACACGTACCATCAACCGACGAGCACGGGTCCCCCCTCTGCTTCCCCTTGGATCTATGATTGACTGGCGACGGGGTAGGCTGTGAGAGCGACTGGGACGACGAAGTATCGCTGCCTTGCGACGATTTCGTGAGCGCGAAGTCTGGCGGGACTGCGAACTACAACCTGAATCACGTTAATTAAACGTGTCGACGCGAAGGTGATGAGGCTACGCAACGGACAACGACTTGAGTTTCTTCGTTGGAGGCTGGCAATCTGATGCCAGGGTGCTCGTGCGCGAGCCCTTCCTGTTTCCTGTAGATGAGGAGGATTTCGACACGCTTTTCGGCATGGCCGTCGAGCGTTGGGTGGCAGATTCGGATTCTCACGATTACAACGCCTTCCCTGATCCACGCGTAATGGCGGAACACAAACAGTTCTGCGACTTGGCAACACAGCTGGTCACCGAATCGCGTCGATCTACGGCTTCGGACACGCTCTTCAAGTACAACGATCCGCTTGTCCGACAAATCATCCGCGAACAACGCCAACTCGAAGCGTTCATCCACTCCGTGTTGGCAGACGCCCCAGAGACGTTCACCGGGGAGTCGCCGGCTCTTCTCATATACCAGACCGCTATCCTGCGGAACAAACGGTGCCTACTGGCCTATCACACCCACCGGATCGAGAGGCTGAAAGACATGTATTGGGCTGTTGGTGGAGCCCTTCCCCACCTTCTCTCATCGGCAGACATACGCAGCAAACTTTCGCCCCTTGAAGTCGATTTCCTGAAGAAATACAATTCTCAAGTCATGGATTTTCGATCTGAATTTTCGGACGAGTTAGACATTATGGCAGGAGTCACGGAACCGCCTAAAGATCTCAACGTTTTGGTGAAGGTTATTAGGGATTGTGGGGTCATTCAGACAGAACTTGGAAGCATTGATTTCCGCAAGGGTCAAAGGTTCATGGTTAGGCGGGCAGATATCGAACACCTCATCGTCCAGGGTTATTTGGAGGAGGTCCAGTAATGTTTTGCCGAACGGGTGAGTTCGCGAGTTGCTGAGGATGACTCGCATCCTTATCTTAACGCAGGCCGATTAGAGTTACCCCAATCACTCTGGTTGGGTCGCCTGGGCGAGATTTCGCGATAAACCCACGAGATCTCCGTCAGGTGCCTGTTGCCGCAGCGTGGCACGCGAACACCCCGCCCGCATGATTGGCGGGAAGGTATTCAAAACCACGTGCACCTCCTTTACATATCGTGCGGTTTGCACCCTCACTATGTACCCGGCAGCTGTAGTAGTACCCCCAACAAGAGGAAGAATGGATTATCGCGTTTCGGAATCCAAGACGAGGTGGTGGAAGTGTGGGAAGTTCTCGCTTGGCGACTTGGGTGATGTCACTCATATTGAGGCGAGGGTTTCGCGTCTCCCCCGGCCTCCGACATGAAAACCCTCTGGTGAGCAGCGCTAGGCAATGGCGGCCGGCAGGTAGCATAAACTTAGCGAGTCCTTCGTGGACCTAGGGTTTACCCCGCACGCGTACAAAACCGCCAGAGATACCCAGACGTGGCGGACTTCCACAGAAACGCCCCATCCCAAATGTGAAAAAGACCGTCGTCGTCGCGAGTGGGAAAGGAGGAGTTGGGAAGAGTACAATTGCGGGTCAGTCCCACCCTGCAAAAGTCACAGCGCCATCTCAAGTGCTTGCTCAGTTAACCTTGCACTGGCCATGGCAAAGGATAGCCGCAAGAAGGTCGGGATACTCGACTTGGATATCTTTGGACCTTCAATCCCTACCCTAATGGCCTTGAACCACGGGGGAGAACCCGAATTAACAAAGAGTAAGTTATCCAGCACTACCTGCTCTACGAAACTAAACAATACAAGCTGGCGCGTTGGTCCCCCTGACGAATCATGGAATCCCTTGCATGTCTATGGGCTTCCTTCTGCCCAGAAGGGAGGGCTCGGCAGGAGACGATGTGGCTGTAGTGTGGCGTGGTCTTATGGTTCAGAAAGCGACTCAACAACTGCTCTTTGATGTCGACTGGCGCGATTCCAGTGGATCAGAACTTGATGCCCTTGTAATTGATATGCCCCCAGGAACCGGCGACGTCCCATTGACCCTTGGTCAGTTAGTGAACGTGGACGGTGGGTAGTTTTAATCTGCGCTTGGCCATTGTTCGCTACTAATGGCGGGGTAGGAGCCATCATCGTGTCGACGCCCCAAGACGTGGCGTTAGCTGATGTACAAAAGGGCATTGCCATGTTCCGCAAGATCTCGGTACCTGTAGGGACAGGTTTTGCAAAGAGTGTCTTCCAGAGCCAGGGCTGATAGAACGTTCCCCCTTTGCTCACTGCAGATCACTGGGATGGTGCTGAACCAAGGGTACTTCATTCCTCCTGGATCAACGACCCCGTTCCAGCTCTTTGGAAACGCTGATAGTTTTCAACGTGTGGCGGATCGCACTGGAATTCCCACCCTTGCAGAGCTACCACTAGTTCCTGGTGTAAGCATCAGTGGAGACCAAGGCGTGCCGTATGCGTTGTGGAATAAGCGAGACGACGGTATCGCGGGCGAGCAGTGGCTACAATCCATGGAGAATGTTGCTAACCGGGTGTGGGAAGCGTTGGGCTGAATCCGAACCTAATGACAGCAAGATTGTCACCCGAGGAGGGACCGTCCACCCGCCCTCCCGTGGCCCCGATAAGCGGAACGACATTTTAGATAACAATCCAGCGGGACAGACACACATTTTTCCGTAGTTTATTTTTCAATGATAATCCGAGCGTTTTTGGCACCCGAGCCCAGGGGTACTGAGAGGATTAGGTCAGGTCACGCACTCCCGCTGGATCTGTTACACTTGCAGATCAACGCACTACTTCCACTTCACTCGATTACCCACCCTCCCATCACTTTCCCCGCCCCTCCCCCAACCTATCCTCCTCCTCCTCTCCCCTCATTCCGTCCTGGCTACTTCTCGACCCTCCGCCTCAAAGCCCGCCCAGGTTTCCCAAAGCTCTAGCTCCTTCGGCCAACTGAGGCATCCCTCTCGTTCCTAGGATCTGATCGCGGGTTTACAGCTCGACGTCCCGCACATCCTGATTATATATCCATCGGTTTATTCCCGCTTGATTTCCAGCCCGCTTCAGAGCAGGCACGACTGCTTTTTACATCCCTCGGGCAACCACACGTCGCGGAAAGGAGTAGCCGAAACTCCGCTGGTCTTACCAGCTCGTCTTCTCCCACATGAGATGTCAGCTCACAACCATACTTCGACAAACGACTCTAGTTTTTCTTTAGAATTCACGCCCCCTGAAGTCGAGAAATCGTTTGGTACGGACATCCGAGCGCGAACGCAAACCCGGCCACCCGCTGACTTCTTATCAGAGACCCTAGAAGCGCCCCGTACAGTAATTCTCTCCCATCAATGTCCCTTACTCCGTTCCAACACTCTCGTTTTCAATCTCCCCAGGATACGCCCTACTCCCGCGACTCCCACCCCGAAGATTACGACCCTACTTTCGACCCAAACTTTGACGAAGACACTGTTTATGATGGTTTACCTCCAACCCAATTTGTCTGCCCCTCCTGTTGACTGAACTACCCGTGCAGAGTCCCCATACCCAGAGGTCCGATCCGCCGTGGCGAACTTTGACGACACGGAAATGCCTGGTGAGCCCGTAGAACTGTCTTCACCCCCAAGAGGTACTCATCTAACGGTGAAGTGAATACCCTCCGAGCGTGGGTCATTGGGTTATTTTGGGCTATCTTGTTACCTGGCGTCAACCAATTCTTCTTTTTCCGATACCCAACGATTACTGTCGGAGGGGTATGTCTCATGGTTTTCCGTGTGGGAGCTCACTAACGAACTCGGGGTTATAAGCTCGTTGCCCAGCTGGTGTCTTATCCGATGGGCAGACTTTGGGCTCGATTCATGCCTAGAGTTAATGTTCTCGGTGTTTCACTGAACCCAGGGCCGTTCACCATTAAGGAACATGTGGGTACCAATTCATTCCCCCTTGGAGTATTCTCAGCGTCTACCCAGGTATTGGTTACAATCATGGCTGGTGTCGGATCAGAATCCGCTTATGCGGTCAGTGGAATCACATGCAGGCGGAATCTGACTGAACTGATGGTCGATCTGCACAGACCGATATCATTGCTGTCCAGCGTGTGCTGTATAAACAAACCTGGAGTTTCACATGTAAGGGAGGAGCGCATTCGGCCGCACTGTCTAGTGCTCATCGTTCCTAGATCAGTGGTTACTCGTCATCTCAACCCAACTAATCGGATTATCGACTGGCGGAATTGCGCGACGACTACTGGTCGCACCACCGTCCATGAGTGAGGATGACCAGTTTATCGACCAAAACGAGATACTGACCGAACTCCCAGTCTGGCCAAATACCCTAGTTATCTGCGCATTATTCAATACCCTGCACTCACAGAGATACCTTGGTGCTGATGATACCGGACCGAGTCGGGAGAGGTTTTTTACCTATGCTTTTATTGGCGCGGCGCTGTGGTGTGAGTATTTTCACTTCGTCCTTGCGGTGGCGAACCCATAGCTGAATGCCTGACAGACTTCGTCCCCGGCTACCTGTTCCAGGCATTGAGGTATGGACCTTGATCAAACTCCTTGAATCGGGTTTAATATGACCTCTTCAGTATGTTCAATTGGGTTTGCTGGATTGCGCCAGATAACCTTGTGAGTATGCTCCCTTCCAACCCTGTCTGCGATACTGATATGGTCCCAGATCGTCAACCAAATATTCGGGTCAGTTTCCCTCACTCGGAGGAATGATCGTCTCACTCTCATTTTCTAGTTTCCGCGGTGGGCTCGGGTTTTCTTTCTTTACCTTTGACTGGAATGAGATTGCTTATATCGGCAGCCCGTAAGCTTGCTTTCGCCCCATTTCCTTCGCAAGTGCTGATCATTTCCTCTAGGCTTGTCACACCTTGTACGTGGCCTTTCGTCCCGATTGTACCACTCTGACCCTAGAATGTAGGGTGGTCGGAAGCAAATGTCGCCGCTGGATTTGTTCTATTTTTTTGTAAGCCCATTCCACCGTACGGTGTTGTATAATTCCTGAACGTTTCTTTTCACAGGGGTCGTGACTCCTATTATTTATGTGTGTGCCTCGCAACCTCGTGAAGGTACCCCCCTTGACCCAAGGTCGACAGTACACGGATACGTGGTACAGCAAGCGACTCCCTTGTAAGTGCCTTAGAGCTGTTATCCCCTATCTCTAAATATCCCCTTTCATTTAGTGATGTCGTGGAAACCATACGACAATACCGGTTTGGAGTACGAAGTCCATCGCATTTTGAACCAGGACGGCACATTCAACATCGGACAGTACAAAACCTACAGTCCGCTATTCCTCTCGTCCGTACTCCCATTTCGACGCCCATCCTGGCTTTCAATAACCCCTACTTCTAGTACTTCGTTTGCGATCGCATACGGACTTTCCTTCGCCTCCATTACAGCCACCATCGTGCACTCGATACTGTACTTCTGGAAACCTATCCGAGTGCACCTTCGACGTTCTCTGCGGGAGCAACCTGATATCCACGCCAAACTGATGTCCAACTACCGTCAGGTCCCTGAGTGGTGGTATGCTATCCTTTTCGCGATCAACTTCGTCTTCGCCTGTATCAGTGTCCAACTGTGGCCTACCCATCTCCCAATCTGGGCGTTGATGATCGGTTTGTCGATAGGTAAGCAATGGTGCCCTCGCCTTGTATCTGAGACTAACAGTCCACCCAGCCATTGTTTATATTGTCCCTATAGGTTAGGGCGGAGATACATCAATCTGGTCTTTCTGACACTGTTTTAGGAATGATCCTGGCCGTCACAAACCGACAAGTTGGTCTCAAGTACGTCGCCTCGTGTTGACCTTCGCGGGCGATTAGCTAACAGCCTCTTCAGCGTCGTGAGCGAGCTGATCATCGGCTATATGTTACCGGGGAGACCAGTTGCAATGATGATGTGTGTCCCCGTTTTTCGTTTCCCTATCGCCACCCACCAATGTCTTTTGTTTGACAGCTTTAAGGTACAATCAGTCATCGTCCCCCCTCAAAGAATTGGCGCTGAAATAAAACTATGTAGACCTTCACATACATTTCCGTCAGCCAAGGTAATTCTCATGGTCATTCTCTCCGGAAATTTTCTGAGCCGTTCCCAATTAGCGATGGTTTTCACGGCGGACTTCAAGTTGGGGCACTACATGAAGGTCCCACCGCGAGTCATGTTTTTTGGCCAAATAATGGCCATCCTGGTAGCTGGCACTGTACAGCTCGGCGTCCAAGCATGGTAATGCACCCTACGTTTACCCCCCGTCGGTTCTTGAGCTTACCCCTCGCCAAAGGATGTTCGAAAATATACCGTAGGTTTTGTTTGTGCTCGTTACGAGGGGCTAAACTGATGTCTTACTCCAGGGACATGTGCTCGCACACTCAGAAGGACAAATTTGTTTGCGGTTCCACGCAGGTGTTCGCTACTGCGTCAGTGGTGGTGAGTACCAACCCCAACCTCCTGTTGCAGAAAACCCTCTGAGATCGCCTCGCAGTGGGGTGTCATCGGTCCCGCCCTTCAATTTTCTTACGGCCAAATCTATTAGTACGTTCCTGGTTCCGTATGACGCCTGTTTTACTAACCGCCATTCTAGCGGTACGTTCCAGTTGACCTTACTCGTTCTCACGAGTGGTCTCACTCACCGATCCAAAGGTTTGCTTTGGTTCTTCCTGATTGGAGCATTCTGCCCCATCATCGCATGGGCGCTCACCAAGCGATATCCCCGGTCTTGGATTGCCTACATTAAGTACGTTCGTCCCACGTATGCCCTCACCCATACAGTCCGATGATGTGACGCCTTTCCTTCCCCCAGCTTTCCGTAAGTGTTGCAAATGGCCCAAATAAAACCTCTGGACCCAGATTCCACCGAAGAATTCCAAACTAACCTAGGTCTCTTATCATTTAGAATATTGTTCGGTGGTGTCGGACTCATCCCACCCGCAACTGCTCTGAATTATATTCCGTGGGCTATGGTCGGGTTTGTATTCCAGTATCTGATTAGGCGGCGACGTTTCTCCTTCTGGGCCAAATACAACTGTACGTTTGAGCATTTCATCGTTCCCTGGGCTGCAAGTGCTGATCTGTGGACCTATGCAGATGTCCTATCCGCCGCGTTGGATGCCGGCACTGCGATCAGCGTTGTGTTGATATTCTTCTGGTGGGTTTTGGCTTGGTTCATCATGCACGAGGTTGCTCAAGATTCCCGCAGCTTACAATACCCCCTGAACGGTTCAATCGGAGCGAACTCGATTCAAAAGTGGTGGGGCAATACGGTGTACCAAAAGACCGTAGACTGGAATCAACGGCCGCTGGTGGAGCTCGCAAAGGGGGCCAAGTTTGGGTACGTGATTAACCAACCAAGTTCCGAACACCGATAAGCTGACACTATGGCCCTTTCCGGTCCAGACCCGATCCCGGCGGTTGGTAGGTGAGGTTTTTGGGTGGTTGTGTTTTTCTCCCACGGACATCGTTGCTCTGTTTGTTTGCCCCTCGTGGTTGCTGTTGTATTACCAGATCCGCTTGTAATTGTTTGGACCGTCTGCTATCGCTTCCATACCTTCACCACTAATCCTTGGTTTAGAAATCTAGATCTTATTGTAAAGATATACTACGATCGCAGCCCCTCAGCTCCTCAACGGTTCATCGGCAACGTCGGGACCTCAGAAGCTCAACAATCCCCAGCTCGACCCTAAAGGGGCAGTCACGGTTGCTGACCGACCTCGTCTCGATTCATAGCTGGAATCGAAGGACGCCGACTATGCTTCGAACTCGAAACCGCCAAAGTCGAGGAATGCCTCTTCCAAAGAGAGCTTGCGGACGACCAGCGCCTCGACGATGAACCTCGGTCCGCCGTCAACAGGGGCTGGTCGTGCCACCTCCGCCTGAGTATCGTTGTCGGTGGGGAGGGTTGAGGAGGGGTCGATAGAGACATGCAGTTCCCCGAGGGCCGGGATGAGTGCGTCGGCAGCGCTCTGTACGGTCTCTTGTGTTACGTTGGACGCTGTGCGTCGCGCATCGTTCCGTCTGTTCTTGGCCTGCTGACGCCAAGCCTGCTTCGTCTGCTGCTTCGTTGGGATGGTGGTGACCAGAAGCGGGGAGGAACTATCGGTGATTGGGATAACATGCGAGGCAACGCCACGCTTCTGCTTGTACTTCTTCTTCCCGTGGTGTCCCCGATGCTTGACGGCCTCGACGTGAGCCGTCAAGAAGCTGGCGCGGGCGCGCATCGGTCGAGGCTTGTAAACTGAAGCGATCTCGAGGTCGATGGTTGAAGGCGGGCGGGTCTCCAAGTCTACTGAGAAGATCGTGGGCTCTTGTTCGGATTCGGACTCGGTGCTGGTGCTTGTCGAAGAGGCGGTGGGATCCCCAGGCGGTATAAGGGATGGAGGGCTTCTGTCAGCCCTCCTCACTTCGCCGGTGTCGAAGTCGATGTATTTGGCGGCGAGTTTCTCGTTGAGCCCTGCGAGCTCCCTGGGGACTTCAATCTCCTTTACGACCACGACACTCGCGCCAATCTCTCCAGCCATCATTTCCAACGTCTGGAGGGATTGTTCGAGGTGTCCGCGGGAGAGGCCAATCAAGAGTCCATCGTCGGTCACTCCGAGCTCGTAACAGGCCTGGCCGCCGCCCTCGAGCAGGCGCCACTTGAGCTGAGTGACAAGTCGAGCAAAACGAGCTGGGGTGGGGTTTATGAGCTTGAGTTTGTACTCGATATTGCCCTAAGGTAAATGTCAAAGAGCGGTGAATATGTGAATATCGAACCCGTGAATTGATAAGCTCGTTACCTGCTCGGCTTCCGGAACGAGTTTCGGAATGCCACTGGGGAAGGTCGGGGGAGACCCTGGGGTGCACGAGGCCAGAGAAGACGATAGCTCGAGACTCGAAACGGACCGAGAGGAAGGAGAAGCGAGGAACGGGTCCCAGGGGCTGGCTACCCGAGGGCTTTCCGAGTCATCTTCACCAAACATCGATTGTAGGTGTGAGTATTAATGCGTTGTGTGTTCGGGGGTGGAGAGATGAGGAGTGGGTTATGCAGACGGTGTAGGGGGAGGAAAGTCACAAGGATATTCGAGGAATCATTGAGTTCTGGAAACGACGTCTGTGTGTGAGGATACGGAAAGCGATCGAGCGGAGGCCGGCGGGCATCAGAAAAAAGTGACGTCGTCCGTCCAGTGCCAAACAGCGCCGATGTGCGGGGTCAAGTGCTGGTCAGACGTGGGGGGGTCGGTCAGTGCCGTTCGGAGACGGGGGTCAATTTTCGGCGTCGGT
>Ga0307511_10001179_pt1 | contig 27779 bp, 36 predicted proteins | sample 13_EM_MG_FD_200266 | JGI IMG/M metagenome (GOLD analysis project Ga0307511, IMG submission 200266) | Populus trichocarpa ectomycorrhiza microbial communities from riparian zone in the Pacific Northwest, United States - 13_EM | ecosystem: Host-associated > Plants > Roots > Unclassified | place...
CCGTTCCTATTGCCGCACCTATTCATTCTCCCGCCCCCACCCCTACTCCCCCCGTGATACTGTCACCTTCGCGCTCTTGGACGACGAGTAGCATTGACACCGGTTCCCCGTCGCCCCCACCGCGTCAAATAGCCAAGCGACCCAGCGTCCCGAGCCTCCGCAAGATCGACACCCAGTCAATTGAGCGGCAACCGAAACTATCCCTTAAGACGCAGTTTTCAAAGTCTGCCACTCACCTCACCGGTCCTGCGAAGCCCTGGAATACTTCCCGACCGAGTCCGTTAAACATCCCTCCCCCACCGTCTTCCGCCTCGTATCTCAATCCCAGCTTCCCATCATCAATATCCGGTTCGTCGACGACGACGCCGGGATCACAATACCTTAACGTGAATCATTCGGCTACCCCATCGACTGGGCGTTTGTCCGTTACCCCGACCCACTCTCGACCAGGCACTCCCAGAACTCCAACTACACCCCTCCCCCCCTCCCCAATTACCGCCAGACAAGAAGACATGGACCCTCCAACTACGGAGGAGGCTTTCCCTGTCTTTACTGTTTCCACCGTCCTGCCAAACTTCTTGTTCCTCGGTCCTGAGCTCACCACCGAAGACCACGTCCAAGAACTGTTGGCACTCGGGGTCAAGCGGATTTTGAACATCGCCGCTGAGTGTGATGATGATCAGGGGTTACGGTTAAGGAAGAGGTTCGATAGTTACACCAAGATCCCGATGAGGGATTTTGTGGAGGAGGAGAATGTTCGCAAAGGGATCAGAAACGTTTGTGATATTTTGGGTACGTGCACTCTCGCGGTCCATTAGAAAGGCGATGCAAACTGACCCACCCCAAGATGACGCCCGGTTACATTCCTCCCCTACGTACATCCATTGTAAGGCCGGCAAGTCAAGGAGCGTGACGGCTGTTATTGGATACCTGATCCATGCAAACCACTGGACGCTGTCTCGAGCGTATTCTTTTGTTCTCGAACGACGGAAAGGAATATCGCCCAACATCGGTTTTGTATCAGAGTTGATGAACTTCGAGGAGGAGGAGCTAGGGGGGAAGTCTGTGGGGGTGGTCAAGATGGACGGAGAGCAAGGCGAAAACAACGTTCACGCTCCGAACGTTGTGGGAACCGGTCGACGACCCGCAAACGTTCGGGAAAGCCTACCACCAACGTTCAATGGACATTTGTACACCTTCAGCGGAACGGAAGACGCCAATGGCCCGTTCCCTGATTCTGGGCAGGATATGGAAGTCAGAGATGCCTCTGGGAGGTACAGGCATGCACGACGGGCACCGGTGAACGAGACAACGTTGCAGCCGACAAGGAGGGTCTCCAAGGCTGGATTGGAGAGTGGATTTGGCGAGGTTGAATGGGATTGACGGAGGCTTGAAACCTGTATTAATATCTTTATCTTATTCTCTTGTTTTCTCTCGTAGCATTGCATTATGTACGCTCGGAACCCGCCTTTCTCCATCTCGTTTTGCATCCCACACCATCCACGCGCGCTGATGTCAATGGAGTTGAGGTTTGACGCGCGACGCGTCCAGCTCTCGTTGATCTCATCCATGGATCCGCTGAAGCCGATCCAGATCTGCCTCCATCTCCTGCCTCCTTCCTCGGCAACTTCTCTCCTCAGGCGATGTCAGAAACGAAAAGCTGCTGCAGGATCCAACGATCGTCCAGAGAGTGATTTACTCCGCTCGATAAAGGCCACCCTCCACGGCCCCAACCCCCCGCAGGGTTCAGAAACCAGCACTATTCACTCGCTCTACTATGAGGACGAGACCACACTCGAGACAGAATTGACTTGGGACGCTTACACGGTCGTTCTCAGCTGTGGAGGGGTAATTCACAAGAAGTGGGATTTCTCACAAGGCAATCAGCGGATACAATGGGCCTGCATTGGACACCTCAGCCAACCGACGTCTATATTCTCCCTATCATCAACGAGTCCCGCAAGGTACACCTCTGATCTTCATTCGGGACCCCCTCCTATCAACGGTTCCCCCACTCGAGAGACATTTGGACCGTTTTCATCCGTCCAGCAAGAGCAGCACAAGGAGGTCGAGGCAGCATCGCGACCTAAGGGAACCTTCGTATTTTTCAGGAACATCGGCAAGGTGTTTCTCTCGAATGGTATCGAGTACACGTTCAACCTCCCGTTCGTCACTCGCAGAGCATGGCCCGCACATCCACACGGCGTAATCATACAGAGAGTCTTCGACCCCTCAGAACTTGAAGAAGCAAGGATCTCTGGAGACCCGCCACTACCCACTCTATTTTCCTTCACCAACCCTTTCGCGGAGGTCGCTGCCGTCGGAGTCTCTTCTCGGATACTGGGGGGGTTTGGGTCACGCCCGATCACCCTGGAGAACCCCCCCAGCCTCGCCGGCCACCAGGAACAGATCCCACCGCAAGAGATCGTAATCTGGGTCTCCCAGCGAGGCACCATTTCCCAAGACGACATCACGTTGACTCTGGACCCAGATGTCCAAACCATGACACTTTGGCGATACGTATACGTTGACCCGGATGGGGAGAAACAAAAGTCAGACAAAGATAGTGACGAGGATACGCGATCAACGGTCTCCGCTGCTTCGGAACTCGAAGTAGAGAGCCTTCGGCCCTGTTTTTGGTTTGAAAAGCTGGTGTGTTTCGACGTCCCACAAATAGAGTGAGCGCGTATGCTTCTCCTACACGTCCCCCCGACCGTTGTAACCGAAATTTCCGTCCCTTCAGCTGTGAAGACTGGGGAAGGATCACTGCGGCCACCTTCGACGACCGGTGGGATCGAAAAGTTCAACGCTCACTCCTGAGTGTATGTTTCCCGAACGCCCACCTGCTCCGTACCATCGCTGTATGTAAACACGACGAAGGGAATATGAAGGTTGAGTTGCTGCAGGATATGCAGGCGACATCTGTGGCTCCTGTTCGCAGTACTCGGCCAACTGTAAAGGACCTCCTCCTCGTCAAGCCTGATGGGTCGCTTGGTATTCTCACCCACGGAATCAGGCAAATTAGCATCCAGCCCTGGATAGGAAACCCACAACGGACGCCTCCCGGGATGGAAGTCGACCCTGGTGCTCGGTCCACCACGCGCCTGAAGGTTTCAAGGGTTGAGGAACACACCGAATCCTGCGCGACGTTCGTCATGGACAACGGAGAGAAGATGTATGGGAGCCTCATTTTTTCATCGCCAGACATCCTCGTCCACCGTTGTTTCGAGGTTCTCGCGATGGCACTCACTTCGGAGCTCGCTTTCGCAATTCGCCTTGAATTCTTGCATCTCTGGCACGAACAGGGTTTATTCACGATAGGAGACACTGTGCTCGTCTGCTTCCGCCGCGCCCTCTTCAAAATCCTTCGTATCAACGACCCAGATCTAGATCCAATGATCCTTAGTTGGGATAACCTTTCTCAATCCCCCTTATTCGACGACTTGAGTGAGGACGTATCGCTCCTAGGTCTCGCCCATCCTCCCCCAGTGCGGAAACGCACCCCTGCGGACTTTCATATCGTCAAACCCCACCCTCTTGCTGGCGCCGCCCTGAACGCGCTTCACCACTTGGCTGAGGATATGAGGATAAATCTTGGACAGCAAGTATTGGTGTTGCGAATTGTCCCCATAATTTGCACAATGGCTCTCGTGATGCGACCGGAATGGGCAGACTATTGGAAAAGGTTGTGTCCGGATATCACTCTGACCCTTCCATCTGCCCTTCAACGTCAGTATCCCCCCCCCACCGCCGGGAAATTTACTTACTGCACTTTCTTTACTATGTAGCTGAGTACTTTGACGACAAGTTACCTCAGTGGCCCCCAGACCTCTCGATCGCCCTCTATTCCCGCCTGACAAATCCCGCGGCCAACGTACCCTGGGTGTATACGTACCGAATTGCGGCTCAACATAAGGTCCCCCCTTCCCTCGAATATGGACGCGTCGAGCCGTTGTTCCGCCTCTTGCAGATCACTCGACCCTACAGTACGCTGGGGGACTCCAAAATCACGGACACGAGAGCGAGGGCTGAGATCGTAATCCAGCTAATGGTTCACCACAAAATCGGCCCCGATCTGCTGCGTCACCTACCCCTCGGGATTTCCTCTCCTCTCCGGGAAGCCACACGAACAGGTCAACTATCGCCTTCCGGTGAATGGCCAATTGGGGCATACCAACTGATCGGGAGGGATGACCTTGCAGAGGGAGTTGGCTCTTCAGCAGAGCACATGAACAATGGCGGGTACAAAACGGTGAAACAGTGGCTGGTATGTGCCTTCGTTTTCCTTCTTTATTCGACATTCCGTTGAAATTTCACCAGAACACGACGAACCGAAAAAGCATGGCGGACGTAACGCGGGGCGGGCTGGTTTCCGCATCGATGCCTGCCAACGCCACTGTCTCCGGAGTTGAACTGGACATGGAAAACTTTACAACCATCCGGTTCGGCCAAGACAAGCGCATAGATGAAGTAGCTCGTATGCTTTGTTCTTCTCTGGTTCCCCCAATCAGAATGTTAGATAGACCGGAGCTCAAGTGCGTTCTCTTGTTTTTGCACGCGGACCGTAGCGCTGACAGTGTCGCTACTTCCGTAGTGAGCACGATCTAGCCAAGGAACAACAGCACCACGTCCTGCGGCTCGCCGAGAGGACCTTGGCTCTGCCACTGGGTCGAGCATTGTTCACATTCGGGTCCGTCACTCAAATTACTCGCGAGGCATACATCATTCCGAAGATGGAGTTCGCCCTTTCACTACAACCCCAGAACGTGGTCGTGTATCCAGAACCAGGGAAAATCCCCTTCGAGTGCCTCTGGTGGGGAGACTTCCATAACGGTGTCGCCGCTGGCCTTCGGATTTCGCAGTCGCTTAAGTCCGTCGATAGCTCCTGGATAAAGTTCAACAAGCCGATGGAACTGACACCCGAACACGCCGGTTTCATCTACGCTCTCGGTCTCACTGGTCATCTGAAGGAGATGTTGACATGGAATACCTTCGGATACCTAACTCCGAAACACGACATGACGTCCATTGCGGTCCTGTTGGGATTGTCTGCTGCAAACGTTGGGAGCGGAAACCGACACGTCGCCAAGCTAATCGCGGTCCACACGCCTTCGATGCTCCCAACTCCGTCCGTCGATCTCAACGTGTCGTTGATTACACAAGCCGCGGCCCTCGTTGGACTCGGCCTCTTGTACATGGGATCGAAGCGACGACATACAGCCGAACTCTGTCTTACTCAAATTAGTAGGAAGGACTTGGTCCAGCCAGACTTGAGCAACGAACACCGAGAGGCATATACAATCGCTGCCGCGTTGGCGTTTGGAATGGTGATGTTGGGAAAGGGTAGCTCAGTTCCTGCAGACATTCAGATGGTCGAACGGCTGCGGATACTCGTTCATGGAGAAGGACCGGTTTCAAAGAAGGAGCGACTATCTTTCGATATAAACCTTACGTCCCCGGCGGCCGCTATGGCACTAGGGTTGATGTATCTCAGGTCTGACAGGAGGGATATTGCCGATATACTGTCGATCCCTGACACAACGCTTGGCCTCAACCGGATTCAGCCCCACTTCCTCTTGATCAGGACTTTGGCTCGAGCACTGATCATGTTCAGTTCCGTGGAACCAAACAATGATTGGCTCAAGGCTCAAATACCGCCGGCGATTTCTCATGCGATGCAAGGACGCCTCCAAGGACAAGTGGTAGACGATGCATTCGAGCTCGCCTACTACAATATCATCGCGGGTGCTTGCTTTGCGGTTGCTCTCAAGTACGCGGGTACGGCGAGGGAGGAAGCATACCTGCTCATCATCGGCTACTACGATATGTTCAGTCGACTTGCCTACACAAATGGTTTGTTGGCTATCCTTTGAATGTGCCCTGTCACTGATATCACCCACGTTTCTCACTAGGCCCAGCGTTCGATATGAGAATCAAGCGCGCTGCAATCAGGGATGGCTTGAACCTGATTTCTCTCTCCGTAAATATGGTAATGGCCGGGACCGGAGAAATCAATTGCCTTCGGAGGCTCCGTTACGCCTACGGGATGTACAACCAGCCGATCCGATATGGGGCGCATATGGCGACGTACATGTCTCTCGGAATGTTGTTCCTTGGCGGAGGCAGGTACACGCTTGGCACCTCCGATGCCGCAATCGCGTGTATGGTCACCGCGTTCTTCCCGCGATTCCCACAGGTGTCCTCGGAGAACAAGAGCTACCTACAGGCGTTGCGACATCTATGGGTATTAGCCGTGGAGCCTAGGTGCTTGATCGCGAGGGACGTGGACTCGAAGGAAATTGTTTATCTTCCTGTGAAGATTAAGGTCCGGGATGGGGGGGAAGTGGGAACAACGCAATTAATTTCACCAACATTAATTCCAGACCTGGACAAGCTGGTCTCCATTCGAGTGGATACCCCGAGATATTGGCCCTTCTACCTGGACATCGCCAACTTCCCTAGACACAAGGAGTCCCTGCTGAAAAGCCAGACACTGTATGTCAAACGGCGGACAGCGTTCCTAAGCTACATGGAGGATCCGAAGGGCAGTCGAAGCCTCCTGGTCAGGACCGGATCATCGACTAGCGATGCTGCGACGCTTGACTTCCCAAAACTCAGGGACACAAAGGTCCATCCTGCTGGCGATTTGTACCAATTCATCTCCTCATCTTCCAATGATCCCTTGTTCCTGGCTTTCGCGGACCAACTGTGTCGAGATGACGGAGAGACAGAAGAGGAGAAGGTGTTCCGAGCCTATTGCCACGCCTCTTTGTTGGACACCATTTTGCAAGACAAGCCGCTCACGCTCCAATCACACCTCACACTCTATCGGTACCGAACGATGCGGCGGACTTCGAGGTACTTCAATCTGCGCCTAGAAGACCTACGTTACGTCGCAGATTTCTACGGGAAGGTTTATGACAGGCGGTTCAGTGGGAGATCGGAGAACAACCCGAGACCACCGCTCCTCAGAGAAAACACGGCCCTGGGCGCTCTACACTCACTCAACGAACAGCTCAACCTCGTTAGGGCCGATCCAGATTTCTCGAGGATCCTGAGAGTGTACGTCCGCGGTCAGCCTGGGGTCCTGCTCGGTGGTGGGGGCGAGGTTTCTGTCGGAATGGCGAAGGACTTGGCATGGTATCTCCAACAAAACGGTGTACCGCCATCGGGAGTGTTGATTTTGTTGAGAGACTTGGCGAGGAAAGCGCATGAACAGTGTTTGGGTGGGCCCGAGCCAGAAGGCACGAAGGATGCCGAGACATTGGACGAGGGTATCCGGGAGGTTTTGCATGTGACTGCCGCAAGCGTTGCGGGGGGTCTGGGTCAAGGGTGGACCGCCAGATCGCTAAACGAGGTTCTCAGGTTGTGGAATTAACGGTGGTTGAAAGGCGAGTGTCGTTGCCCCCGTAAGACACGTCGAATTCAATACTATAATGAGCACACCCTACTTCCCGGGTTTCTTAATTCAGCCGATCTTCTTGGTACGGCCACACGTGGGGAAATGTAGCCCGGAACCCATAAATATATAAAACCCATAAAAAGTATTATCTAGCGATAAGGCACAGGGCAGGAAACAGAGAAGAAAACCTACGCGCATGGGGGAGCATGGAAGGGGATAACATATGAGAGCGAGGAATGCTCAAGAACTGCAGAATGCCTAGTAACACAGTGTTCGTCTAAGGAGGGGATATCGCACGAAAAAAAGGAAAACGGTAGGGTGTGGCAGGAGAACAAACCGACTGGGAGTATACAACTGGCGAGGGATGGTGACAGATACAAATAACGAGGAGAAAGCGGGGGAAATACAGCAGCGCATACATCACTGGGATGAAAAGACGGGCTGGGCACAACAACTTAGTCTTGATGCGCGAAGACAGGGGGCTTCCTGAGGCCAGCCTCGATGACAGCAGCACGGCGGAGCTTAGCGGCCTGAAAAGCACACACGGGCGGCGATTAGGAACATCCTATGTGGTGAGGGTATGGGAGATCACTCACTTCGTTCAGCCTGTCCAACATTTGGACAGTGGTCTCCCAGTCGACACAGGCATCAGTGATGCTGACGCCATACTTGAGTCCAGAGGGGCCTGATGCGGAGGAGGGCATCAGGATCAAATAATGGAGTCTGGGGAAGTCAATCGTACCATCTTCAGGAACATCCTGTTTGCCACCGTGGATGTTGGACTCGATCATCACACCAGTGATGGTGCGGTCGCCAGCGATCAATTGCTCGCAGATGGAGTCGACGACCTTCGGTTGGTTGAGGTGGTTCTTGAGAGAGTTTCCATCTAGACCGGGATAATCAGCGGCAATCGCGGGCACTGTCCAAGCGGTGACGTACGGGAACAGTCGACCATGATGCTTGGTTTATACTGAGGACGGGACTTCTCAAGAGCGGCGGCGGCGGCCTTTACATGTTCAGCGTCATAGTTGGGACCCTTGGAGCCACCTCGGAGGATGACGTGGACATCCTTGTTACCGGTAGTCTTGACGATGGCAGCAAGACCATTCTCGGTAACGCCCATGAAAGCGTGGGGGTTAGAGGCGGATTTCATGGCATCGACGGCGACACTGACACTCCCATCAGTTCCTACGTGGAAGAATGTCGGTGAGAAGAACGAGGCGCATATAGTGGGGTTCCGTGCTCACCGTTCTTGAAACCGACGGGGAAGGAGACACCGGAAGCGAGCTCGCGGTGGAGTTGGGACTCAGTGGTACGGGCGCCGATAGCACCCCAAGAGATAAGGTCAGCGATATACTGGGGCGAGACGGTGTCGAGAAGCTCAGATCCGACGGGGACACCGAGGTTGGTGAGGTCGCACAAGAGTTGACGAGCGAGGCGCAGACCCTTGTTGATCTGGAAAGACCCGTCGAGGTCTGGGTCGTTGATGAGACCTTTCCATCCGACGGTCGTGCGTGGTTTCTAATGGAGGGTTAGCAGCCATCCTCACACGATAATCTCCCCACGTACTTCACTAGACGGAGGTGGAGATGAGTCAGGAATGAATGAGGTAAGACAGGGGGAAGTGAGGGGCTCACAAGTAGGCACGCATGACAATGAGGAGGTTACCCCATTCGGGGATCTTAGATTTGAGGAGTTCCGCATAAGCGATGGCTTGCTCGGGAGAATGGATCGAGCAGGGGCCAACGATGACGAGAATCCGATCATCGTTTCCGGCCAAAATTCTAGCGGAATTGTATCGAGCGGAAGCGATGGTTTGCTGGGAGACTGGAGAGGAGACGATCTCGTGACGAAGTAAGGCAGGTTGGACGAGGGGGTCGTACTGGAACGAAATCGAGTCAGAAATGGAAAGGGTGAGGGTTGTGGGGGTTAGGGACGCACTCCAACGACACGACGGTCCTGGATGTAGCCTTGGAACTTGCCCGCACTGGCAGGAACAGGGGAGACACCACCGGGAGTGTAGGCAGAAGACATATCTTTGGCGATTGCTAAAGGGCGAAGAGGGTTGAAGAAGGGTAAGAGAGGAGAGAAGGAAGTGGGAGAAAGAGAAGAGAGAGGAGTACTGACGAAACCTCCAGCGACCGTTCGCCTTTAAATCCATTCTCGACTTTTCGCTCGGATGGCGTCTCAGAGGCCGGCCCACGTTTTTGGGATAAAAATGGAGAGAAAGGTGGAGGCTGTTTGATAATTACCACGTGATGTCCGCTATCCGCGCTCCCCAATCGAGATCGAAAATTTCCTTTTACGGATAGCCGAAACTTCTCCAAACCTCCGCGTAACGGACAACGCGACACCGACTACATCAAGAAATAGAGATGCAGCCAGCCCTGCAGTCGAAGGCGACAACAGCGGGAAAAACGCGGCTTGTGGAACTGAACCCAAAGCCAGGGTTCTGTGTCAAGACCACGTTTGAAAGATCACCTGGAGTATGTCAGGACCATCTCTGTACCCGGTTCAACCTGGACACCTGAAGCATGGCGGTATGCCCGATCTTAGAACCGTTCTACCCTATCTCCGCAACAGCCAGGTCTTAAGCTTTTCGTCAATTTCGGATGGGATCCAAACGTGCCGCAGCCACCCATGGCAACCGAACACGAGGTCAAAGACGCGATGGAGGCCAGAGGTAGCTGGTTCGTGCCAGTGCTGATTTCTGATCTAAGGCAGACGGCGGACAAGGGTTCGGAAGCTATCGTTTACCCGCGTTGTTTTATTCTTATTACCATCCATTCTAGCGGGTAAACCCTCGGTCGTCGTCGATGCTGTGTTTCATTCGTCTTTGGAGGAGAGATCTGGGATTGACTCGGAGTTCAAGATGTTTCTCATCCGTGCGCGCTACCTTTCGATCGTCCAAAGGTTATCTTACGATGGGTGATGGATGCAGAGTTGGCGTTCCAGCACATCGAGGAGCAGTTCGGATGTCTACTGTCACCCTCCATCTCGACCCCAAACATCTTGTCGAAGGGGAAACTGAACTCCCGGGCCGTGAATGTCCCGCTCTCCCATTACGGCCTATACGAAGAGCCGGGGACGACCAAGCCAGCGTCAGAAGAGTCCCCCAATTGGAGCTGCAGCGTAAAGGATGGCGGACACACGTTGGTCATCACACTCTCCGTCCCAAGACTGGTCCGCCCCTTTCTTTTTTCCGACGGACGCGCAGATGCTGACATTGATCACGTGAAAGTCCGAGCGGAGTGCGATCGACACGGCTATACTAGACCTAACAGAACCCCGCCAGGTTTCCTTCAAGGTTGCCAGGCTATACGCCTTGGACATCAGCGTGAACCGAAAGGATATCAGGGAGTTCATGTTTGACATTGACGGCGCAAGATGCGAATGGATTGTATCGGAGAGAACAATTCTGGTTCAGATTCCCCTTCTTCCCCTGGCACCTTAACTTCCGAGTAACGCGTATCCGCTCCCCTGTGGGCCGTACAGCTATCGCACGTGTTACTCCACCAATTCATCTCTCGTAACGGTGATAGAAAACATCGTACCTTTGCATAACACCTGTGACAATACGGTCTTGCATCTCTTTCCGACAATCTTCCTGGGCCCAACCGAGAGTCACATTCGGAGCACCGTAAGCATCCCTTGTGGAACGTTTGTCCGATTGCCTTCGTCTTCGTAAACGTCAGTTTCTGATCAGAGATACTTATCTCTCTTTGTCCGCTCACCTGCTCGGCAAAATAAACCAATTTCCCGCACTTTGGGCATACCGGCGTGCCTCCGCCCCACTGTCGGTTCGTCCCTCCCCCAACTCCAGTCAGACCCCGTCCGTATCTCGTTCCAGTCGCGGTCTGCACCAAAGGCGCTACAACGTCATTCCGGCCCAATGTGACCGCCCCCATCGTTTCACCCATTCGCGGACGCCGCGGTTCATCCACACGGTCGGCACTCTCGTCCACCACATGGTCATTTCCCCTATGTTTCGTAGGAGATAACGGCGACCTGCCGGGCAGATCGTTCACCCCAATTCTACCGCCGCCTGTCCGCAACTTTGCATCTCCCGTGACTTCGGGCTTGGTCACGAACGGCAGTTTGGGCGGAGACATGGTAAAAGATCGTCCAGCAATTGTCGCCTCAATCGAACCTGGTGTTGGGCGCGGGGGAGAGGATGGAGGTGAGTCTAACCCCCTGGTGTTTCTACTGGGTGAAGTTGGTGGAGACAGTCCCATGACTTGGTCACGGTTGGGCAAGTTTGCGTGGCGGAGGTCTTTCGTTCCAAAGTTCTTTATATGACAGTTCTTGCTATTATCCAAGGAAAATATCTTCTGAACACTCGAGAGGTCAGGTGGGGGTGAGGGTCTAACTGGGCTTACCAGTAGGGCTACAAACAATCCCCCTTGGGCGTAAGCTTCATTAAACTGGCTAAAGCATGACACACCTCCTCATTGTGTTCGACCAAGGAGAGCGCATCTAGTCGTTTCTTGCATATCATACACGTCAAGCATTGCTAGACAGCAGAATTCATGTATGAGTACCAATCTGCCACTCGTCGATTCGTACGTGCCTTGTGATACAGCTGGAGGGGGTCGTCAATGATCCTCACTCGACACTCAGCCAAACACTCGACGAACCTTCCTGCCTGGACCCATGGCCTTCAGCACCGAGCTCAGTAGTTGAACACTGGAATCTCGATTCGGTACGCTTCATACCTGCTCCGCCGCGTAGACGGCCTTCTCGCATCTGTATCACAACGCCCACAGCCGTCAACGATCCGCCCTGACGATCGACCGGAACCACGGTTGAGTGTTGACAAGGAACACACCTTGGGCACCGAGGACTTCCACCGAAAGGGTGCATCCTGATATTGCTACAACGACTTGGGAAACGGGGGTGGAGGGCGGGGGCAAGGTATAGATCGGGCGAGCGTCGAAATCAATCTGACAGGGACGACTACGGTCCCATGGCGATGTATGGCTGTGTATACGTCACACTGCTCCTCTAACCCCCACGAAACATGACTGACCGGGAAACCACTTGGATATATACGCGGGAACCTATGATTCGTCTCGTTTTCGCCCACCGAAGAAACTTACAAGCGACGGTTTCCTACGAATTCTTAGCGGGACACCTCTGTCACTCATATTCAGGTCCCTGACGAGATCAACAGACACCTTGTAACTTATACACCCCCAAGGTTGTGTATGGTTTGTCTCTAGGATACTTGCTCGAGCCTCTGCATAAACGTCTGCTACTGGCAACGTACCCACACTGCGGAATGCGTTCACCCCCTTGTCATTCACGGTGAGCGTGCCTGGTGAAGGCACCATTCATCTTCCCGCTCAGTTCAACCTCAACGCTGGTATTACGGGCAGAGGTATGTGCACCCTCCCGTCAGTGAGCTGACTACGAGTTCCGGGCTCACAGATTGTCCCGACGCGATGCTATGGATCCCGAGATCCCTTTGGAGCGGTGCTCCCAGCGCAGCCAGTTGCCAACTGCCGCACAGTCGGAGTTATCGACGAGTAGAGGAGTTTCTCTCCTAGTACCCAAGAGGCGCCGCGAATCTATCACAAAGAGTAACGATAAGTTGCTCACCCATCGGGCGTAGCGAAAATCATGGGAGTGGACGATTAACATCCTTCAAGGGTTCGATGTATCCGACAGGTCGCGTGCACCTTTGAAAGCGGTACCCCGCAGCAGGGCGGTTCGGCTGAACGAATCATTTCCCTTCGACGGATAGTGGAGATACGGAGGCAGAGTGGTGAGGCAACCAATTACCGGTACCTCGCAGCCCTCATAGGGGTAAGTAGAGTTGATGGCTTCCATTTGTGTCCCCAATATTCATCGGGAGTATCTTCCCCTATCCGGAAAGATAAGTGACGCGGATAATAGTATTAGGAGTGCGGTATACAAAAGTGTACAGGAATATATATATGATGAATTGCCAGCGAACCATGCGCATGGCTGGTCCCCAAAAAATCCAAAAAACGACCGCGAAATAGAAACGCGAAGTGACATTTGAGAATTCCACAAGAATACAACCGAGTGAAAGTCCGACCTCCCTCCGAAAAAAAGGGAACGAGGACGGCTACCAACCCCTTGTTTCATTCCCATCCAGTTTCCAGATGTTGAACATATTTGTCAAGCTCGTGGTGGACTTGAGGGCAAGGGACGAACGGAGCCTCTGTCCAGGATATGGTACATTTGTACCCCCTTCGGTGAATTTCGTGAACCTCCCCGGCTCGACCTCGTCGTTGCTGTAGTCTTCTAGAGAAAAGTCCGCAGAGGAGGCAGGGGAAAGAGACGGTGATTGAACAATGTCCTGAAGGAACGACGGGAGCAAAGGCCCGGAAGGTGAGGTATTTGCGTAAGTTTGGGGGTTTGCTGCGGTCCCGGGTGTGAACGATACCGATGATCCATTACCGAGTGACGTCTGGTACAGGGTCCTCGGATTGTCAGATCCAGGGCTCCTGGTGCTGGGACTCGTTTGGCGTGGTCTCAAGAACCATTCAGCCTGGTGGGATCGTGATCGAGACAACGTTAGCGAGCGTTGGCCATCGTGACGGCAAACGTCACCGCTTGGTTGCTGGGCGGTAGCGAGCGCTTGGAGCGGCAGTGAGGTTCTGCGAAGTGGTCGCTCGTGAATCGCGGAAGACGGGGATGGAGGAAGGGAGTGGAACTCGCGCCCTCGTATTGTGTTTGCTAATAGTGCGATACGTTCTGCCTGGACCGTTGTAGAGATTGAGTCGCCGTTTCCCTCAGCGTCTGTAGGGAAAGGGGGTCCACGTAAGTCAGTAATCACCAGATGGTCATATGGAGAGATGAAGCCATACAAGGGTAACACGTCTGGCAGACTTTTCTGCGCCTCCAATTCAGATAATTGCACTTTTTGCAGATCCAATCTCCCGGCTGATGCTCTATTGGACCACGATTGCCGGTGTTGAGAATAGGTGGGTGTTGTAAGGCAACCGAAAGCGTCGGGCGTATTTGCCCCGGCTCAGGGAGTGGTTCGTTGAAAGACCAGAACATGTAGCAGGGTGCGAGTGGGTTGTTCGATATGTTTTGGACCTTTCCACCTTCACAGATCTGCGTGCCAGACGGTGTGAGTTGGATTGGCAGCGGGCTCTTCGATGCTTGGGAAGGATGCATTGGGAGACGAGCGGTCGGACCAACAAGATAGACGTCGGCCTGGTCGCGGGGAGATTCGACGTTTGAGAAACGAGGGGAAAACCTCTGGGGAGGGGGCACGCGCCCTGGTTGTTGAACAACAAATGGTCCAACCGCACGACGGCTTGTCCCACACCCAATACAACTTGAGTTCCGCCTACGCTAGGGTCAGTCTACCAACAAACAAGATGTCGCGAGAGGAACACACCCGAAGTTGTGTGCTGCACACGATGCCGAAGGGCAGCTGGGCGTGGCAGGAGTCAACGAGGAGCAGTATCACAGGGCGATATGTAGTACATACATCCAATCTCCGAACCTGAAGTTGGCCTTGGGGTTGGGCGGGTTACTCGATAGTACAAACATACCGGATTCGTGTTGCATAGGGGCGACCAAGTCGGGGAGAGGCGAAAATCTTGAGGGAGGGGGTAAGGAGATGACAGGCGAGTTCATCTCGAGAGAGAATGGGGGCGTCGGTGAAAGGGAGAAATCCGGCTGCGATGGGCGGACATTAGGAACATTGAACAACGGTCTGCGAGCGGATATATACGCACCGGGCGCCGCTCTACGTGAATGAGCTGTAGTTTGGCGAACGGTTGGAGGTCGGCGTCGAGGGCGGGGGAAAAGTTGGAGTGGAGAGTGGTGGTTGGGGAACAAAGAGCTTCACACGCCTGAAAATAACGGAGGGGAAAAGGTAAGCCATCGCAGTATCAAACAGTCCCGGCGTGAGATCAATGAAAAAGACGCGACAAGCGTTCTGTGGGAGAGGCTGTGGCTGTGCACTCAACTCCTCGCGCGGTAAAATCGAGAGGGAGTGATTGCCTCCTCTTGAAGGGGATTCGCTAAAACGGCGAGATAATACTTACCTCCCGGTGGGTGCGGTACACACAGAATAAGGAGGACGCGTCGCGTTCATCGCCAACAGCATTCCCGCTCTTCACCGCCCAGATGGAGACCGGTAGTGGCGCCGGCCCCTGCGTGGTACAGGCTGGATCAGAACCTGGTCGAAGAGGACGGACGGGCGATCGCGGGGAGGGGAAATATACACACATCACCGATTTCTGTCAGAAGTGCGTTGGCGGCGGTCGTGGGCGACGATGGGTGGTTACCCGTCGTTGTGACGCGAAGTACGGTTGATCCCGCCGACAAAAAAGTCGAGAAATTCACAAGATGATTGGACGACGCTTTCTCCGCATCGCCGTCCGAGTTTCGGACGGTGGTAGTAGCGATTACGGGAGTTTCACCTCCAACATCACCACAGTTTCGCCTCGTCAAGGTAGCGGGGGTGGTGAGGAGTCTGGGTAGGCTCTTGGGACGCCGCGCCAGGGTCGGTGACGGTTGTGGGAACGTGGGATAACGGGTTGGCGTGTCCATGTGCGGGGGAAGGTCACGCACACGCAAAACGGCTCGGTTGCAGCGTATAAATAGTGTCTGGGGTGAGGTCGATAGCGGCAATGGAACTGCTGAAACGGGGGGCATCACACTCTCTCAAAAACTGGATTCTTCTCCACGACAAATGCGACCCAGTTTTGTACATCTACATGCTGCAAAGGATCCCGATTCCGCCAACACCGATGAGCCCAGCGGTGATGACCGTCAACACGACGGCAGGCAAGCCCATGCTCATTCCGTTCGGCCCATCCCAGTCGGCCGGGACCGTGAGGCCAATCGATGCCTTGGGGACCGTGACGTTTACGGAGGAGAGGCAGGCGGCAGCATATGCTAGGGACGAGGTTAACGGTATTAACTGATACACGGGGGTGAAATGAGCGCACCACCGAGCACGGGAGTAGACCCAGCCCTTGGATCGGGCATCTTTGCGTTCTTCTTAATCAATTGGGTATACATGCCTTTGATTTCAGTGTCATTTACGGAATGGAAGGTGGGTGCAATGAGTTCGTCGTACATTGTTGGCAATCGCGGATGGCAACAGCGGTTTCGTTCTTGCAAAGGCAATTGTCGTCCTCCCCACACGCCTGAGGGCGGTCAGAAGGGGGAAGAAAGATCACAATATATACTTACCTGGATCGCTGAAAATGCGGGGGCACAACCTGCGTTGCACTGTCCCAACAAAGACAAGTGAGCTTCCGCCATTTCCGCCTTCTATTAGTCAACTCACATCGGTCTTCAGCTGTCCAGCCGGAATATCGACGATCTGGATGGCAGAGATGGTCCCAAGTCTTCCGCCGACGTCAACCTTGAGGCCGAATCCTGTCCCATTCGTAAGTTCTCTCCTGCTTTCCCGAAGGGGGCCTCCCACCTTTGCTGACAAACAATGCCAACGCAGCTAGCATGAAGAAAAACTGCATGTCTCCGAAAAGAAAACCGACGAGAAAGGGCCTGAAATGAAAGTAGAAGTATATCCTCCCAGAGGATTCGAAGGAAGGGAGTGAAGGAGGGCGAGAGAGATCAAATTATTGGCTGTCTTAAACAAGTGCCACAACCGTCATCACGGTAACCACCCCTCGTTGTATCACGTGATTCAATCGTCCCTGCCCGTTATCCCCGTCAGTGTTAACAACGTACAAGCTGTGTGCAAGTCTACAATCAGAACGACCTCAACGATATTTGCGGTTTCGCTGCCTGAGTTTGCTTTCCCCCGCCCATCCCTCCGACCGCTTGTCTGATCGACACCTCCAATATGTCCCTCGTGGTGCTTGAGAGCGTCCCAGTAGCCTCCTTAAATGCGACTGGTGCTAATGTCGCATACGAAAGCAGGTGTGTTATACCCTGCGTGTGGAGTGTGGACGGTGGTGAGCAGTTTGGATCCAGTACCAGTGTCGCTGTCGGCAATAGGACACACAACAATCGCACACCTGGGGGAAGAATATTGAGCGCCTGGCTGGGTCTGGCCTTGGCTCGTGCAACTCACGTAAATCTTCCGGCGCCGACGCAAAAAAGAGCGAGAAAGCTTTCCAGACTTCGTTCAACGCCGCCAGCCGCACGTCCGGTAATGTTCCTCCCTCGACCGCTCCGGCGCTTTGTGCGACGAACTCGATCAGTCCTGGTAGTAATAACCTCGGACATTGCCGTAGGAGCTGGTTCCCGGAGGCGGCAGCGATGATCAATGTTTTCGCACAGTGAGCTGCGGTCAATGAAACCTAGACAGGAGATACTGGTGTCAAAACCCGTGAAACGGTACGTCGGGGGAACTTACCTCGTCTACCGTCAACTTCTGGCAGATAAGGAAGCAACAGTGATCTATTGCTGCCTGGCTGACTTTTACTGCGACGGGAACAATGGTGAGGACAAGAACAGATGCCAACAAGTTGTTCTGGATTTTGCGCATTGAAGCTGCTCCTTGGCGCCCACTACGAGAGGAGAGTGAGAAGAGTGGGCTGGCAATACACGAATCACCCACCTCATATGATCGACATTTACAAGGCAGGCTGAAAGGATGCCATGCACAAGTTTCGCGTATCTGTCTGACGGGTCCGCAAATTCTCTAGGCGCGTCCAAGAGTGATTTGAGGGCTGGAAGGGTTGGGCTGGCAAAGTCTACGATCGACGTCTCGTTCTTAAGGAGTTCTGGCGATGTTAAAATTCAGGGCTTTGTTACATAGTTCTAGTAATGCGGTGGAACCCACCACCATAGAGGTATACCCCAACCGTGCGGAGTTCGTTCTGCATCGTAGGCGGGAACGTTTTCATGATTACAATATAACTATCAAATCCTGCGCTGACGAGCTTGACGCGATCCGCTGGAGGAAGATGTCTGTTATCACATACAACGGACAAGTCAATGGACGTACGGGAATTATCGCCGCCTGTGGCAAATGCGCGTTTTAGAATGAATGTGCACAACCTCAGGCATTGTGCGCGCGGCGCGCTGGGAGGGACCTCCGTCATGGGTGTGGTACCCCTACAGTGATTTAGTTCGCATCCGTTCGGGGAGAAATAAGCCTCACCCAGTGACTGCGAGAGCGTCCAGCTCAGCAAGCTTCGTACCCTGACTCATAACGAGTGAAGAAACAACCTCCAGGATATGCACTACTACTGTAGGTGGCTCTGTGATCGTCATGCGATAGAACAGGCTGATCAGCTCGTCAAAGTTCGCCTGATCGAGCAAGGCGTGTCCGGAGTACTGGGGTCTGACGAGGTGCTTCAAACACTTTAGGGTAATTGCTGAGATATTCCGGTGTCCCGAACTGCTGTCACCATCAGGAGATGCCAACGCCTCGTAGACGAGGCCAAATATCACGAAGAAAAGGGCAGTCGGTTCTGCCCGTGCCGTGGGTTGAGGCGCCCCGTTCACTGCGGTTTCACTGCCGTCCATAGCCGCGAGGACATGAGTGTCACAATCTTGCATTGCGGTAGCGATGGCCTCAAGGATGACCGGCCAGGCGGTCTGGTAGTACTAAAAACCTGTGAACAGGTGTTCAACACAGAAAGTTGGACGACTTACAGGTAACAGTACTTCCTTCCCAAGGTTTGTGTATGACACATCCAGAGTCGCCGGTGCATCCTCCTGGAGCACTTCCGTATCCGCCCTCACACTGGCATAATCCCGAAGCGATGCCACCCACAACGAAGCGAGGGATGATCGGTATGGCTTAATCAGCTCTTTGAGGTATCCTTGGGCGGCGCTGGCGATCGCAAGCTCCGCCCAAGCGGAAAGAGTTGCTATCCGGAGCATCACTGAGGCATTCGGGCTCAGCTCCCCCGCGTCCCCAAGTGACAGCGTCCCGGTTTCTATACAATTGTGAACTGAATGCTCGCACATCGGGGAACCTGATAGGGGTACCTTTCGACTGTTCCAGTGCGGAAGTGAGGTGCTTGAGAATTCTACCCATCCGTCCCACATCCTTCACCACGCCGCACCCCACGAACACGGCACATGTTTCTATTGCGAGAGCCAGGATTTCAGGAGTGGTGTCCGAGGAAAAGGCCGGGGTGAGTGCTGCTGTGATAGGAGCCTGGTGCTGTTCCAAAAGTAGAGCATCCGTGTAGAGTGGATCAGGTGACGTCGCAAAGACCTAATGATTGTCAGTCGTTGTTCAAGGTCACATTCGCGTCTACAAAGACCATACTTCGATCACGTCACGCAAAACCTTTAGGCCTTCCAATCTGATCTCCGGCACATAGGCTGCAGAGGCAGTGAAGGCCATCTTAATCAAGTCCGGGACGCGCGTTACGAGGAGTCCGTGAGTGGGGATCCCATTCAGCTTCGCGTAGGGGAGGCTGATGTGTTCTTGGCGTCCGGACCTTCCTACGATTCCACAGATATCATGTAGGCACTGCAGGGCAAACAGTTGTGTCCTACATCGAGAAGGAGTGTGCCCTCGACTCGAGGTTGTCGAGTCCTGGGACATTCCAACGCTTAAGGATTCTCCTTCGTCGTCTTGAAGCGTGGCCCCGACGCCAGTAGATTCAGCGGTGCGTTGTGTCGTGATCGTCCTCGACATGATCCGCTGGCACAGGTCGATCCACGCGGAAGGGTTGTGAATAGCGGTCTGTTGGAGCCATGCTAGGATCACGTTGCGCACTCCCTCGATAGAGGGGTCATTGTCAAGCATTCCGAATAACTCTTCTACAAGCTGATCGCCACCAAGTTTGGACATTGATATAGCATCCCTTTGCACAAGCTGATAGAGAGCGTTGATCGAGGCAACCTTTAGGGACGTGCGAGGGGACAGCATATGAACCCTGAACTGAGAGACAAGCGATGGTATGCGAGCGTGTTCTGCGGCGAACATCAAGAAGTGTTGGATGCACCTAATTGCTTCCACACAAATCCCTTCATCTTCCTCGGCAAGGAAGGATCGAACGAGGTCGATCACCAGGGTCCTGGTGCGACTGGATTCTTGTATATCAGGGCCTAGGACCGTAATGACCCCATCGATCACTTGGCAAACAGTTTCATAGGTCGGGAGGTCTCCACTGATGTTCGCATAAGGTAGAGTCCCCCCCTCTGCTTCGTGGGAATCGAGGGTGTAGACCTTGAAGAGCATACCAAGGGTGCTCGGTATAAACGGCGCATACGCCAAGCTCGCGGAGTCGATAACCTTAGCCAGCGATTTGATGGCCCAGAAGTGTACGAGGGGGTGGGGGTCGTTGCTGAGGGACATCAACATGTTCACCGAGGTTTTGAGCAGTGGGCCTGCCGCCAGACTCCCGACATGGGCGTGGATGGTGCCAAACGCAGTAGCGCAACCGGACCTACTATTTGGGTCTCGGTTCGAAACGATTTCATCCACAAGCATCTTGATTTGGCTTGTCATAAACGCAGTGCCCGCCAAGCTTGATAGGCGGCCGATCGATTCGCTGCTCGTTAATCGGAGGAGGGGATCGCCGTTCGTGAGTGATTCCTGCGTTGGAGGTTAACGACGGATAGGCCCAACAGTTTGCAAATGAAGCACCTTCAAGAATCCAGATAAGATGTTTGTAACTTTTAAGTTGCCCAACGCCTCCCTACCCTGTCGCAAATTGGTGGCAGCAGCACGAAGGGCAAGACAGAGGGCGACGTTCGCATTGATTAAAACAGCAGCGCGTCTGCCAGCGTTTCGATCCAACCTCGCACTTCTGGTGGAATCTACTAGTTCTTTAACTGCACGGGCGGCAGACTCCGGATCTTGAATCGGTAAAAGCAGCGAGAACAACTGAATTGCGTGGTCAACCGCGGAAGTAATAGGAGGAGGAGGTAATGGCCAAGTTTTGTGAGTGCTGGAAGGGCGCGATTCCCAAAGAGTAAGAGGATCGTGTTCACAAGAACCGAGGATTGGCCTTGCCAGCTAGAATGTGCTCAGTCAGTTGCAAGGAGGTCAGAGAGCTGCAGTAATTCGCACCAGTTCATTGAAGTACGTCTCGACAACGTCCTTGTTGGAGTTTTTCTTGTCAGCGAACTCCCCGCCCTCGATTTGCGTATCGGAGTATGCGAGGCCGTAGGCGTAGCCATCAGTACTTTGCCAAATCGAATTGGAGGACACGGAGCTTGATGCGATGGCCGCTTGCACTGGTGAACCCGCATAGCCATCTGCGGAGGCGAACAGGGCGATCGTTGATTGTAAAAGACTAGATTGTGTGGCTTCTGTAATGCCGGTGAAGCCGATGGAAGAAAAGCACTGGTAAATGCGTCGGCGAAGGAGTGATTCTCGTGTACGGAGCGTTAGTCCCACCCTGTCCTTCGAAGCTACTGGTTGGTCGAGTTGTTCGTCATTAGCCTGCGTGAGGAAGGCCGTAGCAAATTGTAGGGCGTTGTTCAACAGGGAGGAAAGTCGCCGTGCGACATCAAGAGAGATGAGGACGGGGTTGTTATGTCGCAAGAAGCATAATATGGCACCCAAAGCACTCTCTCTGACATGGAGCAAGAATGACCATTCAAGGGAGTTCCTCCCAGAAGCGCTTGTGGCATCCTTGCTGGTGGGTTTGGGCAAGGCATTCCTCCACAGCACGAGAAGCTGCGGTAGATGTGCTTGCACGAAGTTTGGCCCTAAGGTCATCAGAGAGGCAATAAGGGTCCAGGAAACCTCCACCTCGACGGCAGCAACTTGAAGGTCATGCTCCCCGGCACGCTTGAGGACCTGAATAGCCATATCCAACACCTTCGCACTTATGTCGTAGGAGACGTATAGTGGTCGGTCGGGGATGATGGATAACAAACCTCCTAGTCCATAGGCATAGCCCAAGGCTCGGAGGCGGACATCTGAAGTTGCGGTTGGGGAGGCGAGCAACGTAAGGTCTCGTTGTAATTTCTCGGCTACAGTGAGGATGATTTTGGGGAGTCGTAGCGGGGTGGCGTAACAAAAGCACTGCAACGCCCACGCGGCACTTATGCGCGTGGTGTGGTTGGGGTGGGAGAGGAGAGTGACCAGGGGATCAGACAGGGCGTCCTGAATGGTGTTTCACGTGACCGCCTTGATGTAGGAGAGAAAGACTCACCTGAACTGGAGGAGGCGAATTCCCTAGCTGTCGAAGTAATCCTGCGACTTCGATCAGCGCCACGGTCAGTGCCAGAGCGGAAGGCTCTGGTTGACCGGGCATCAATGCTGGCCAACGTTTCAGGTAGGAACCCGACAGCTCTTGAATAGCTGCTGTCTGTCCCTGTTCGCTGAGTAGGCGGACCCCGATCAGGTCTCGAAGTAACGCTCCGATAAGTGTCCTGATGAGAAGTCCGTCCTGCCGAGTAGACGTGATGCGAGGGTTTGCGATGAATTCTTTCATGAAGTGAGTGACGATGACAGCGTAATTCTTTTCGACATATTCGGAACCGAGGGAAAGCAGGAGAGAAGCATACATCTCGCACAGGCCAACCAACGCCTTCCTGCCGACGAAGGCTCTGCTAAGGTGGGTCGAGAGTTGGTGGAGCATTTCTGTAGGGATAAGTAAACGACTCTTGCTCTCACTGGGATTGATAGACGAGGAGGTAATCTGGTTTTTGTCTTCTTGACCTTTGCCCTTTTTCGGGGGCTCGTTCTGTAAAACCTCACGTTCTTCCTGAGTCGAAGCGAGGACGCGGCCGGCTAGACTAGCGAGGTGCCGTCGGGTCGTTCTGTCAGCTGCGTCCAAAGACTTGACGCAGAGATTGATAAACGTTTCCACTTCGACCAAAGTCTTGAGGGGTGAATCAATTGGGTAAAGAGCAGTGATGACCTATTGGAGGTGAGCGAAATGAACAAACATACAAGGATGGGTTACCTCTGTGGTCGCCCGCTCGATAGGGAGCGATTTGTCGAGGATACTGCCTTTCACCAACTTCGTGATATCTCGGAGTGATGCATCAGTCACCGCACGTCTCGCGCTTTTCAGGGACTTCGAGAGGCACAAGAGGGCGTGGTAGCGAATCAGAGTTGAAAACTAGAAAAGTAGCCCGTCAGCTCCGGGGAAGTGGTGCGTTATTGTGAGTGATTACGGATGTAGACTTGGAAATCTTTATCGTGACGACCGTTATGTCATTCATCAGTGACATGATCTGCCAGAGCTATTGGTCAGAAAGACGAATGGTGGAACGATACAGCATACTTGAGAACCAAAGGAGGCCATCAACTCCCCTATCACATAGAGCGCAGCACTGCTAAATGTAAGACAGCGCAACGAAGAGAACACCACAGGGAACTTACGCTTTGGGTGCATCGTTTATTGGCAGTTTTACGTCTCCAACGAGCTTCAGTAGCCGCTGTACAGAATCAAAGAGTCCCTTGGATTCTCCACGGCCGAACAGAAGAAGGAGACATTGGGCTACGAGCCTCCGGAAGGGCCGGCTTGGGGGAGGATAAGGGTCCGGGGCCTCGATAGTTCTGATGAGTGGCTCCAGAAGTTCCGAATGGGACGCCTTGAGGATGCCCTAGTGGGGGTGGGCGATGGCTCAAGCGGTAGTTAACGAGGGGCGAGGGCTTACAGGCGTCGCATCTTCCAAAGATCGTTGGGTGGAGGCAAGCCATTGGAAGAGTATTATTTCCTTGTCATCTTCAGAAAGCCTCGCCTATGAAAGAGAAGGTATGAGGACAGTAATTCAACCTGGGCAGCCGGCCGGATTACCTCGTCAAAAGGTGGGATATTGAGGTCAGACTTATCATCATCAGCCATTATCGTGATGTCTGTTGGTTGGCTCAGCGTGATCGAGTTGCATTACCATGGCCCTTCCGGCAGGTTCGCCAACGACCACCCTGAGTGAGGTGGGATGCTCGACCCCAGCAACTTATCCAAGGGATATACACGCGAGGCCTCCCTCCCTTCCGTCTCGGCCGCCCCATCTGACCGACCAACACCTCACCTTTAACAAGTTCATCCTCTACGAAAACAGGCTCCGTTACTTTGTCATCGCGTCCAACACTACTGACTCCCGCCATCGTATAATCAAGATTGACCGGACGTCCCAGGATGAGTTGTCAGTATTTGAGGACGAGGCAGTGTATACCGGGAAGCAGATGAGCGCGATGCTGAAGATGCTCGAAGACGGAAACAGGTCCTCCGGCGGGTTGGGGAGGGCTCGCGTCTTTTTTGGTATCGCAGGTATGTCCTCGCAATTTAGAAAGCTCGCTCTCGTTGACGGTAGTTCAAGGTTTTGTCAGGTTCACCTCAGGGTGGTACATGATCCTCGTTACGAAGAGGTCCGTTGTCGCCCTGTTAGGCGGACACTACGTGTATCATTGTGAAAGCACCGAAATCCTTCCAATCTGTCACAACCACCGCGTGGAAAGGGTTTCCGAAGAAAATAGGCTCATGAACATGTTCAAGCAGGTGGACATGTCCAAGAATTTCTATTTCAGGTGCGTAACTCAACTTGTGCCACGATCTCAAACGGATTAAAAGTGAAGAAGTTACACCTACGACATAACGTCCACGCTGCAGCATAATTTGACAAAATCACACGCGGATCACGACCATTTGTGTTTCAACGATAGGTTCGCCTGGAACCATCGGATGCTCATAGCCCCGTTCCCAACTCCAGGCGATGCTGCCAAAGTGCACTGGCTGTTGCCTATGATACACGGTCACGTAGACCAAGCGAGTGGGTTATGATTTCATCCCTCCCGGGCGAAGTTCATCCATACTCTCCTTAGAGTTGACAGTCCTTGGTCGCGTCGTTTTCATAACTCTGATAGCAAGACGATCTCGTCACTATGCTGGCGCTCGTTACTTGAAACGAGGTGTTAACGATGAGGTATGTGCGCGGTATTTGCAACCGCTCTGCTCGATAACATTTGTACTCAGGGGAACGTGGCAAATGAGGTCGAAACAGAGCAAATTGTATCCGAAGCACTAACAACCCCATTCCATTTCCCTGCAAAGTCCCGAGCCTACAGTGGACGTCGTCCAAGTCCAAAATACACGAGCTACGTCCAGGTCAATCGCGGTGTGGTGTTATGCGACAGCGACAGCACGTTGACTCAAGTCTCATCAGTACCGTGGAAGCATTCCTGTATACTGGACGCAAGATACTACAAGCATGAGTCCAAGACCCCCCATTGAAAGTACGTGTGCGGGTACACAGAGACAGCGGGAACTTTAATTTTTTCTATTAGTCAGCGTCGTCGATCCGTTCTACACTGCGGCTTCCTTGCACTTCGATAATCTCTTCCAACGATACGGCACCCCGATTACGATACTGAATCTCATCAAGAAGCGCGAGCCGCAGCCGAGGGAGTCGAAGCTCTTGGATGAATACACCCAGTGTGTCGAATACTTAAATCAGTTCTTACCGCACCGCAAGAAGATGATATATCGGGCCTGGGATATGTCACGAGCATACAAAGAGTTGGTGCTTACCACCTTAGATTCGCTCCATCCACTGACACCGGCTAGGAAAACCCAGGATGTTATCAGCTACCTGGAGGATATTGCGGAAGAGTCGATACAGACGACGGGTTTCTTCCACTCTGGTTCTGAACCTTATTCTCATGTGGAAGAAGAGTCGGAACCGTGCGTTGCGATGTTGAACCTACTTTTTCGCACTATCCTCGACTCACGGATTTTAGGAGCCCACATTCTGGGTGGCGTTCAACAATGCTGCTTCAAAACGGGATATGTCGAACAAATTGCGTGGATTGTTTGGACAGAACCAACGCTGCTCAATTTGTCCTCGGAAAGCGTGCATTCGGGCACCAGCTATACGCCCTGGGCATCGTGAACAGTCCTAACCTTCCTTTTGACTCGGATGCAGTCAACATGTTGACTGAGATGTACCACGATCACGGTGACAGTAAGCCTGGAGTTGGACACTTGAATGGAGGCTCATAGTTTCCAGCGCTTGCGTTGCAGTATACCGGAAGTGCGCTCGTGAATCGGGTAGAGACCTACCGCCGGATGCTTCACTGGAACAGCCATTCTAGAGACATCATCGAGAACCTTCGGAGGTTCTATACCAATTCCCTATTAGGTGAGTATTGTTGTTCGGTGGGTGTCCCTCATAGTTTGACGTATTCACAGATGCCGATAAGCAAGCAGCGATAAACCTATTCCTTGACGTCCACACTGACCGTACCACTATGCAAGCTCCTCGGAGGAGTGGTTATCAGATCTGGTTTAACGAAAAAAACCTGGAACCAGCATATGGGTATGCTGAATGTAAGGCAGGGATGGTCAAATTCACGGACTCTAGAAGTGAATTCTGGGTTGAGTATTACCGGCCTCTTCTGTTCACGTCTTTGGGCAAACACTTTGTGTACTCGATGAACAGTACACTCAAGTTGCCAGGGTAAGGATCCAGGGTGGGGTTCTGAACACTGTCACTGATATTCTCCAGGAAAACCGCCAAGGACGTTAACACCAGCCCTTTCCTTCCTCACGCTCAACTTTCAAGTCATTCACCAAGGTATCCCCAAATACTATTATTTCACACCCACTATCAAACTAACAAGATAAATTAGGGGTGTGGATGGTGTCAAGAGATTTACTGGGACCAAGGTTGTAGGTGGGAAGGGGACAAGACCAAATGAAGTTGATGGGCTACGGGAGTCTGAAGTTGCTCGAAACTCCACTGCAGTGTTAGCGTATCAGCTGCTTGACCCAGTTGTCTCTGAGGAGGAACAGGCTGAGTACCAGGGGTAAGCCTTGCAATTATGATGATTGGGGGAGTAGCTCAAAACCTTCTCTAGATACATCAACCAATACCAAGGTTCACTAGATTGGCCAAGTGCAACAGTAGAAAGAGGGGATTGGGATGTCTATCAGGCATCTGTGATGGCTGGTAGTGGGGCCTCAGTTTTGGAGGATGATCTATTTTGGGTCTATTCAGAGTATATGCGAACAGGGTCACATAACACCACACTACTCTATGGCAGCTGGTTAAATGGTTCAATGTAGTGTATTTGTAATAGAGGACTTGAAACTTTCCAAAGCTTGAATATCCTGGCTAGAAAATGGAACTGTCTGTCAGAACCGACCTCGCCAACAGGCCTACTGAACCGATGCTAGTCTCTCTTAGAGCTCGGTACACGAAGTTGAAGGGTAACCGCGGATTTCTTCGGAGTGGGTCGTGACAGACCACTCCCGTACGTGTTGGCGTAACTTGTGGCTCCGGAATATCCGTAGTTCGGGTAGGTATAAAATAGGGGCCGAGGTAACGCGTTTCGGCACTAGAGAAGGAGGGATAGCTTCTCTGGGCTGAGCAGAGGGGAACAAGGGAGGCTAGGGGTTAATCACTGATGATCCGCCTGTCAGGAGGGAGAACACTGTGATTGACAAAGTCTGGGGAATACATCAGAACATCAGTACGTACTTATATACTAAGGTTTGTGATCATGTAATCATCTGACTAAGTTGTCAAGCAA
>Ga0307511_10001180_pt1 | contig 27747 bp, 15 predicted proteins | sample 13_EM_MG_FD_200266 | JGI IMG/M metagenome (GOLD analysis project Ga0307511, IMG submission 200266) | Populus trichocarpa ectomycorrhiza microbial communities from riparian zone in the Pacific Northwest, United States - 13_EM | ecosystem: Host-associated > Plants > Roots > Unclassified | place...
CAAGTACCTGAGCCCCCCTACGTCTGAGGCTTCGTATTTCCCGAATATGGCTATGGCAGAAGCTACAAGAGTGCTTAGTTTTTGCTTCATTTCTCGTTTGTGGCAGATTCGCATACAGAGCCTCATTGTGGCGGGTATAAGTACCCACTGTCAGACCGAACTGAGCCAAAGGAAATCGCGCTCCACCGCTCACGTCGACAGATTTCCCCCCAGTTTCGAAGAGCCTGACGACCTAGTCAGGTATTCCAACCAACCCACCGTGACTAACTCTGTCAGACTGGCTGAGCCAAAAGGGAACCTCGCCCCACCGCTCACTTCTACACCACCCATTCTCCATTCAACTACGCTTCGCTTCGATTCCTTTTTTCAGGATACATTCAGCTGCGCTATCGCCACACTTCATTACGAACTCGGTATATCGGTGAGTTCAAGTTCTGTTGGAGTATAAGTTGGTTAAGCCCGTTCGCTGGAGACTGATTGTTTTAGAAATGGGAGATGGTGATACAAACAAAAAGCGAAAGCCCAAATGCTCCTTATACGATTGCCAAAGCAGAGAAGAGGCTTAATATTCAACTTTCAGAGATTAAGGTGGTGGCAGTTCATTGGATGCTGGCAATTTCAAATCATATTCTGAAAGAGGTGGAATTAGATGCTATGAAGGAGAAAGATAGTGGCCCATCTTGAGGACGAAGGATACCCGACAGAGGACTTCAGCGAAGCCATCAGCGATTTGCATCCTTGTTCAGATTTTGGCTGGAGAATCTGATAAGGTTATCTTGTCGGCACCCATAGTTTGGTTACGGGGACGCAAGTTAATCAGCGATCAATAAGGATGTCGAATACGATGGGTGACGACAGCACACTCCAAGAAGCGAAAGTCAACCAGACTAGCGAAAGTCTCGAATATAGAATTGCCACACTAGAAGAGATCGCCGTCAAAGATCAGTGAGGAAAAAGTCGCAGAGGAGAAGGGGGTCATTGAGACGAAAAACAAAGTTTATAAGAATCGAGGGAAAGCCTATAGAAGCGGACCCGGATTTCAAGAAGGCAATATTAACCATCTGTTTTTTTCGATACTTAGTCCAATTCTCGAGAAGTTTGTGGTTACGACAGGCTGGTAGATATTGTTGCGGAGCGAGAAAGAGACTGTGTCTACAGATGGCGAAATAGAGGAGGTTGAGAGGTTATTGTGGTGGATCAGATTACATATAAAGATGAAAGGCTTATCCTTGTTGTAGAGGCGAAGAGATCCCCTTACTATAGGCGTTGAAGCAGTCTAAAAGATAGCAGTGATAACAGTGATGGTAAAGTGTACGGGTTGTGACAACTGGGAAACTGGGCAATATGATGGGGAACCAGACTCGTGCCACCCGATGATGGGAGCGGGAGAACATCGTTTCAAATAACAGAACAGATAATCATATTATTTGAAAACTGGTGGATGAGTAGGATTGTGGTGGTGCGGGTTGTGGTAGTTTAAGTAGAGAAAGTTTCTCGTTCATTTGTTACAATATCTTGATCGTGGCGAGTGCACGGGGAAGGGACTCCCCGGGTTTAGTCATCTAAGTTTGGTATCGGAAGCATAGCCGAGCTATTGGAACGAATGTTTACACCCATCATGGTCGACATGGCAAAGTATTTTGCCTACACTCCCTTTCAACGTCTCTTTAAAAATGTCATCGAACACACAAAAGGGGAAAGCCCCGGCTCCACTAGAGGCCGATTTGGCCGCAGATAGAGCACCATTGACCACTGGAGTCATTTCCGGCGGAAGTGAGACCAGCACAAGCGAAAGCAGCGGTGGTAGTGGTAGCTTCGACAGAATTGCGTCTTCCGCTTCTTCACTATTCCAATCCCTCCTACGACCCACAGCCAGCGAAGCCAGCAGTACCGTACAGACTGCTCAACAATCTAAAGGCCAAGCGTCTATTACTACGAGCTCTCAGTTCTACTGGGAAGATGGGTCCAGTGCCTCCAGACCCCATGCACAATCCTTTCGTGATCTGTCCGATTCCATGGAGTTCAGGAGTATCTCAGTTACATCTACGACATCTACCAATGGAGAATTTCAAAAGTTTAGCAATGAATTCCCTCACATTAACCCCGCCACAACCTATAGCGGAATGGTGGATCCACTGCAAAACCCACAGCCTCAGGAGGACATTCTCCAGCTATTGTCATCCTCAGCATTGACGAAGGCTATCTGGGAGCCAGTACCATCCTCTTATCTCGAGGAGAATGTACTAGCAGAAGCATTCAGGCCGAATTTACAGGATACTCGGTGTAGGGACTTCCTCGCTTCGGAAGATATTGTGGGGTTTCTTTCCCGGGAAGGTACGGTTTATACGGAAGAAGTTTGGGGAAACATGCTAGGGCTTCTTCAAGAAGCCCGGAAAGAGGTTGCAGAATCTAACGGAAAAGGGGAGGGGCGGAGCGAGAATGGCAATGCTATCGAGAGGTTGAAGATGGTCCAGGGACAGCTAAGAAGCAAGCTGTGATACAGCTAAGTGTGATGTGACGGCAAAGTAGCTGCATACGACCCACAAAATATGCATACCTAAGTTTCCCACGCCTAGTCATGTGAGGACTATGTTAGTTTCTTAATTTCTAGCATATAATCATTGTCATGTAGGATGGCCTCCATCGGGAATACACATTAACGGTCTTTAGAACAACTTTTGTGCTTCTCTCATCTCTTAGGCGTTTCGCAGTTTGCAGGCCCTTTCACAAACTCTGTCAAACTTAGCATTTCTAGAACCAGCTGTTGTAGCCGTAGAGCTCTGTGGATGATGCGCATTGGTTCTTTCTTTCGGTCGATATATGTGTAATATCCAAACATTCCAAGAGCTAGTAAAGAGAGCCGATGCGGCACGAGAACACCGATGCTCTCACAGGTTTTTGATTAGCGCAGGATTCCTCAAGGGTTATAGAATTGTTTCGTGCGTAGTCCCACTGGAGTCCGGTATTCTAAGCAGCAAACGAGGTTTTTTTTGAGGGAATAAAGGAAATATGCCCATCGCCTTCAGAGCCCTCCTTGAGGAGGTTGAGCTAGTTTTTCACACATTGATTTCCATTCCCTGTCACTCTGCCTCTTCCCCCGTATGCGGCCAACAGCACCGACCATGAGGGAGCGGGCCCATGACAGCAACCTGAGGGTAACACTGGCGTCTGGTTGAATGATGTTCCTCGTGCCTGAAGTAATCAAAGGGCTTGTTTGGGGAGCTCTAAGCAACCTATATCTTGATTTCGCCTATATCTACTTATCTCGAGCCATAATACCTATCACACTGAACCAAAATTAATGAAAATTTTAAGAAATAAGGTCTAGGCGAAGAAAACTGCAACAAATTAGCCATTCCTGTTCTCGTTCCCGCCACTCTAACCTGATCTTGGCATCTGCGATTTAATCGGAAGAGATCAAGTAATAGTGAGCATTCCCCCTCTCTACGAGAGCTTGTGCCAACCAGACTACATTCCCCCCTCAGCGCTTTACGCTGCCACCAGCTAGCGGCGGAACGGCCCTTCGGGATTCGAACCTTCGTCCTTTGGCAGCGGTCGGTGTTTTCACCAACTGCACCACACAGGCCTGGGTTGGGAGCAGAAGAACAGGCCTGATAGTTATACTGATAGGCAGTTCCGAGGGGCGAGGCTACCGCTCCGAGCTGATATAGCCTGGTGAGCTGATAAGGCACGACCTCCGGCATCATAAGTACATATTTAATGTTCCTGTATCACAAAGTGCCCTAGTCTGGTTGCACAACCCCTTGTAGCAAGTACCCAGAGATTATGAGAGCCAGTTGGAGATTAGAGAGCTAATAAATACTCGGAGCCTCGACCTGAGACCAATTCAGAACCATGCTGACTCATCCAGGACCAGTCAATTAGAGACTACCAGCCACTGGCAATCTGATTGGCATCAATTCTCAATACATACTGCATAGCAAGAAGAAAGGTTCAATAGTAAGCTTCTCCAAATTATTGTACACTTAGACTACTTTTCTTACTGACATCCCTAGCCGTAACTGGACAAAGTTATACTGCCCGGCAGAGGCCATGATACTGATGGGCTGGATGAGTTAGTGCCCCGACATGAAGTTCTACTAAGTACTTAGGTACTTTTGTTAGTTCAGGGTAACGTCTATGTTCGCGTTTGGTATTTTGAAGTTGCAATCCGAAACACTTGGCAACAACCTCAAGCCTAAAGAGTACCTCAGCAAGTGCTTAGGTACCGGTTGTAGACATCCCTGAAGTCAGGTCTGCAGTTGTTCTCGGTCCCTGTTTGCGGTCTCGAACCGTCTGCGGCAAGCTACATCAGTTGATATCGTCATTCAATTCCTCCTGTTTTGGAGGTACAGGTTCATGCGGCATGTCTAACCCTCCTCAGATCCCATCACGTCATGCGAGCCAGCACGCTGTTAACATTGCAATGCGGCAATTGATTGAGAGATATTGCCAGGTATCAGCTGGCAGATAGATATATTTAAAATATCACAGGAAACCTTCTCAGCTCCTTATTTGATACGCATTTAAGGTGCTATCGGCTTCATGTGTCATTTGGGACGGAATAAGTTTGATGGAACTTTCTGAAATTCCATGATATAAAGGATGCATGCAGATGCATGATATCACAGAGTCGGAAATTGCTGCGGCATCTTGACATCTCACCTACTTAGTATGATCGACGTGAGTGACTTTATCCTGGCTGGTTCACCCCAGTCGGTCACAGCTCACCTTCACGTATACCGAGGCAGCGCGTGTACTACCTACGTTGTTGTTTGCTTTGCCAGTCGCATATTTGTTTTTTGAGCAAATCAGCACTTTTCGCTAGAACGACCCGTTTGTCGAAAGGGGATCAGGAAGGCCGGCTATACTGGATGCGCTGTCAGAAAAGCTACCGAGGAGGGAGACCAAAACCTGGAATCTGTTGTCGAATTTGCGCATTTCTGTGGCATAGAAATAATGGCAAGTGTCAATTCGGATCACAACAATGCTCCACGGCGGAGTGGGCGCGATGAATCAATAACATCCGAGTCGAGGAAGCAATCGCCAAAGAGAACTGTGGTGCAGCCATTGGATCTAAAGAAGACCCAGTCCTCTAAGACAGGGAAAGCACAAACAACAGATCGAGACACCAAGCCGAAACGTCTGCCAGTGGTGTTGCAAGATGACATCGTACACTCATCGGGATACGAAGAGCTCGGAGACCAAGTATTGAATTCCATTCCGGTTACCGCATCATCCTCGTCTCAATCAAGTGCATCTCAGAGACCACCCAGTCCGTCCCGCAGACACAGTAGTAAATTGCCTAGTCATCAATACAGTGTAACTGCACCGTCCTCACCGCGCCATATTGATGATATCACACCCATAGATGCACCTTTGCGCTCAGGCAATGCAGTGCAGAATCATAGTAGGAAGAGTGGTTCTTATAGTCGTGCCCATTCAGTTGATTATACGAATTACAGTGGAGCGGTACCTACTCACTACAATGGCCGCAAGTCGTTCCATCATGAGAGCCCTCAATCCCTTCCATCTCGCAGGCCTAGCTATGCTCATCAACGTCACTCGTCAACTGCAACAGCTTCCTCAGCACGACGGTTGAGTCACTTCACTTTTGAGAGTCCCCATGCAGGAACGCCTGCTTATAGCTATTCTCCAGAGGAATACAACGTGGACGAAAGCCACATACCGGAGGGAGATAGCGAGCTAGACATACCGTCTTCGATGGGCATGCCAAATTTACAAATGGCTTCGAATGCAGTAATGAAGGCAAATCTGAGGAGTGGGGATCCTTATCAAGAGCTCAGCCGCTTTTTGGATAATGTTAATGGGATGCTGTCCTCACTTACCCTCAGTATACCCCATTTACAGCTACTATGTGACCGCTATAGGACAATACAAGACAAGCTGCTGGAGTATAATGCCTTGGTGGAGGTAAATCGTACACAGGAAGAAGTAATTGAGCAGAAGGAGAAGCAGATACTCTCCTTGAAAGAGAAACTTAATCAAATGGCCACTATGCACTCAGCAGAAGGGAACCGGCTGCGGAATAAGATTGGAAGTTTGGAAGCGGAAGTTCGCATATTCAATGATATAATAGCAGCGAAGAACAACGAGATTCAGGAGTTGGCTACGAATTTTGAGGAGGAAAAGGAAGCCCTGAGAAGCGAGGGGGAAAAGTGGGGTGCCGCTAATGGAGAGGCATTCTTAGAGGAGAAGCTGGAGTTGCTAGAGAAGCATGACGCTGAGATTGAGATACTGGAGGAGGGGCATTATGTCAGGATCAAAGAAATTGAGGAAGCACATGCAATAGAGAAGTCGAACATGATGAAGTCTTACGAATCGAAAATCAAGGACCTCGAAGAACGCCATCAAACGGAGGTAAATGAGATATTCGAAAAGAAAGCCAGTGAAGTGAACGAAGTTCACCGCCAGGTTGCGTTACAGCTGGAGAACAATCATGCAGCGAAACTCACAGCTTTGAAGGATGCCCATGGGTTGGAAATGCGAACTTTGGAGTCCAAATTCTATGCCAAGCTGGAGACGTTGAAAGTAGATGTCGGTAAAAGAAGACTTGACTTGGAAAAAGCTCATGCAGCGGAGAAGAAACTTCGAGAGGAGGAGTTCCAAAAGGAACGAGGCCTCTGGATAGCTGAGAAAGAACAACTTGAAGGCCAAATTAAATACCTCCAGTATGAGAAGAATACGACGGCCTTTACACATGGAGCCGAGAGAAGCTCTTTGCTGGAGAAGGTTCAGAGCTCGGAACAACTGACTCGTCAATTAGAGGAGGAGAACGAGAGGATCAATGATGTTCTCAAGAGAATTGGGGATGCTGACTGGGGAGAAGAAATAAAAGGCCGAGGGGACGGGTTTTAGTGAGTGCTGGTGCTATTGCAGACTAAAGCAATTGGACTAACTGAGGCAGTATTGATGCCTTCACGACTCTCACCAAAGACATCGTGGACATCTCTACCAAATTCCTGGACATACCTAGGATGCCCCCTGGGGTACTGACTACTTATTCTCTCTGATGTCTATGATAGTGCTAACACATGGTGATAGGATGTCATCGCCGAAATTCCATCAAACCTTCCCAACATCCTCGCTGATACAGATGCATCTCGTATTCTTAGACAGGCGTACATCCAGCATGTCATATCTACTATCCTCTGCAAAAGGATATTCTCCCCCTTCCTATTCTCCCTGGCTAACCGCTACGACAATGCCGATTCCCTATTGAAAGCAATGTCTTTGCATCTACGCAAGAAATCCACACGTAGGGAAGCTGTGTGGCGGAACTACACTCTGATTGCGGCATATACTGCCAACTCGGCAAAACAACACGCTGCGACTGCGGCTACTACTGTGATTGACGAAATCATTACGAAGATCCGCCCATTTGCGGAGCCAGAAAATATAGATAGGATATTCGCCGGGGTACGAAGAGTCGTGAAATATGCAATCGATACATGGCGATATGCTCGACTGGAGAAGGAAATGTTCGTGGCTAGGGTTGAAACTGAAGACGATGATCCAGTGTGGGGACATCATCCTTACGAGAACCAGCCCCCTTATGTATCAGACTCAAAGCTTATTGAGTCAATCCAAGGAGAGTCTACTAGAAAGAGGAAACTGCTTCATCTACTGCCCCTGATTTATAGGGAGGGAGCAGTACCACCTATCTCTCAACAGGATACGGTGTTGGATGATGGGCATGTATTCACACATGGAATAGCTCTGTTCTCTGATTGTCTACCGGTCATACATAGAAAGATGGAATTAGGAATTCCAGGCTCTAGTTCAAGCTCACGCGGAGAAGATCGTGTTCTGAGAAGAAAAGAGCTAGAAAAATCTGACAGAGCAGTCGATGAACCCCCTGTGTCACGCTATATAGAAGATGCTAGGATGAGGGCTCAGCAGATGGAGAGGGAAGAAGCACCACAAAGGTTGGAAAGAGAGAAGGAGGAAGCACGGAGGCTAGCGGAGCTTGAAGAACTTGAGCGGAAGGAGGGGGGGACGGGGCTCCAAGGAGGGTTCGAAAAGAAAATGAAAGAAGAATCACGAATGGAAGTTGAACGGGGGGGGGTTGAGAAGGGAGAGTTTGCAAGAATCCAAGCCGGGAAGGAGGAGCGGCTAAGGGCACTGGAGGAAGTGCGGATTAAGGCTCAACGACAGGAGGAAGAAGCTAGAGAGGCCGCCCTGATGGAAGCAATAGAGTTAGAGGCACTGGCAAGAATAGAGGCTGAGATCGAAAGTACTGCAAAGGCGGAAGCACAGTTAATTGCCGAGGAGAAAGAGCAAAGAGAGAGAGAACGGCTACTCGAAGCAGCGCAGGAGTTGACGAGGATGGAGCTGGAGGCACAGCGAGTGGAGGACGAGGATAGAGAAATGGCTTTACGGGAGTTGGCTGAGCTCAAACAGTGGCAAGCTGAACAGAATATGCTAGCCAGGGTTGAGGTGGAATTACGGGATGCAGAAGAGGCTGAAGCTCAATTAGTCGCAGAGGAGAAAGAAAAGATGGAGAGGTTGAGGTTGGAGGCTGAGGCGAAAGCGCATGCTGATGAGGAGGAGATGGAGAGGGAAAGGCTGAGGCAGAGGGAAATTCGGAGGAAGGAAGTGAGAGCTAAAATCGAAGCTGAGGTAGCTGCGAAGAAGTTGGAACGGGAGCGGGAGAGAGAAAGACAAAGACTGAGGGCCGAGGCCGAGGAAAAGGAAAGGGAGACCGAGAGACAGACTCTAGCTGAGGCGGAAGCTGAGGCCGAGCGATTGAGGTTAGAATCCGAGACAGAAAGGGACCTATTGCAGGACAAAACGTTAACAGCGGCGGTTGGAGGGGGGAGCAGCAAGCCAGGAGCGATAGAGGAAGTAGACGACGTGCGGAGCGACGTAATGAGCGACGCTGAGGTGTCTACCCTAGGCCGAGGGATTGCAGAAGCTGCTTCGATACTATCGCTGGGTACGGAGAACTTTTTGAGAGGAGCAGCTGGTAGCGAGGTGGGAAGAGCCATATCGGAGAGTATAGTTGAGCGGGCGGAGATTGCAAATGAAGGTACCGTAAGAGATGTCTCAGAAGATACCATGGGGCAGCAAAGAGAAAATGATATTGAGCATACTACAGGGGAAGCTGTGCCGGAGATTTTGGATAGAGGTCTCCCCGTTGACGAAGGGGCGTCTATGATCTGGCTGAGATTATCAGAACCTGAAGCCCATTCCGAGATCAGTCATAGCCCAGAGGGCAAGGGACAGGACACGACAATGCATATACACGCTTATGAAGGTGAACATTCACACATACCAATACCTAAGCTACCAAATGGAGATCGTTCAATTTCCCACCTACAAGACCGCTCCGTGTCCCCCCTACAGAGGCATAATTATACTGCCGCAGGCGTGGTCACAGACCTTGATGGCGAGTATGATTGCCACAGCCAGGTGAAACCCCATGCCGTGAGGGAGGAAGTGAAACAAGCGGGAGTGGACATGGGGGGGCAAGCGGAGGAATTCATACATAGGAATAGAGGCCTTGAGGTTGATGAAGACGCCAATAGCGTTTACAGCGATGGGGGTGGGACATACCTTAGCCAGCCAGGCGAGGAGCCCTACGTGGATGAAGGAATAGACGAAGAGCCGGATCTCGACGACGAATCATTATTTGACAGCTGTGGGGCAAGTGTTGGGGGCCAAGACGATGAAGAGAGTGATTATGAACGGGGAGTGGATGAAGATGAGGAAGAAGACGTTGCTGGTGGAACAGCGATTGGGGAAGAGGAAAATGGCTCCACTGAACTGCCACCTCTCCCACCAGTAGCATTGGAGGGACAAACACCGAGAGGGGTTGAATTAGCAAGCTTTGACTTTGGCTTGGGCGCTGAGAGTGATGGGGAGGACTACGGGGCGGACCCCCAGTGGGTGGCGGAAGATTGGGAAGTTCAACATGGTGTTGTGGAGTCTAGTGGGGAGGAAGGCGGCAATGTACATGATGCTGGATATAAACATGTGGCGAGGGGCTTGGGATTTGTGGCTCATGAAGGACATGAGAGCCAAAGAGATGGGCATGAAGAGGGCCTGGAGCTCAAAGGGGCACATACAGGAAACTACCAGGAGGTACATGTCGTAGGACATGATGAAGCCGAAGTACATCAGGGTGAGCCGCATATTGAAAGCCGAGGCCTCAGCCGGCAAGACCACGATCGATTCGATGCTGACAGCCAGAGTGTGGGTGAAAAGGAGAATGTGCATAAACAGGAGCACGAGGGTGAGCAGGAAAACATACACGATGAAGAGCATACAGTAGGGTATAAGGGAGTGGAGGAACAACAGGACGTGGAAAGAGATGAGGAATCGGAAGGACAAGAGAATATTGGTGGATATAAGGAAATCGAAGCAGAGGAGAGAATGGAAGGACATGAGGAAGAGGAAGGGCATGGGGTTGATCGACATGTTGAATTCCGAAGTCAAAGCCAGCAAGAACAATACTCCGAAGGGGGCAGTCAAGTAGGGGATGCGAAGCAACAAGAATTCGACGGAGAACACTACGAGAGTGATTACGGAAGCAATTATGGTGGAAAGACTGAGATTGACTACGGAAGTGAGGAGGAGGAGGAGGTGCCGCATGAATATGGTCGGGGCATTGTAGAACACGATATACCTCACGAAGCATATGCTGAGGCTGATCACGGGAGCCAATATGGTGCGCAGACTGAGGTGAATTTCGAGAGTGACCACGACTCAGATGGGGAGCATAATGTGGGGGTAATGGAGCATGAAGTGAGGCATGAATTGGAACATGTTGCGGGGCATGAAGGAGCGGGGGAACAGGAAGGTGGGCGGGACCCTAACAGTCGCAGTCAAAGCCGACTCGAAGACGGCAATGTTGAGGTCAACGGCCACAATGGGGATGGAGAACTCCATGATACAGCCTATGAAGCAACATATCACGGGAGTGAGTACGGTCCCCGGACTAAAATTATTTACAATAGCGAGCAGGTGGAGAGGGATGACGGGGATGAGCACCATGGCGATCACGCTACAGAGCGGGAAGAGGAACATGAAGAGGTGCATGAGGAAGGGCACCTAGGGGGGGATCATGGAGAGCCTGTCGCAGAACACGACGAAGTAGAAGGACCTCTTGACAGCCGAGCCCAAGGCCAGCTAGAACAGGATGATGGTGAAGCTCATGAGGGGAATCATGAAAGCGACCATGAGGAGCAGGGTGCCGGGGAGTGTGTGCAGCATGAAGAGGAACATGGAGAAGTGGATGGAAAAGAGAGTGGCATCAGACCTGGAGAAGCCACAGTACACGAAGCTGAGCAGCATGTTGGCAGTCGAAGCCAAAGCTCACTGGAAGAGGAGCAAAACAATGCTAGCACCCAATACGGGGATGAAGATCAGTGCGAAGAAGTCAACGATGGATGTTATGATAGCGACAGCGCAAGTCATTATGGTGGACAAACTGAGGTAAACTACGAAAGTTATCAGGGGGAGGGCCCTAGAGAGTTCTATGAGGAGCAATTAGTGGATGAGAATGGGAACCGTCATGATCAGCACAATGAAGAGGCGCTTGAGGGCCTCCAGAGTGAAATCCAGAGCAATCTTGATGCTGAAGAGCAGCATGATGTGATCCCTGAAGAGCAATATGAGAGCGACCAAGAGCAACGCACACTTGAGAAACTCGACAATGAGGAGAATGAGAGGAGTCATGAGGCACATGACCAGGAGGGTGAGGAGGAACAACACAGCGACATTCAAAGCCAAGGTGGCCATGATATACAGCACGACGAGAGTGACAGAAGCCAATATGATGTACACGATGTGCTACACAGCAAGAGAGACCTTAAAGAAAACCATGGAGGGGATCATGAAACGTACAGTGGCAATCACCAGGGTAGGATGGGTGGGCATGGCGGGCAGTACGAGGAAGGGCAGTACGATCAGCACAGTGAAATCCATAGTCACGTGGACTACGAGGGACATCATGAAGGAATTCATGATACACATGATAACAACGACAATGCTAGTCAACAGGATGCGGAGAGCGTTTCCCATATTGAGAGTGACAAGGGGGAAGAATATGGGGAAGCACATGGGGAGGAGTATGAGCTGTCACGCGGAGATCTTGAGGACCAGAATGAACGGCATCTACACGAAGAGCATGGCAAGGAGGGATACGAGGAGCAAGATATGGAATGGCAGGAACAACACCATGGAGTCAATGATGAGGAGCATCACAGCGAGGTGGAAAGCCGACATGAAGATGCTAGAGAGCACCAGGCAAGTCAACCTGATGCACAGAGTGAAAGTGAGATTGGTAGCGCTCATGAAGAGCATAATAGTGATGACAGAGAGGAGGTAGGGGAGAAGAAGGAGCATGGGGATCTTGAGGAGCAGCAGGAGCAGCAGGAGCAGCAGGAGCAGCAGGAGCAGCAGGAGCAGCAGGAAGAGCATGAGGGGCATCATCAGGAGGAACATACGGAGCACAAGGAGCCGCATGAGGTACAGGCGCAACATCGTAAAGAAATATTTCGCGAGGGGGAACACCACGAAGTCGAATTCCACTTAGACAAACGTGACGAGAGCGACGTGCACGTGAATCGAGTCCGAGCAGAAGGACAAGATGACGGTCACCACCAAGAAGGACAAGCTAGTGACCAATCTAGTGACAGCAAGGAGGGAACCCACAACGCCTCTACGTATACCGATGAAACCCATCACAAAGAAGATTCACATCACCAAGACTTCCATAATAACGAGACATCTTGTGGAGAAGCTACCGATGACCATGACAAGGAGTCACATTCTGAGGCTCACGATGAAAGTCACTTTGAAGTTGCAATAGAGCAATTACACCAAACGCAGAAGGTCTCTCAAGCGGATGACGAGTATCAGGAAGATGAATCACATGAGGATACTAAAAGCATTGTGGACGGAGAGCATGGTTCGAAGGAAGAGGGGCATCACGGCAACGCGCACGGTGAGGAACAGCCACAGGGCGAAAGGGAAGCTGAGGAACATCTGGACGGTGTGAATGACCACCCAGAGGAGGGCCCAGCGAAACAAGATGAGAACCATAAGGAACATCATGGGGATCAGGAACATGGAAAAGAGCAGGAGCACCAAGAGCATAAGGAATATCAGGAAAATGAGGAACATCAGCAATAGTTAACTGAGGGTAATGCTTAATAAGGATTTCATAATCGAAGTCGCAGAATAGATAGGATGGTATTAACAAAAAACGGTGTTTTGATTTTAAAAATGCTTTCGTTTCATGTTTTTTAGCTTTCGTCTCATTTCTGGATTTTTATATTGGTGCGCCCCCCCAATTTTTTTCATTCTCACATGCGTCTTGTGCCTGTCTGTCATCCTGTTCGTTGGCGGTTTTCTTTTTTTTTTCATCTCTGCACATGTAGTCTTTGATTTGATGAGGTTCAATATATCATTCACAGCGGGACGGATCGTAGGAGCATCTGCAAACGCTTTCCTTGCTTGCTTACTCCAGCCAGGGTTGCGAATTAATCCAAACAATCAAAGTCGGAAGTCAATCCATTCGGGGCGTTGCTAGGGTAGGTATCTACCGGATGCCTGATGCCCCTGCGAAGTACACGTAGAAGTAGAGTAGATAAAGTACTCACATCTCGGAATGAAGAGTAATAATATTACCTACCACCCACAATCCCCCCCATCGGATCACATCACATCCACATAATCTACCTACCCTACCTACACATACATACATACATACATACATACATACATACATACATGCGGTTTCGAATTTTGGATTCCCACATAAGTCTGGTTGGGGGCCCCACAAATTGACGCAAACTGCAACATACTACTGTATTGTCACAGACAGCGATAAAGTAACCCGCATCATCCATCTTTTTTTCATTTTTTTTACAATCACATCTTACATACATGCAACAACCCCCCCTGGTATGCATCATGCATGGAGGGGAGGGGAGGGGAGGTGGAGGGGAGTGGGATGATAATTCGGGATTACATCACACCGGTGCCGTGTCCGCAACTAGATAAAAGACTGGCTGTGAGCTTGGCGGGGGAGATGATGTAGGTAAGCCTGGTTGGGGCACGAGATGATAAAGAAGTAAATTTATTAGATTTTTCCTTACATCCCCATAATAAGTACGAGTACCTACCAGCGTGTTCTGATTTGTGACACGTTTTCCCTGACACAAGACACAATCCCAAGTTTTCCTCTTGTTCCAGAGAAACAACCAGTGAGCCCATGTTTAGTTCAGTTTGTTTTAAGTTTATGGGCGCTGGGGGGGGAGGGGAGGGGAGGGACTGATCAGTAGGGGTAGGGATGAGCACCCTGCAGGAAGCGAAGAAGATGCCATGGAAAGCAAGCATACTGGTATTCACATGTGAACGCAAGCAGAGAGAGACATCTCAGAGCTTAGGATTTCCTCCTACGAAGTAATCAGCAACCGTTCCTGTCCCGACGATGCTAGCCGAAGAAGAGGAGGAGGAGGAGGTTCCTTGTCGAAGAATAATAATAACGAATACCAAGGAAAGAGCTCTATGAAGAACCACCTAGTAAAGTATCTTGACGTGGAGGGTTTTTCCGACACCGGCAGATGAGGATGTCCAACGGGGGGGGCAAAACACAAATGACCTTGTTTACGGGTATCCTCAGTACTATTCTATTTGATGTTCGCTGCGACGATCAAGTTACAAAGAATAGAAGGAAGGGGTTACTACTACAATGGACTCGATGAGTGGTAGAAGTATGAAAGGACAAACTACATTTCCGTGGTATTGGAAAGCCAATGAGACAGTGTCTTAGTGACGTTTACGGGTTCGTCACGACGGGCGACTATTGGCAAATGCCCAAATACGATGGTATAAGGTTCCAGATGACGCGGAATATGACTGCATTGTTTGAGGGGATGAAGGCGTTGTGGATGAAGGATTGTTCGGTTGTCGTGGATTGTATTGTCACCGCGCTGCGTAGCGGAGGGATAGTGGAACAAAGACCCAACGGTAGTGAAATGGGGGTACCTCAAGTGAGGGTAACAAGAGGGAAACAGGGACGAAGCCCATGTCGCCCTAAAGTACCTCAATAAGACAAGCATTGCATCTGCATATATTAAAAATAATCATCTTAGATTGCCAACCAGACTACAAGAGTTGCGCACTTCTTACCGGCACATACAGTATGCAGCAAGCAACCTTTTCTTTTTGATATCCTCCACGTGAGACATTTCAGACATCCTCTGTGTTGATCCTGGTCTAATGTCTAATATGTATTCCACTAGAGTAGCCAATAAACCATGGGCTGTATAACGTGCTGGACTCGCCGTTCGGGGAAGCTGAGGCGAGGACAAAGGTTCGTACAAAAAACCCTGGAAAGGCCATTTAAAAACAAAAAGGGAATCAATAGAAAAGCACAGAACGGGAAAGAAGGAGAAGAATCAAAACAAGAAATATAACACCGGTAAAGTAGATCTCACTTTACCCAATGTCAAGTCCCCACATGCATGGCCTACCATATCTCAAAAGATGAGATATGTTGTCAGCCACATTAGATGAAGGTACCACATGGCATTTATGATGTATGAAGAATTAGAAGAAGTAAATAAGCAATCAAATCACGAGGGCCGCCAAAGCAAATGAAGTAACTCGTTCCACATTTAGCTCAGGTCATGTGCTAATCATGAGACAGGAAGCAAGCAGAGCATTCTACACTGTAGAAGCAGGGGCAAGGGGCAAAAAAGTAAATTCGAGCAAAGCCATAAAAGCAAAATATCAGCCAAGGAGCGGAGCGGAGTGGCACACACACACATACACAAGCATGTACCATTTGGAATATTGTAGCAAAAAGAACCGAGAAGAAGGTATGACAAAAAATCACTTCCCCGCAAAAGCATCATGGAACCAAAAAAAGATGAAATCCATAACGTCATCAAAAGCCACTCAAGATCCAGACACCCCTAAAAAAAGTAAAAACAAAACGAGTACTCACAGTGTACTTAGGTCACAAGACATCAGAAATTAACGTGATGCGAGAATTCTAACCAGAAACCCCTCCGCTGGCTCACTTAGACCTAATTCCAGAAGGAGGGCAAAGAGAAGCTGAACAAAACGCCTCCCTCTATTTTTCCAGAGAAGGTGATGGTTGTTGATCCACTGAAGTAGATGAATGATAAACGGAATATGTAAAACACTTACCCAAGCACATAATGGAGTTAGCTAGCCTGAACACCATCGAAAAGTCCGCCCAAAACAGATGAGATCCGTAAGAAAATCGAAGGTAGGATATCCGGAAACCAAGATTTGAGGTCCACATCGTCTGATGGTAATTTATATCAATCCAAGATCCTCTAATAGTTTCGTAACTAAACAGCAGGGTATATCAAAACAAATGATACAAAGTGAATCAAGTTAGTGCTCTCTGCCTGGAAACAGGGGCGTCGTCGTATTTCCCATCAGCGTATTGATGTTGAGTATCAAGATGCTCGGCATTGCCCCTCGTTACGGCTATCATATTCCGCTCTCGGTATCGTCGTTCCAAAGGGTATTCCTCTTTATCTTCGAAGCACTCTGGGTCCCTCGATGCTGGCGGGGGTGGGTGGGCATGATATTCTCTCACAGGATGCCTAGAAGTATTTGAAGGTGCTCTTTTGGGTTCAATGCCATAAATCGGGCTGCGTGACCTTGCCTCCCGTGCATATCTGCTCTCAATGTAGGCGCGGTACGGAGGAGGTACCGCTGCCGGGAGTGGGTAAGGGTAATAAGATGCGGTGGCACGGTGGGCAGCTGAAGGTGCATAAACATAATTGTAATCCCGAGGAATTGTTTGACTTCTCGAACTCAATTCAGTAGGGGGGGTCCTAGATCTTTCTCTTGGGGTCCTCGTGGGGGCGATTATCTCATCGACGTACCGAGCATTCTCGTAGGCAGTATCGTAGCAATGTGGGTCTGCTGCAATGGCATGGTGACGAGAGAGAGGCCTAACTGAATCCCTGCTCCTCTCCCGATAAACGTAACCTTCAGGTATATATTCGCGTGTGTAGTGTAGAGGATCTCTGGAGTATAGCTCGACTCTGTAATCGCGGTTATAGTAGAGCTCCGCATGGCGGGGAGGTAGATAACGTAGTCTCGGGCTTCGTGATCGGCTATGAGGGGAGTATGGACGAGCATGGAGTACTCTGCCTCGCTCCTCAGGCATGATAACGTTGCTTCTTCCTCTTCGAGGGCTTCTAGGTCTTGGAGACCGTGGCGGAAGATAACTAGGGTGGTCCTCAGGATTACGATACCCCCCTTTGAATGGAGAAGCAGGGCGATGCCTGGCGTTTGACCTTTCCTCTTCTCTGCCTAGAGATCTCTGCCGGTTGTACTCGTCCAACACCTTAGAATAAATTCCGACAGAGTTCTGCTTAGACCAACGGGGACTAGGCGGCGATTCTGATCTTGGGGTCATAGGTCTTACAAGTGGTACAATCTCAGATCCGTTGACCTCTTCATCTTCATGCTTTCGCTTTTTCTTTTGCTGAAAGGCCAGTTCGGGGAACTCTTGTTTAACTTCACGCGCGCCTACTTCAGGGAAACCGACATCCCCACACCCTTCATCTCGCATGAACGTTTCAAGGAACGTCTCTGCGGCTCTTAGGTGTAGTGGCCGTGTTTCTATGGTGGAGGAAGAGGCTTCCTGTTTGACGACTGGAGCTTGCTTTTTCTTCGGTTCTGTTTCGAGGGACAATTCACGCTTCATCATTTTCTGAGTGGGTGAAGGACTTGGCATTTCTAGGCTGTTGGGGGATTGAGAAAGCTGCTCCGAGATGGGTGAGGCCTCTTTGGTTCCCACACTTCTCAGAGGCGATGGAGAGCTGGCCGCGATGGACGAGCTCGGTGTAACAGACTGCGAAGGCTTGGGGAATGGTCCTGGGGAAGGCACAAATCCGCCTGTAGTTCTCATTGGCAATGGCAGATTGAAAGCCACGGGGAAGACTTCCTTGAGCAGTTTAAGCTTCTCTTCATCCATTCCCATTGCATCACGCAACATGCCAATGACTCTGGCTTCCGGTAGCCTGATCATCTGTGTCTTCCAGTCCATCTTGATCGGGGACCTATTCCTCACAACGTGGACCATCTCAAAGTGTTGTATCAAAGATATAAGAGTGAAGACACGACCGATAGGGTGTATACCAGTACTAGAGCTGTTTGAATGGGGTGGGTTAATTATGCAGGCAAGACATTGTAGCCCGTTCACGTTGCGCATTGGCTTCATCAAGTTATGTTCTCTCAATGCCTCGATAAACATATTGAGCTGGGGAAGTAAAGGGGGAAACTTGGCTTGAAACGCCTTGACAACCCTCTGAATCACGTAGTGGACTCTGACCGAGCTTGGGAGATCCTTGATCCCGTTCAGTTGGAACCAAGCTTCGCGAGCGGTAGCGGCAATCTCCTCGAATTGGGCTCGTTGTGTTTCCGACTGCTGTTGGTAAGGGGCCAAGGTTGGCGGTACTAGTGCCTGAATTGGAGTATTTAAGTTTATTGTTTGCATCATCGACCCATCGTGCTGGTGCACTGGGTAATGTTGGTGTGGGGCTGGGAATGCTGCATAAACACCATTCAGGTAGGCACCCTCGTTTGGATAGCCATTAGTTATCATCGTCTGGTGTAAAATCTCCATTTGCGCACTCATATGCATGCCCATCCTGTGTGTCGTATTATATGCGCCAAATGTAGAAGCTGTATTAGGATGGTTGTTGGATTGTAATTGTTGGTGGTGAGAAGCATGCGACATGTGCTTCAATCCTGAGGCTGCTGCAACGGGATCTAAAACAAAAGGTGGGCAATAGGGCCAATCAGACTTCCAGTGTACAATGACACTTCCCAAGCTCATCAGATTAGTGTGCTTAGCTGCATAATGCTGAATGACGCCCTCAAACCCGTAGAATTTGGGGTTACTGTCACACCCACTACACAGAAACAACTCCTTGCGGACTTGATCAGTTATTGGTTTGATTTTAGTATCAAACACATACTTCATGTTCTCCAGCATTAACCTCCTTCCAGTAGGTGTGTCTAATGTGGTTGCTCCATGTGCAGAATTTGGATCGAGCATAATGTAGTGGTTAGGATCCTGTGGAGTATAGGGATTCTCGTCGTAAAACCGTTTCCTGACCCGAGCAAGAACTTCTGGAGCAAACCTCAAGGCGGACTCTCTGTTGACGCTTGGGTGCTGGTTCGCCGGAATCCGGCTTAGCCAGAGGTTAATGATCTCAGATGCGTATTGGTCCAGTTTTTCCTTCACAGGAGCCTGACATTCCTCCCACTCTCTCTCTTTCTTCTCTTTCAACTCCTTTTGGAGTATATCACAGGCTTTCTTCTCTTCAATCTGTTTCTGAAGCTTGATCTGCCCCTCTGCTTTCACTCGTTCCTTTTCCTCGGCTTCCTCTCGCTGTTCCAGGAGTTTAGGCAATAAATTACCCCAAGCCTGCTCATTGAGAGGTATCGCAATCACAATGGAGGCTTTGAAAGCAGGGATATGCTGAAGCACATTTGGTAATAACGGTGGATTCAGTTGCAAGCATCGAGCTTCGATTTCCTGTTGTCGCCGTGCTCGCACTTCTGCAGCCTCGGTCATGCTGCGCTCGTTGCGCGCTGCGGGTGCTCGCGGCTGAGGGTGTTGTTTTGGTAGTGTTAGTTGACCTGTAAACGCTTCTAGTGAGTGCTCTGAGACATAGCAGGACGAACGAGACACTTTTGACCCATTCGTGGAAGCCAATACTACTCACCATTGAAACTTCCTGGCCATGAACCTCCTGCTGCCAAAGGCCCCTGCTGAGTGGGAAATACTACTAGGGCACTGTGACCATGTTGGCGTGGAGGAAATGACACTTGCATCATCGCTGGGTGAATCGAAGGTTTAAAGTGATGATGAGCTTGAGGCGAATGTGCGACGGATGAATTTCCTTGGAGCTGGTGCCAGTTGACTTTCACCTTCACTGCATGATTGGCTCCTTGAACTGGGATTTTAGTGAAATTCGCGATTGGTTTACCCTTTGCTCGTCTGCTTTCAAAGGTTTCCATCCTAATGATGTCAATTTTGTGTTCGATGCCCTCGCTCTCTAGACCTTTCAACCACTCCTCTTCTGCATTCATGGCTTTCGCTTCCTCATAGCGCTCCTTGATGGATTTGAGATCTGCATTCCAGTACACCTTGGTGAGACCCCCTCCTGGATTTTGACCCATTGAATTTGGCACCCACTGCCCCGATGCATCAATAAGGCCAAATGGCAACGCCGTCAGAAGTGCTATCGGAAAATCGCTATCTGACAGTGCAGACTCCTAAAGGGGGATTAGTCAAGAACGATCAAGACCTGTTCTTCTGCTCTTGGGATTCCTTACTTTGGTCATATTTTGATTGAAGCATTGCGTACAGCAACGTACCCTGAACGCCCAGTAAATAGCCCTAGTGTACGTTTTGTGTCCACAAATCATGCAACCATCGCCTCTTGCCAGAGCCAGCATCTCCCATTCCTTCAAGTTGAAGCCTGGCTTTGGCATCTCTGGCATCCATTGCTTTCTTGACGCTCGCCATATTGACTGGTTGAGCAGATAATTTTGAAATGCACGGCATGTGCGTCTGAGCTGTGCCAACTTCTGCGGTGGCAGCCGAGAAAATATGCCCACCCACACATTCTCTGGAAGTGTCAAGGCCTTTGAGGTGCTCGGTGGGGTCAACCGAGGGCGTTTCGCATCATCTGGAGTATCACACGATCCACCTTGCCCATCTGCGTGTCTCTTGCCAGTTGCAGTCGTGTGTGAGACAAGGTCTGATTGTCGCAGTGGCGTGCGGATGGGGCCGTCGTATTTTGTGCTTTGTGAGCTTTCGCAAAGATCCTCTTCAGAGTTGTAATCGTCCCCCTCTTCCACGTCAAGGTGCACTTTACCGTCGGCTCCGGCCAAAGTGAAGGAAGCAGAGTCGAACGAGATGAAGTCGGCCGACCGTGTCATTTTTCCCTCTGGTTTTTGGGCAGGCCCGGCTGGTTGGGATGGGGTCAGGTCCCCTTATGGGATGGGTTTGGAGGAAAATTCGATCGACTGTGGGTGTTGGAGAAGCTCACTGGCTGTCAAAAGAGAAAAGCTTGCCGGGGGACCAAGCTTACCAGTCGCCAGGAAGTACAATGTACTTGTACTTCTTAGTAGTGGCGCCGGGGAGGGGAGAAGCTGCGTACAGAGAAAGGACACTTTACGGGTGCTTTATCGTTATCTGTGCGAATCTTGTTTTTATAGAAAAACACCGGTGGCGAGAGGCATTTCGACTGAACTTTAGGGGGAGAATTGAGATACTTTGCCTTTTGGGGGGGGGTGGGGGGGGTGAAATTTACGTGCGAATCGTGCTGATATGTGATGGGTCGACTAGGCAAAGAGCGGTGGGGGGGGAGGGGGCAAGTGAGCTCGCCATAGCAGACCCTGGGCAGAAGCAAGCCCAGGCGGAGTCCTCACGTGATATGGAAAACGGGACCCACGGCGGTGGTCTGCAGGGAACACAAAAACGGATGGAAACCCCCCGGGCCTCCCGAGCGGGTGTGGGGAAGCATTAGCCTGGGTGCGGATGCAGGTACGGTTCGTCAATCGATTTGATGTACGCGAGGACCAGGTAGCAGGATCCAACTCATGGTGTCCATCGCGGATTGTATAGGGGATCTGGTGTTGAGGTGAAGCCCCATCGTGATTGGTGCGGGGCCGATGAGTCAGCTCGGTTCGAAGCTTGGGCACGATCCTGGCGAATCACGGTACGGCAGGTATGTAGGCGGTGCAAACATTCTGAGGGCCAAACACAAGTTGAAACATAGCATCGGATTTTACCGTCCTACTACTTCTCCACCCACCTGCAGTGCACATCATGCTCTTCGCGTGCACACAGTAAAGATATACAGTAGTACCATTGGGTCCCTCGGATTCGTCTTCGGCAAACGGTCATTGCTTTCCAATCCACCGCACCTGCCGGATTACAGGGGCCAAATATTTTGGTAAATTGTATTCCACAGCCTTGTTACCTACCATAGGGGCGGAGTATTCTGTGGTGAATGCATTCACGCTTCTCGTCGTGTAAAGTCGATAAGCTAGAACATGCTAGTCTGGTTAGGTAGAACATGCCGTCAGAACATGCTGTCAGAACAGCTTAGTCTCGGAACTGCTGGCACTAGGGAATTATTTATTACATACACTCGCCATTGGAGAACTGCTACTTTGTTCGTCACAGGATTTCCTACCGTCAGTCAGGTCAAACTCCCTGCACGAGTGCTGGATCCAAAGGTGAGGTCTCGTTATAGTCCTAACACCTATACTCAACAGAAGATCAAACCTAAGTTGTATTGTGTGTCAACATTGCTGTAGAGCCTTTGCTGATGGGTGAAGTATCATGGATGGACCATCAATCAAGCAAAATGGAAAAGCGTTGTACCCAAGGTTTTTGCGAATGACACTTGACATATTGGAGGTTCCATAAAGACTGACAACTTGCCGTTGCCCAATCCGTTGCTATGGTTGGAAAGTCAGGAGGAGGTCTTCTGCGGTACTGTAGTTGAATAGCCAAAGGTACCTGGTCTGGTTGGCCGCTAGAATAGCCTGCAGCATGACGCCAAGCCGCCAGTAACAGATCTGGTCGCCAAGAATACATGCTGTTGCTTAGGCTGTTGCTGGACAGTACCGGTACCCTACCTAGTCTGTAGATAGTCTGGTTCCAGTCTGGTTGGCTGGCCCCCCTCCACAGCCACAGCTTTCGTCAGACAAGCTGCTGCGTCGTAAGTGGGATGCAGATTTCGTTCGAGGAGGCACCGAGATATCAGCCGTGACCCCCCCGTCGGACCTCTGTCTCCGTGGCTTCCGAGCCATCTAACTTTAACATCTCCCTGAAAGATCACTGCGTCCTGCTCACTAGTATATATTTTGTCGATTTCTCCTATTCAGCATCTATTTCTCCCAATTCCGTGCTCTGACATTGCCCCGCTCCTGACCCACTCTCCCACACACTGCTGCAAGATTCCCCCCCAGTCATGGCCAGCTTGGATCTCTCCCAGAATGGACAATCCATCAATAAATCATACAAATCTCTCGTCGACTCTGCTCCCAGCAAGAACCCCTCCCCGACATGGGCATCGTGGGCTGTTTTTGCCGTGTCTGCACCATTACAGAATGCCTTTATGCAGGGCCCCCCAAAGGACAGCGTGGTGAAAGTGCAGACGACAGGAGGTGAGTGAGGCAGGAGAAAGGCGGCGGGGCCCAGCTAATTCTATCATAGAGGGAGAGCTGTCGGAGCTCATTGATGAGTTTAGCGAAGGCAAGGTTCAGTTTGCATTCGTAAAAGTCAGGGACAGCAATTCCGGACTTGCAAAATTTGTTTTGATTGGCTGGGTAAGGAGACTGATGCACCATTTGTGTTCAATGCTGATTTTTTTACGTAGTGTGGAGAAGGGGTTCCTGAGCGAGTCAAGGGTTATTTCACGGGGCATTTGGCTGCCATCTCAAAAGTGTTGCATGTAAGTTACTGCACTGGATCACACTTGATGGTGCTAATTGAATAGGGGTACCATGTTCAAATCACCGCACGTTCGGAATCAGATCTTACACCAGATTCAATTATTCAAAAGGTAGCCGACGCCTCCGGGGCAAAGTATTCTGCCGCGACATCAGCTCCTCCCACTACATCCACTCGTCCACTCCCTCCCACTGCTGCAAAACCTGCCTATAAACCATCAACTACCACCGGAACATCTCGTTCTGCTGCGTATGGCTATAAGGCAAAGGGAAATGTTGATAATGACGGGTGGGGAGAAGACGCACCTCAAATCACTCGATCGAAGTTGGAAAATGTCCAGTCTGCGTACAAGCCAACGAAAGTAGACATCCAGGCGCTAAAAGCAATGCCAACCTCTACTACATCTGGTCCAGGGGCGGCAGGTGGCGACAGGCCAGAAGTTGTAAGAGGTGCCTATGTTCCTGTAGGCAAGGTTGACATTGCTGCCATTAGGGCCGCAAGCAAGACCAAGGAGGAACGCCCCGAGCCAGTCAAGGGGGCATACCAACCAATTGGAAAGGTGAACATTGCTGCCATCCGTGCACAGTCAAAGCCCAAGGAGTCTGTACCTGAGGAAAGACCCAATTCTCTTACTGAGCGAAGCGCAGCATTCACAGCGCCGCCCCCAAGCCAGGCAGAACGTTTGACTTCCCTTCCCAAGCCAAAGCCAGCAAAGAAATTCGGCACGGGAGCCCCAAGCTTCGGCACGAAGCCTATTACCCCCGGTGGAGTTGGCCACATTCCAACTTCCGCTCCTGTGGGAACTGCCAACAAGGACTTTGCATCTAAGGGTGGTAAATCCCCAGCTCAACTTTGGGCAGAAAAGAAGGCGCGGGAGCGTGGTGAACCAATTCCCAGTGCCATGTCTCCGTCCTCAACGGGATCACGGCCAAAAACGGCAGATGTTGAAGAGCCTACGTTTAGTGGTGTCAGCGCAATGAAGAGCAAGTTTGGTGGTGCCCCCCCAATGGGTGCCCAGTATTCGGGGTACTCTGGCCGCTCGGTATCACCACCTCCACCATCGCCACCTCAGGACAGCCGCCCGTCACTTGCAGGCTCCGGGGCGATTGCCATGCCAGGTTTCCCACCTCGTCCACAGCACACTGAAGAGGATGCATCAGTACCTCCACCGCCTCCTCCACAACCCCCACGCTCACCTACTCCACCCAGTCCGCCAACCCCCCCTGCACCCAGCAGCCCCGTGCGTATTGCCATGCCAGTTGGTAGGGGTCGTGAGGAGGAGCCAGTTCAGAAGGTGGAGGAGGAACCCCAGTATAGCCTCCCAGTCGAGAGCTTGAGCATGGTTGTACCTCGCGAGGAGGACTTGCCAGAGGAGGAGCCCGCTCGTGAGCTTGGCCATGTGGCTGCCGAACTTCACAGCGCAGGACAGACTGCCAAGGTCGAGTATGATTACGAAAAGGCCGATACCAACGAGATTGACCTAATTGAAGGAGAGATTATCACCAATGTCGACATGGTTGATGAGGTGAGCGCTTGCACTTGTCTACATGTATTTGGCTCCGCTAACGTTCACAGGATTGGTGGGCTGGGACAAATTCCCAAGGAGAGACTGGTCTATTCCCATCGAATTATGTCGTTTTGATTGAAACCGAGCACGAGGAACCTGCCCCCCCACCAATGGCGAGCAGACCAGTGCCAGTGCCGGAGCCGGAGCCGGAGCCAGCCGCCCATGCCAAGGGGCCGAGTGCTGTGGCGCAGTATGATTATGACGCCGCTGAAGGGAATGAGATTTCTTTCCCAGATGGTGCAATTATCGAGGATATTGTAAGTTTCCAGAGATGCCGGGATGTACACATTCTAATATGCTGGCAGGCGTTTCCGGATGATGACTGGTGGGAAGGAACATATAATGGCAAGCGTGGGTTGTTTCCTGCGAATTATGTTGAATTGCGAGAGTAGTCTGGTTGGTGGGTGTTGGGTTGTTACTGTCATCTATGTATTTGTCTTTTTACCGCGGAATGATATCCTTCGATGAATTTCATTTATTGGAGGATTCCTCCGCTCTGTGTTAAATTGATTGTTGAAAAATTTCACGAATTATAGGTACAACCAGACTAGAGTTATAGAGCTGGGCGTTGAAAATTGTTGTAGGGTGTTGTGACGGTGCACTCGCTCGAGGCTTGTGGTCTTGAGAGATATAGTTCTAGGCTAAGAGTGTTTGGCAGTCGTACCAAAATGGCTACAATCAAACGTAGCAAGGAGGAGTGACCTTGGGATTCATTCAAGAATATCAAATTCCCTGGCATCTCAAGAAACCAGACAGATTTGCGTACTTGTGGTTGGGAAGTGGTTGCCATGTACTAAGCAAGCCATGGAACAGGATGCTGAAGGGGAAGGGAGGATGGAAGGAAGAGGGGTAAGCATATCCACAAAGATTTGTTCTCGTGCCCTGGGAAGCACGAAGGGTGTTGATGAATATATTATTACTGGACGCCATAAACTTACCCAGTCGCAGCTGGCGGGATGCGGCTCCTCTCTGTATATATAGACTCGGGGGGTTTTACCTAAATTGATTTCGAAGTAGTATGCATGGAAAGTTTTGGGTGCGATAATTCATAGGTTGAGGTTTCAGGGTAATGGGGGGATCTCGTTCATATATACAATCGTTTTGAGGATGAAATAAAAAGTGAAAAAAAAAAAAAAAAAAAAACATGTTATGTGGACCTACATAGGTATGTAAGTACATGATTAGTCTCGATTCCGACTCTCCTTGGGGAGAAGTATATGATAGCTCCTTGATTTCTGTTCTTCTAGAGATACAGTTCTAGTCATAGGTAGATAATCTGGCTAGCTACCCTATGGCAGCTTGTTTGAAGTTCCCGTACTAGTCTGGCTTGCAACTGTTCTCTCGTCTACACACACTTATGATAGGTAGTCGGACTACCTAAATTTATAAGTATACCCCCAAAATTTAAAAAAAAAAATTTACTAGTCTAGTTGCATAAGGTATTATTTATCACATATATCCTAAAAAAAGAGTGTTTTGTAATCAAGTTAATTATTTACTTTAATTCACTACTGACCCCGTCTGGTTCCAGAAAGTGCGCTTTCACGGGTTTCTGCATCATTGCCACAACGGCTCGCACCAACTTTGTTGAGTGATGTGTGGCGTTTTTTTTTTTTTTTTTTTTTAAAATTGTCTTGGCCAACGCTACGGAACTTACTTTTTGTACGTTGGTGCAACCTTCAACTTGAGAGCGTTGCTGTCCGGAATACTCAGAAATATAATTTCGGAGTGCTCAATAACCAGTGTCATGTATAGAATCAGATAAATAGCCCGTACTTTTCTGCAGGGTTATCGACAACCCGTAATTCAGCCACTGGCTGCAGAACCCCCGACTAACGCATGTCTGGCAGCAAAGGGATCGGCAGGCTGACATGGCGATATGTAATATCCTTGTATGACACGTAATTGATGGCAACCACACCCGCTTAATCTTCCCGTGATAAAACGACTGCATTCATGATTACTGAAATCGCATCCGATTTTTACATACTGTACTTCCCATACAAATTTGTATGGCAACGTGATGTATTTTGAGTTCCGCACCTTCTGTGCACTACACCCGTCAAGCTGAATGGGTCATAACTTGTAAAGTGGAGATTTTCGATAATCTCTAAAAGCTCAGAGGACTACCGGTATACGTGATTCTAGGAATCTAATAATATATTGAAAACGGCCAGTATTGCCAAATTTGACCCTAGACTAAGACTTATGGCACGGAATTGTATGTATGTAACTGTACCGGGAAAACTGGGAAATAGATTGACGACCTTGGCTCTGATTCTGACTAATTCTACAGTGATGTCTCAAAAACCGACAAGGTGTCTTATTTCCCGGTTTTCCCGGTACCTTCATACGTAACTGTACTTCGGTACCTAGCTTCGACGGTAACTAGATAACGCCACCCTTACCTTCGAAATATCTCTACTGAGACTGCTGCCATTCGCAATTGATTTGCACCTTCGACCTCTAGACTACGTACCTCCACGCTATGCTTGACACATAGAGGTCCGAGACTACCTAACCTCCTCTACTCTTGAGAAGTCTGATTACAGTAAACTCTCGTTATAAGCATACTTGATATAAGCATACCACCTCCAGTCCCGCCATAGAAAAAGGTACTTTTTATGCATAAATTCGGTAACTTGAATATTCATGCCATTTCGCTGCT
>Ga0307511_10001181_pt1 | contig 27727 bp, 21 predicted proteins | sample 13_EM_MG_FD_200266 | JGI IMG/M metagenome (GOLD analysis project Ga0307511, IMG submission 200266) | Populus trichocarpa ectomycorrhiza microbial communities from riparian zone in the Pacific Northwest, United States - 13_EM | ecosystem: Host-associated > Plants > Roots > Unclassified | place...
TAACTAAAACCAACGGGAGTTTACCGGTAGCTCTTCCAAAAAAAGAGCGGAAAAATCTGATCCTTAAACAGGTCAATATACATACCCGATTAATGTTCAATGACCTCGTCACCCTGATCGATGTGTCGGAAGATACGATCCGCCGCGACGTGAATGAACTGGCAGAGGACGGGCAGGTGATCCGGATCAAGGGAGGCGTCATGTCAGCGGCCTATCATTATGGTCATGATTCCGAAACCTATGCCCAGTCCAATAAGCTGGTCATCGCCGAGAAAGCGATGAAATTATTGAAGGAAGATATTCTTGTATTGATTGGCGGAGGTACTACGGCCCGGGAGTTTATCAAAAAGATCCCTGCTAACCTGAGAGCAACCTTTATAACGGTGAATGTGCTGACAGCCGTTGAATTACTGGACAAGCCCATGATAAAGACCATTATGATCGGAGGCCAGATATCGGCGTATAGCCAGATGACCGTCAGCGGGGAAGTTTTTGAATACCTGGCCGGCATCAAGGCCGACCTTTGTATATTAGGGACCAATGCCATTGACTACAGCAATGGTCTCACCGATTCAGACTGGGAGACTATACAGGTGAAGAAAGCCATGATAAAGGCATCTGAAAAAGTTGCTATTTTAGCGATCTCCGAAAAATTGAATTCTTCTATGCAGATGAAGATTGCTGATATCGATGAGATCGATTTTCTTATTACGGAACTTTCTCCGGATAGTCCGGAGTTGCAGGCGTATAAATCAAAAAATCTGACGATTTTTTGATTTATACGCGGACTATGTCCGCAATCATTAGACTTGTTGCGAGCAAGGGCTAATTTTTTGGAAAGCCCGGCGAGCAACTAATCAAATCAAAAAATCTGACGATTTTTTAGGGGTATGGCAAGAACCCGACGGTACAGGATGGTTGATAAAAATTCCCTGATTATCTTCCAGCCTTAGTAACTTGATTGCCATGAACAAAAATTTATCCCTGACCGCGACAATGCTCTTGCTGGCTTTTTTTTCCCAAGCCCAGCCCACCGTACAACACCTGCTTACAGAAAATCGAACCAATCCGATCGGCCTGGACAGTAAGCTGCCCCGCTTCAGCTGGCAATTGGAAGCTGCGGAGAGAAATGAACAACAGACGGCTTACGAGATCCGCATCAGCAAAGGAAGTAACGGCAAAGAACTCCTGTGGAACCCAGGAAAGGTATCCTCTTCGCAGTCCCTACATATCGTCTATAGTGGCCCGGCGCTGCAATCCGGCAAAAAATACTACTGGCAGGTACGCATATGGGATAATAAAGGCCGGGTGTCTCCCTGGAGTGCGCAGGCCTGGTGGCAGACGGGTTTTTTCGAACCTGCTGACTGGACGGCTAAATGGATACAGCCCGGTTATACGGAAGACAGCGTCCTACGCCGGAGCCCCTTTTTCCGGAAAGAATTTACTTCCTCTAAAAAGCTAGTGTCCGCCATGGCCTATATTACGGCCCACGGCTTGTATGAAGCCCGGATCAACGGCCAGCGTGTCGGAGATGCCTGGTTAACACCCGGGTGGACAGCATACCATAAGAGATTACAATACCAGGTGTATGACGTCACCACGCTCCTCCGCAATGGAAAGAATGCCCTGGGTGTAACGCTGGGCAGCGGCTGGTACCGGGGATACCTTGCTTTTGAGGGGCAGCATAATACCTATGGAAAAGATATATCCTTATTATTCCAGCTGGTCCTTACCTATAGCGATGGCAGTACAGCGATTATCGGTTCGGATGAAAGCTGGAAATCTTCTACCGGTAACATCCAAAGTTCGGAGATCTATAATGGGGAGACCATCGATGCCCGGGAAGAGAAGGCAGGCTGGGCCTTGCCGGGTTATGATGACAACGGTTGGAGTGGTGTGAAGACGGCCTCCTTTCCGTTGGATAATTTAATCGCGACGTTCAATGAGCCCGTGAGAAAACACGAAACGTTCAAAGCCCTTCAGCTGATCACTACACCGAAAGGAGAAAAAGTGATCGACTTCGGGCAGAATCTTGTCGGCTGGGTCATTGTAAGAGTGAAGGGAAAGGCGGGCGATAAGATCGTCCTTTCCCATGCGGAAGTGCTGGATAAATCGGGCAATTTTTACACAGACAACCTCCGTGCCGCCAAAGCACAGGATACCTATATTTTAAAAGGCGACGGAGAAGAAAGCTTTGAACCTCATTTTACATTCCATGGCTTCCGCTATCTTCGGATCGAAGGTTATCCCGGTGAAATAAACCCGGATAACTTCACGGCTGTGGCCCTCTATTCGGACATGGAAAAGACGGGGGAATTCCATTGCTCCAATCCACTGATCAATCAGCTTCAGCATAATATCCAATGGGGTCAGCGCGGGAACTTTCTCGACGTCCCCACGGATTGCCCGCAACGGGACGAACGGCTGGGCTGGACAGGAGATGCGCAGGTATTCTCCCGGACGGCGACATATCTTGTGGGGGCGGAGAACTTCTTCACCAAATGGCTGAAAGATGTGGCGGCGGACCAGCTGCCTTCGGGGTCGGTTCCCTTTGTCGTCCCCAATGTGTTGGGACAAAGGTCAGCGGGCAGCGCCGGCTGGTCGGATGTGGCCACTATCATTCCCTGGAATCTTTACCTGGCCTATGGTGACCAGCGGGTGCTGGAAGAGCAATATCCTTCGATGAAGGCCTGGGTGGAATTTATGCGCGGGAGAAGTAAGAACGATCTGTGGAATACCGGGTTTCATTTCGGGGACTGGCTCTTTTACAGACCGGATGATGACAATGACGGGCGGGCAGCCGTTACGGACAAATACCTGATCGCGCAATGCTTTTACGCACACTCCACGCAGTTACTGATCAATGCTGCGACCGTGTTAGGAAAGACGGCTGATGTGAATAGCTATACGCTGCTGCTAAAAAATATAAAAGACGCCTTTCTCCGGGAATACATGACGCCGAATGGCAGGCTGGTCTCCGGAACGCAGACGGCCTATGTGCTGGCCCTGCAGTTCGACATGCTGCCGGAAGCCCTGCAGGGGCAGGCTGCCGGAAGACTGGCGGAGAATGTAAAAAGTTATAACTATCATCTGACGACGGGCTTCCTGGGGACGCCTTATCTCTGTCATGTCCTCAGCCGTTACGGGTATACGGATATCGCTTACCGTCTTCTGATGCAGGAGGATTATCCGTCCTGGCTGTATCCGGTCAAGATGGGCGCCACTACCATCTGGGAAAGATGGGACGGCATTAAACCGGACGGTAGTTTTGAGAATGTGGGCATGAATTCTTTCAATCACTATTCTTATGGCGCCATCGGGGATTGGATGTACCGGGTTGTGGCAGGTATCGATACCTATGAAGATGGCCCCGGCTATCAGCACAGTCAGATCGCACCCCACCCGGGGGGAGAACTGACGGAAGCTGCCGCTGATCTGCAGACGGGATATGGCCTGCTAAGCTCCCATTGGCGGAAGGCCGGCGATAGCCTGCTGCTGGACCTGGTCGTTCCTGCGAATACAACTTCGACGGTCTATATTCCTGCCCCCGAGGGCGGGGTGATCACGGAGAGCGGGAATCCCCTGAAGGCTGTTAAAGATATTGAGGTCACCGGCGTTGGGCAGGGGCACCTTATACTGAAGCTGGGATCGGGGCATTATCATTTTGTGGTGAAGGGATGAGGGCCGGCGGCCGCCCGAACTTGAGGTCGCAAATTGCGATATCAAGTTCGGGAAGGGGTAAATTCATTATGCGTCTACGATGGGAGCAGTAGTTATTTTTCTTCACATGGTCTGCGGAAGCCAATCCTTTGCCTATTCGCTTGTTCAGCGGGTACAAGCAATTGTTTGAGATGAGCAAAAACAACCTGTATATCTTCCGTATTCTGTAAGGTCTGTCTTTCCAACTGTTCCAGCTTTAAGAGGATTTCCTGGTTGGTTAACAGCATCTCCCGCATCTTCGTATAGATGCGCATAATCTGGATATTTACATTAATCGCCAGTTCGCTATTCAATACACTGGACAGCATTAAAACACCATGTTCTGTGAAGGCATTAGGCAACTTTCTTCTGCCTCCCCAACTTGATGTCGCAAATTGCGATATCAAGTTTTTTAAACTCTTCTTCCGTTAAAGTAAACATAAAATCCTCCGGAAACCGACCTATATTCCGTTTAACCTGTTCATTTAATCGTCCTGTCGGCACCTGGTACAATTCCGCCAGGTCCTGATCCAGCATTACTTTATATCCCCTGATATAGTATATTTTATTCAGTATTCTTTCGTCTGCAATGGCTATCGATGTAGTTGACTTTTCCATAAGGGTCAGTTTAAGGGTCACAAATTTATTTTTTTATATAACTCATTGGCAAAATGTTTTTCCACCACTGTAAGAGGCATTCCGCAAAAAAAAATTCCGAAAATTCAAAAAATCATATACATTTGTATAGACAACAGTTGTCAATACAACCCTCAAACCGAAAAATTCCGTTCCCTAAAACAGGCGGAAAGGAGTAGTATGAAATGAATACGGAAGCACCTGCCATAAAGCATCTGGACCATACGGTCCCCCCTTACAAACGGGCCCTGATCAGCCTGCTCTATACCGGTTACCTGGTGAGCGACCGGTTGAACGAGCAGTTAAAGCCTTTCGGGCTGTCCGAACAACAGGTGAATGTGCTGCATATTATCAAAAAGCAAGGCTGTCAGCCTTGTAATTTGTGCAATATCCAGGAGCAAATGATGCACAAGATGAGCAATGCCACCAGGCTGGTAGAGAAATTACGCCTGAAGGGGCTGGTCACCCGGGATGTTTGCGAAGACAACCGCCGCCGGGTAGAGATCTGTCTCACGGAGAAAGGCCTTCAAATGCTGGATGCGATAGAAAAAAAATTGAGCAAGTTTCATTTCGCACACGAGACAAAATTGACGGATAAAGAATTCCTCCAGCTCGCCGACCTGCTGGATAAAATGAGAGGGTAGATTTTTTTTATCCCAATTATTGTATATACAATAATTGTAGTGAATGGAATTGTACGCACACAGAAAAGAAAAAAGAATTACCCCGTCCGTTTCTCTGACAAGGTTGTTGTATCTTTTAGACAGGCTTTATACCTATAGCTGAAAAACCGACTAACATGACTGGCTATGAACATGTGCATAACAAATTTGAAAACTTATTTTCTTTATTCTCTCCTCTTTCTGGTTGCGGGAATGAATAATCGGCTTCATGCCCAGGAACAACAGGAGTCCCCTACCCGGCTCCTGCGCATTTATGAAGACAATGACTTCATGAATGTCCGGGGAAAGAATACCGATGATGCCTATACGGCCGGGACCCGTATCGAGCTCTTTTATACGAAGAAGCGGCATTCCCGATTCTCCCTTGACAGGGTCATGCCGAAAGCCGGCGACAGCAGTGTGAACACATTCGGCTGGGGAGTGATGCAGTTGATCTATACTCCGGATGATATCGGCAACCCGGATTATCAGCCGAATGATTACCCCTGGTCGGGAGCTTTGGCCGCCACCCATACCCTTTATTCTTACAACCCTCAAAAAAAATACGATTTCCAGACAGAATTGGTGTTGGGCGTAGTAGGCCCCGCCTCCCTTGCAGAGCCGACCCAGAAATTCGTTCACCGGATCTTGCAGTTTGAGCAACCGAGAGGCTGGGACCATCAGTTCCGAAACGCCCTGTTACTGAATATTAATTTCACTGCGGAAAAACAACTGGTCTCCTGGGGGCCCAATGTGGAGGTGATCGGGGGAAGCCAGGTATTTTTCGGCAGCATGCAGAATTCAGTCGCTGTCTATCCCCTGATACGGGTCGGGAAACTGACTCCTTATTTTTCCGGATTCTTCAGCCAGTATACCAGCTCAGGGAGATATGCCGGGAGTAAGCGCAGGAACAGGTTGCAGGCCTATTTCGTGCTGAAGCCGCAAACGCAACTGGTATTCACCAATGCTCTGCTTCAGGGAGGACTATTCAGCACCAATCCGAATCTGAAAGGAGGGAATAAGAGTAGTACTACCGTCACCGGGATGCAGTCCCCTCCGGATATTTCGGTCAGCGAGACACCCCAACCCTATCATGATCTCCGCTGTGTCAATTATTCCATCAGTTATGGAGCCGTGGTATCCGCAGGTAATTTCGGAGTATCCTTTACACAGACTACGGCATCCTCTGCGCTGAAAGGATTGTACAGTCATGATGTAGAGAATCTATCGGTCTATTTCGCCTGGTAGAACCAGGCTTTAAAATATCAAACCTTACAACAATGCAAAAACCTATCGCTACCCTGATTTCCAACCACCATAGATTACATGCCGAACAACCGGATCCTGTGCAGATTGCTTATTTTCTCACTGAATCCAAAGAGCAGCTATCTTTATCGGTTCCAAAAAATAAGCTTTTTTTAATCACCCGGTTTATCAAAGGCAGCGGCAACCTTACGATCGATCTCTCACCTTATCCCATCCAGCCGGGTAGCCTGTTCATCATCCACCCCCATTCCGATTATTCGTTGAATACAGCCGGAGAAGCGGACCTGGAAGGATGGTGTTTGTCCATACAAGAAGATTACCTGCACCAGGCCGGCAGCAACCTTTTGGAGTTGATCTTCGGACTGCGTAATGTCAGCGGGTTCCCGGTCCCGAAAGACAATGGGGAGAAGATCGATCAGCTCTTTTATTTTTTACAGGCAGAAATGCAGGTCAGGTCCGCCGGTTCGGATCCTGTGATCAACGCTTATCTTACTATTTTGCTCTCGGAATTCACTAATCTTTCCGCCGATGCTGTTACTGCTGCCGACCGCAGTCTGCATGATCCCCGTTATGATGAATTCCTGGATCTTATCAATAAGGAATTCAGAGAGATCAGGGACGTCGAGACCTATGCGGCCAGGATACATATCAGTTCCAAACAACTGAACCGGATCTGTAAAGAAGCCAGCGGCAGGACGCCCAGTCAATTACTGGATATGAGGATACACCTGGAGGCAAGCCGCCTGCTGCATTATACGAACAGGTCGGTGAAAGAGATCAGTTATGATCTGGGATTTGGAGAGCCCTCCTATTTCATTAAATTCTACCGGAGGATAGGCAAGCAAACCCCTCACCAGTACCGGCAGCTGATGTCAGAAAAGGAGCACGAAACCGGACGGGGGTATAGACACCCGGATCTTAACCTGCTGGCTTATTATCATAACTGATTCCATCTTTTTATTTGCTGTTGCCATATTAGTATGATGTCGTGCAGGAGACATTTCTTTCCTGCCGGTAGATCGTTGTAGGTGTAACGGAGACGAGTGACCTCGTCTCCTGCAATGGTCTAATGATGGCCCTTCGGGCAAACCGCCCCCGGCGGTTTATGTCCTAAAATAACTATTCAATGTCCGCAAAGTATGCCTGCAGAAATCTTATTCTGCACCAACTTTGTATCATCAAAGACAGTTAATAAGAATCAAAAACTAAAATCAAAGAATCATGAAAACGACACGTAAGATCGGCCTTGTAGCAGCACTGTTAGTAAGCTCCACATTGGTAGGCAAAGCACAATCATCTTCCCCATCGACAAGCAGCAAGCAGGAATTTCGTTTAAGCGTAGGACCGGAAGCCGGCATTCCGCTGGGTGATCTGTCCAACGGTTACAATTGGAATTTCGGAGGCTCCATTCAGGCGGACATCCCTGTCATCCACAACCTTTATGTCACCGTGAATGCAGGGTACAATAATTTCTTTGTGAAAAAGGATCACGCGGACTTTGTGGATAAGAATCTGCAACTGATCCCCGTAAAAGCCGGGCTGAAGTATTTCCCCGGTGGAAGTATTTTTTATGTACAGGGTGAGGCCGGGGCATCTTTCCTGGCCAATAAATCAGACCTGGGCGCTGACAAATCCGCCGCTTTTGTATACGCTCCGCAAGTTGGCGTATTGCTGAAGCTGGCCGGAAAAAATTATATCGACCTGGGCGTCCGGTTTGAGAGCACAGCCGCCTTTTATGACGGAGGCAACACCAATAATTTCCTGGGCCTGAGAGCTGCCTATGCTTTCGGCCTTTAACTGAGGGGCAGGTGAACATGGATTCGTGCGAAGGGGTAAAGGCCGTCTGCCGCTGGCAGAAGGTCTTTACCCTTCTATTCAAAATAAAATTATATGTCAACGATAGAATTCAACCAACTTTTGATCAGCCATTCAGACCGGCTGAAACCTCATGCCATCAATTTTACCAAGGACGGGGAAGAAGCGAAAGATCTGTTGCAGGAAACGATATACCGGGCATTGACCTATCGGGAAAAGTTCAATGATGGCACCAATATTCAGGCCTGGCTGTTCACGATCATGCGCAATACCTTTATCAACCGGTATCGCCGGAAAGGCCGGGAAAAAAAGATCTTCCAATCCGACTCCAGCGGGTTTCTACAGCAAAGAGGCCCCGCCACGGGTAATCTGGCCGAAAGCCGGCTGGGGAGCAAAGAGATCCTGGAGGCCATCCATCTGCTGCCGGAAGGCTGTAAAGTCCCATTTTCGCTCTATTTTGAGGGGTATCAATACCAGGAAATTGCCGATATTATGGGAATCGCCCTGGGAACAATCAAGAGCCGCATACACCTCGCCCGGAAATTACTGAAAAACAAGATCGGTGCAGATGTTACCAACTGGTAAGCGTGGGTTCGCGGGCTGGCAGGTTGGCGCAGATGTCACAAACTGGTAATAATCGGGGCGACTTTCAGAATTTCACTTTAACCTAACTTTGGAATAGCCGGAATTTCCGTAATTTCATTGTTTAAACATTAAAAAAACAATTATGGCTACAACCAAATGGGCTCTCGATCCCACACATGCAGAAGTACAATTCAAGGTCAAGCACATGATGATCTCCACGGTGACTGGCCACTTTACGAAATTCGATGCAACGGTAGAGACGGAAGAGGATGATTTTGGCACCGCTAAAGCCAGCTTCACCGTTGAGACGGCATCTATTACTACCAATAACGAACAAAGGGACGGGCATCTGAAATCGCCTGACTTTTTTGATGTGGCTCAATTCCCGCAGATAAAGTTTGTAGCTACCAAAGTGGGAAAAGTGGATAGTGATGGTGCATTTGTAGTTGTAGGGGACCTTACCATCCGGGACGTGACCAAATCTGTGACACTGGATGCCGAGTTCGGTGGCATTATCAAAGATCCCTGGGGTAATATCCGCGCAGGCGTCACTGTCAACACTAAAATAAACCGCAAAGAATTCGGTCTGGCATTTCATGCGGTGACAGAGACCGGCGGTCTTGTGTTGGCCGACGATGTACGGATTATCATCGGACTGGAATTTATCAAACAGGCGTAAGAATAGCTTCGAGCTGCAAGCAGTTAGCTACAAGCCAGACATAAATAAGTCTTTAAGAAATTGTTAAAAGGCTTATCGATATCTGCCTTGTAGCTAACCGCTTGCAGCTTTTTTTTGCCTTGTAGCTTGCAGCTTGCCGCTTGCAGCTTATCTTCGCCCCATGCACTATGTTTCTGTCGAAGGTTTAAGCAAATCGTACGGTGTAAAGCCGCTATTTCAGAATATTACTTTTCATATCGAAGAAGGCGACAAGATCGCCCTGGTCGCCCGGAACGGCAGCGGAAAATCTACGCTGCTCCGAATATTAGCCGGCAAAGAGACAGCCGAGAAAGGCACGGTCTGGATCCACAAAGACGTCACCGTTGCCCTCTTTGAGCAGGAACCTGTCTTCAATGAGGGTAAATCCATCCTGGACAATATTTTCGATCATAATCACCCCGTCATCAATGCTATTAAAGCCTATGAGGCAGCCAGCGATGAGGAAGACGTCGACAAACTGACGGACGCCATCGTAAGACTGGATGAGCTCAATGCCTGGGATTTCGATACCAAGGTCAAGCAGATCCTGGGCAAATTGAATATCCATCACCTGCAACAGACTGCCGGCTCTCTTTCCGGGGGGCAGCGTAAGCGGGTAGCCCTGGCCAAGACCCTGATCGATATTGGCTTTGAGCACAAACATGTCCTTCTCATCATGGATGAGCCTACCAACCACCTGGATGTGGAAATGGTGGAATGGCTGGAGCATTATCTCAACCAGGAAAAAGTGACGCTGTTGCTGGTAACGCATGACCGCTATTTTCTGGATGCCGTCAGCGAAGAGATCTGGGAGCTGGATGGAAGTTCTCTGTTTGTCAATAAAGGGGACTATGCAGACTTCCTGGAAAAAAAGGCTGCCCGGATCGAGAACGAAACGGCCAGTATCGACAAAGCCCGGAACACTTACCGCAAAGAGCTGGAGTGGATGCGCAAGCAACCCAAGGCCAGGACTACCAAGAGCAAGAGCCGGCAGGATAATTTTTACGTAGTGGAAGCCAAGGCCAAGCAACGTATGGAAGACCAACAGGTGGAGCTCCAGGTAAAAATGAGCCGTCTCGGCGGTAAAATAGCCGAACTGAAAAAATTATACAAGAGTTACGGGGAGAAGGTGATCCTAAAAGGATTCGACTATACTTTCAAAAAAGGCGAAAGGGTGGGCGTCATCGGTAAAAACGGTGTCGGCAAATCCACTTTTATCAATATTTTACAAGGTATTGAAGCACCTGACAGCGGTAAAGTGAATATTGGGGACACCGTGATCTTTGGCAATTACTCCCAGGCTGGGCTCGTGATCAAGGAAGACCAGCGGCTAATAGAATATGTAAAGAACATTGCGGAACATTTTCCGCTGGCAAATGGCGGGTCCCTTAGCGCCGCCCAATTCCTCCAACTATTCCTGTTCCCGCCGGAACAGCAATACACCTATATTTCCAAGCTCAGCGGAGGAGAAAAAAGAAGGTTGCACCTTCTGTCTATTCTTTTCCGCAATCCTAATTTCCTCATCCTCGATGAGCCGACCAATGACCTGGACCTGCCTACGCTGGCCGTATTGGAAAATTTCCTGAGCGAGTTCCAGGGTTGTCTGCTGATCGTAAGCCATGACCGCTATTTTATGGACCGCCTGGTAGACCATTTACTGGTACTGGAGGGAGATGGAATGGTGCGTGACTTCCCCGGCAACTATTCACAGTACCGGGAATGGGTGAAATTAGGAAATGACAATGCCGATTTCAGGCCTCCCGGAGACGGCTATAAAGCGCCGGAAGAAAAGCCTGTTGCCGAAAAGGCTGCTCCCCCTGCTCCTGCAGCCGAAAAAAAGAAGTTGTCGTATAAAGAAAAAAGGGAATTTGAATTGCTGGAAAAAGAAATTGCGGACCTGGAGAAGGAAAAGGAAGGGGTAGCGGACAAGCTGAACAGCGGCAGCGCCCCTTTTAATGAATTACAACAACTGGCTAACCGCAGCGGTGAGATCAGCCGGTTGCTGGATGAAAAAGAGCTGCGTTGGCTGGAACTCAGTGAAGCGGAGAAATAAACTAACCCCTCAAAATCGACTTTCATGAGAAGATCTCTTTGTGCATCTCTTTGTGCACTGTCTTTGACGCTGGCGCTCTTTGCCTTTACAGCAGGCAGCACCTGGGCCCAAAAAGCACCTGTTCTCCATCCCCTACCCGATCCCCGCCCTTTTGCGGCCGCCATTACAGCAGAAGAGCTGAAAGCGCATTTATTCGTAGTGGCCGGTAAAGAGTTTGAAGGCCGGGAGACCGGTACGGAAGGACAGCGCAAAGCAGCCGCTTATATTGAAAATGAGTTCAGGTCGCTGGGTCTGCAGCCGGGCAATAAAGACAGTTATCAATTGTATTATCCCATCTTCCAGGATTCGCTGAAGGATGCCGGCATAAGGATAAATGGGCAGGACTTTACAATCAACGAAGATTTTGCTGTAAGCACTGCTGCCAATTATACCGCTACCCTCATGAGCAGCGAGGTCGTTTTTGCCGGTTACGGGATCAGCGACTCCACCCGTGATGACTATAAAGGGCTCGACGTGAAAGGGAAGATCGTGCTGTTATTAAACGGCACTCCCGCGGGTAGTCCACCCACTCCTCTGAACAGAAGATCCGCTGGATCTTATTCCAGGCAGGAGCTGGCCCAAAAGAACGGCGCCGTGGCCGTGCTCATTCTACAAAGCGGATTTCCCCGTAAATCTTTCGGTGAGAAAGGTGCTATGTATCTTAACGGATACCGGAAAACAATTCTGCCGAACGCATACTACATTTCTGATAAGATCGCCAAGGCTATCATGGGAGCGGATTATGAGTCAGTAACATCCGGTAATTTTAAACCCAAAAGCTATTCTGCCGATGTGCTGCTGGAGTTCAGCAAGTCTACCGGTCATCTGCAAAGCAGCGATGTGCTCGGCTTCCTCGAAGGCACCGACCTGAAAGACCAGCTCGTTGTAATTTCTGCGCATTACGATCATCTGGGGAAAAAGGATACGGTAATTTATTACGGTGCCGATGACGACGGTAGCGGGACAGTGAGCGTATTGGAACTTGCCAAAGCTTTTACCAAAGCAAAAGCAGCCGGGAAAGCCCCCCGCCGGAGCATTTTATTCCTGGCCAATTCCGGCGAGGAAAAAGGTCTGTGGGGCTCGGAATATTACTCGGAGCATCCCACCTGGCCTATGGACCACATCACGGTCGACCTGAACATCGATATGATCGGCCGCATCGATCCCAATCGCAAAAAAGGGGACTCCACCAATTATGTATATGTGATAGGCGATGATAAATTAAGTTCGGACCTGAAGCCGATCAGTGAAGGCCAGAACAAGAAATATACGAAGCTCGAACTCGACTATAAATTCAATGACCCCAAGGATCCGGAAAGGATCTATTACCGGAGCGACCATTATAATTTCGCCCGTAAAGGAGTGCCCATCATTTTCTATTTCGATGGCATTCATAAAGACTATCACCGGCCTACCGATACACCGGATAAGATCAATTATGATATCCTGGAGAAAAGGGCCCGGCTGGTCTTCTACACTGCCTGGGATATGGTTAACCGGGATGAGATGCTGAAAAGGGATATTCCGTTGGATTGATGGACTATCCGCTGCCATTCATGGATCTTTCATGGATTCTTTGCCTGTTGATGAAATTGTGTAGAATAAAACTATATTTTTATTCCAAACAATTTATCCTTTGCCAATTCATACTAAACCTGAACGACCGCCTCATCACTACATCAGCATCTATACACTGCAATTTTTCATTCTGTGCTGTACCTGTTGTATCCACGCATCCGGGCAAGGCGGAAAAAGTGAATTCCTAATCGAAGGAAGACTGGAAGGGAATGTTGTCAGCAAGCTTACTATTGCGCAATTGGATGACAGTTTCAACCCGGTGTCGCATAGCGATATCCAGCTGGTGAATGGGAAATTCACCGTAAGGGGAAAAGCCGAACATCCCAGGTTGTTCTATTTCTATTCTCCTGATATTACATGGCAGCAAAAAATAATCGTGCTGGTCTATCCCGGAGAGACGAACGTTCATATTAATACGGCTGATTGGAGCAAATACCAGGTCAGCGGCAGTCCCGGAACAAAGGCATACTTCAATTTCTCAAAAGAATATGAACAGGCGCATTCCCTTTTTACTAAGAGCAATGAAACTATAAAATTTCCAAAGATAGTATGGGATACCGTCGACGGGAAAAAAAACGCTAAAATTACAGAGACCTATAACTGTTATCTTTTAAAAACGGACACGGTCGAAGAATCTGCTATTGCATCCCATAGTTTGCTCGGCAAGGTGACGGACTATGGTACTGTAACCATAGAAAATAAAGAGAAAAGGGCAACAGGCGATTATATTTTCCGGCACTATGGGGATTCAACCGAAGTCCATATGAATAAAGTGGTCTATAATCACCTGGAGCTGAATAAAAATACGGAAGTAGGCGCTATCATCGCCTTTCAGCATTTCGTAACCCATCATTTTACCCATGACGCAGATTCGGCCTATAATATCCTTTCCTCTAATGCACAAAACACCTTCTATGGGAAGAGCCTGAAAAATTATATCGAGCTCCATCGTTTTCAGAAAAAGATCGACTTTTCGTTCATGGACATTACCGGGAAGCAGGTACGTTTGTCCTCTTTAAAGAGCCAGTTTATTCTCGTGCATTTCTGGGCCGCCTGGTGCGAAAATTGTCGCCCTCAGAATAAGGAATTGGCGGCGTTGTATAATAGAACGGGCCGGGACCAGTTGGAATTTGTAAATATATCTTATGATCAGACCAGGACGGGGTGGGAGGCAGCGATAAAAACCGATTCTTTACCAGGATACCACACTTCTGAGCTCCGGGGTTTCGATAATGCCATCGGAAGAATGTTCAATGTCAGGGAGCTCCCGTCTGCTTTTTTATTAGACAATAAGGGGAATGTCCTGTTAATTAATCCCGATTTCGTAAGTTATATAGAGAACAAAATACATTCGAAGCAATAAGGATGGCAGATCTATTTGACGATCCGGTAACACCACCGGAAAAGCTTTCCCTGGAAATCGAATGGGGTCGTGGCTTTGGTAATGTCTTTGATGACGGTGGCGGTGATCTTATCCGTCTCCATTTGGAAATTCCGGAAGTTATTGCTGAAATACAGGATGCCGCCCGGCTGCATGGCCCGTAAGGTTTTGTTGATTAATTCCGCATGATCCCGCTGAATGTCGAGGAAGTCTTTCATCCGCTTGCTATTACTGAAGGTGGGGGGGTCCATGATCACCAGGTCGTATTTCTCCGCCGGTAATTCGTCGAGAAATTGTTTGACATCGGCGTGAATGAAGTTGCAGACCGGCTGGCGGGCAGACGCGGGGGTGTGGCTGGGTGCCGGAGGGGCATGCCGGGGTGCCGGCGAGGATGCGGACGCTGAGAGGTCGGCGTTCAGCGCCATATTCTCTTCCGCCCAGTTGAGGTAGGTCTTCGAAAGATCTACGGAATCGACGCCCGCAGCGCCGCCCGCAGCCGCATAGACGGAGAAAGATCCGGTGTAACAGAAAAGATTCAGCACCTGCCGGTCTTTTGCTTCTTCCCTGACCATGCCCCGCGTGATCCGGTGGTCTAAAAAAAGACCGGTATCCAGGTAGTCTGTCAGGTTGACTTTAAAAGAGAGGCCGGCTTCTTTCACGGTAAAGAATTCCTGCTCGCTGCTTAATTTTTCATATTGCCCATAGCGGCCCGCCTTACGTTGCCGCTGGCGGAAATAGATCCTTTCATCCGGTATCTCCAGGATCTCACTGACGACAGGCACACAGCTCTCCAGCCACGCGTCGTGCTCTTCATCGGTCATACCATGCCTGCGCCTGTATTCCGCCAGGTAGATCTTATCCTCATACAGTTCGATACAGAAAGGAAATTCCGGCAAATCGTGATCGTATATGCGATAGCAGGTGATGCCCTGCCGTTTGGCAAGTTTGCTGATATGACGGAACATCTTTGAAAGCCTGTTCCGGAACATTTGTAGTTTTTCTTCGTTCATACTTAGTTATTTGGACGAGAGCCACCGGAATCCCATGGCAGATAGCAGACAGATCCCGCCGATACTCCACCATAAGGTCCTGAAACCAAAATGCTCCACCACCTGTGATCCGCCGGAGGGACCCAGGACCTGCGCCGTGGACCAGGCGATCGTATACAGACCGGCGTACTGTCCCCGGTTGGCCTTTGCCGTTCTTGCTATCCAGAATGAATTCATGAAGGGCATCGCCAGGATCTCTCCTATCGTCACCAGCAGCATGCAGGCAAAGGCTGAGAAGACCGACAAGGGGAAGATGTTCAGTAAGATAAAAGAGAGCGCGACCAGGACAGCTCCGTTGAAAATATAAAAAAGATTTTCCCTTTTGCCTTCCAGCTTAAAGACCAGCACCATTTCGAATAAGGTGATGATCAGTCCGTTAAATGTCATCAGCAGGCCGATCATATATTCCGGTAAATGCAATACTCTCTTATAAAATACCGGTAGAATAGTGAACAACTGGAAGAAGCAAGCGGCAAATAAGATCGTACAACCAATAAACTTCAGGTAGATCTTGTCCCGATAGGGAGAGCCCGCGGGTGTCTCCGTTGTTGCTTCCCGGTGGGCAGGGGCGGGTGCAGATACATCGGCTAAAAAATAACGCAGGAGGATGGCTGCCAGGATATTGGTAATCCCATCCACCCAAAACAGCAGGTGGTAATTGATAGAAGCCAGTATTCCCCCGATCGCTCCTCCTACCGCCCAGCCCAGGTTGATCGCCAGGCGATTCAACGAATAAGACCGGGTCCTGTTCTCTTCTTTGCAATAATGGGCGATGGCCGTAGAGTTCGCGGGCCGGAAAGCCTCATTCACGACGCTCAATAAAAAAGTGCAAAGGCAAATAAGGGGATAGTTCTTCATCTGGCCCAGGACCATGAACAGGAAACCTCCTCCTGTGAGTGTCACCAACTGTACCCGGTGAAATCCCAGCAGATCGGTCAACCTTCCTCCCATAAATCCCCCGCAGACGGCCCCCAGCCCAAATATTCCCATTACCAGCCCCGCCTGACCGATACTATATCCCATCGATGGCTGCGTAAGATAGATGGTCATAAAAGGGATCACCATTGTACCACTGCGATTGACCAGCATTACCAGGGAAAGGAGCCAGGTGGACTTTGACAGTCCGCTATAAGCATTCGTATATAAGGAGATAGTTCGTCCGAGCATGTGATCACAAAAATAAACAAATATGCCTGTCCTCGCGGACAGGCACACTATTTATCTGAATGGGTTGATTATTTACCGAATACTTTTTTCAACAGATCCGTTACCTGGGCAGCGGGGTTCTGACGGATATTCTTTTCTTCCTGTGCAACATAGTAGAATACGCCATCCAGCGCTCTTGAGGTAGCATAACCAGGAAGATCGGTATTTACTTTGCTGACCAGCGGCATTTTATTATAGGTATCAAAAACGATCTTCCAGTATTTCGTGGCGCCTGTCTTTTGCAGGGAAGTATCGATCACCGGGCGGAAGGCTGCGGTCAGCTGCGCGGTAGTAGATTTTCTCAGATAAGAAGTGGCGGCCGTATCGGCGCCTTTGAGAATACCCACGCCATCCTGAACGGACATTCCCTTTACGGCACTTAAGAAGATGGGAGCGGCTGACTTGGCGGCATCTTCTGCGGCCCTGTTGAGGCTCAATATAGCGTCATCCACCTGCTTGCCGAAGCCGGCGCTGCGTAATGTCTTTTCTACTTTTGCCGCTTCCGGCGGGAGAAGGATCTTTACGGCCGCATCTTTAAAAAAGCCATCTACGGCCGATAATTTATCCGCACTTTTTTTGGTACCCTGGGACAATGCTTCTTTCAAGCCTGCTACAATATCATCCGAACTAAGGGATTTACCTCCTTTCAGGGAGCTCACTGCATTTTTGGCACTGTTCAGCAGGCCTTGTGCGTTTACGAGAATAACGGAACAAAACAATAACACGATCAGAGAAGAGAATTTTTTCATACTGGATATTTTAATTTAGGGAATCCGGGTTTAAAAGTAAGGCCAAAATCTGATAAAATAATGTTAAGCCCCTATAAATCAGGGAATGCTGATCGATTTTAATGTCTTCATGATATATTCAATTTAAATGATTTGATCTTTCGCTCCAATGACTTGCCGGTTCCGGAAATATTATCTAATTTTTGGATCCAATCAATGACTGTCGCTGCAAAAAATTCTTTCCATATCATTACTTTCTTTGTGGCTGCTGTTTAATTACAGCAGACTATGGACTTACAAGGAATGTCCGATGATGCCCCTTAGCTCCACACCGGCCATAAAATGTGATTGTGAACGCCAGTCTCCTGCAACGTCTGCTGATAAGGACGTACCCGGAGCGGAACGTTCCGTATCCAAACAAAAGCCGGAAGAAGTGTTCGCCGGAGGTATCTCCCCTGCCCTCCCCTCTCATTTCATGGATCCTGCATCCAACGCGAATGAATTCGTTCTTGAAGATACTTCTAAAGGCTATTCTGCTGTCCTTTTGGAGCCTCCCCGTTGCCATGCCCTCTCTTCTTCTTTTTGAGGGTTGTTTTTTCCGCGTTGCAGGGACGTCGGCCGAAGGCTGGTATCAGCTATCGTGCCGGTAATGTCCTCCCGCACGGCGTTGGAAAGGTCCCGCGTATGACATTGGAAACGTCCTGCCAGATCATTTATTTTAATTCATCTTTTCAAACTCCATTTATGAAGCAGATAATTTATTCATATATACTATTATTGTGTTATACAATCAGTTATAGCTCCTGTCATCCCCGTTTAGTCCCTCAGGGTGCTACCACTCCTCCTACCCTTAACAAAGAAGTAACCGACGAGCGGGGCAAGCCGCAATTATTGGGAAAGTGTACGAGGGAAAGATTGGAACAGGCCCCTTATGACAGTTGGTTTCTCAAAAATTATACGGACTATGCCGTAGATTCGGTCACGGCGGGCCTGCTCCGGGCAAAGCTGGAAGACCAACGAGGTCATGGGTCTCCCGGAGGCATCCGGTTTGTTATCTTCATGGGCACCTGGTGCGGAGACAGTCAAAGGGAAGTTCCCCGGATGTTCAAAATACTCGACTACTGCGGGTTAGATTCCACCGCTGTGCAGCTCATAATGGTAAGCGACGCAGATTCGATGTATAAACAGAGTCCCGGTCATGAGGAAAAAGGGCTGAATATATTCAGGGTACCGGACCTGATCGTGCTGGATAAGGGTAAAGAATCAGGGAGGATCGTGGAATCGCCCGTCCAATCCCTTGAAAAAGACCTGCTGGCACTGGTGGACGGGGATAACTATGTCCCTAATTACAAGGGTGCGGCATTGCTGGTAAAGGTGTTCCGGGAAGAGAAAAGAGCGAAAATAGAAGGAGAGCTGCCGGAACTGGCTGCGAGGATAAAACCTCTCGTCAGGTCTCCTTCCGAGCTGAAATCGTATGCCCATGTACTAAAAGCCGCCGGGGAGGGGCCAAAAGCCGCTATTGTCCTTCAAATCAATGCCCTGATTTTCCCATAAAACCCCCTATTTTTGCGTCTCAAAAATGTCAATGCTTATAAAATACATGAATATGCGTAAAAAAATGATCGTATCCGCTCTATGCGTATCCGCCTGCTGCTCAGCCGGGGCACAAGTGAAAACAACCGCTCCTGCTGCACACCCAGCCGGGGCATCTAAAGCAGCGGCGCCCGTTGCCTTAAAAACGACCCAGGATTCATTGAGTTATGCGATCGGTCTGAGCGTGGCCAATTTCTACAAACAGCAGAATATTACGAATATCAATACCGCTCTTGTTACCAGGGCCATTAATGATGTGAACAGGAAGAGTAAATTGCTCCTGGATGAGCAACAGGCCAATGCTACCATCGTCAACTACATGCAAAAAAGTAAAGCGGAAAAATCATCCGGTAATAAAAAGATCGGTGAAAATTTCCTCGCTGCCAATAAGACAAAGCCCGGAGTGGTCGCTCTGCCCAGCGGATTGCAGTATAGTGTAGTAAAAGCAGGCACCGGTCCCAAGCCCGCATTGACCGACAAGGTGAAAGTTCATTATCACGGCACCCTGATCGACGGAAAAGTATTCGATAGCTCTGTTGAAAGAGGTGAGCCCATTGAACTGAATGTCAACGGGGTCATACCCGGCTGGACGGAAGCATTGCAACTTATGCCGGTAGGCAGCAAATGGAAGCTCTTTATTCCTTCCAACCTGGCTTATGGAGATCAGCAGGCCGGACCATTAATCACGCCGGGCTCTACGCTGATCTTTGATGTGGAATTGCTGGCTATCGTGAAACCGGAGGTTTCGAAACAGGAGCCCCAGGTACAGGTTGATACCGCGACTATGAAAGTGGATAGCGTTCGGAAAAATTAATTGCTCTTATAATGAAATGAAAGAGACGGTCCGGGTTCGGGCCGTCTCTTTCATTTTCAAATCGCTTATGGCGCTTTTGAGGCCCGAAACAGGTTATCGGCAGATTGCAGGATCTTCGCTTTTAATTTTGGATTATAGTGAGGATGATGCTGCAGAAATCCGCGAACAATAGCTGCAGCTGTCCTTGTCCGGTACCATGCAAAACTCGTTTGCAGCCAACTTTGTGGGAAGAACACATCTCCGGTACGTTGAATTTCTTCCAGCAGATCCAGGGTGGCCGGGAGATATTTTTCCGAGATGGCCGTCCTGAGTGGGTGGTGCAGGTAAGACAACCCGGTAAGTACCCAGGCCTCTTTTTTTCTTCCCTGCGCTACTTTCAGCGAATCGAAGAAGTGATCCCGTTCCCGGATATCATTGGATAAAGCCGGCAGGAGAAATACAAGTCTTTGTCGCCTGTCTTCATTCTGAATACGCCCCAATTGTTCCTCCAGGATCTTCTGATCTCCGGGATAGGCCCTTAGTGCAAGGGCCGCAGCCAAATTCGTATAATCTTCCTCCGATAGTTTGACACCGGCCGGAGGCTGCTGCTGCTTCCAGATAGCGAAGAGCCTGTTCTGGCCTTCTTTACTGATCATGATATTGCTATAGGTCCTGAAGAGAAGTTTCTTTACGTTGCCAGAGACCGCCGACAGCATGGCCTGCCAGATGTCGTTCTCCAATCCAACGGAGAGGGAATCTCTCGCGGCAGGAGGAAGGAAACGCCAGTAGATAGAGATTAACTGATCTGTCAGCAGGTTGAGGTTCAGTTCCTCTGTTTCCTGTGACAAAGCGCGGCGGTCCAACGCCAACAACCGGCGGGGGCTGATGGCCTGTCCGTCCAGCATATTTTCGTAGAGGTTGATATAGGCCGAAGCTCGCATGAGGGGGGTGGCGGAGGTTGTTCCGGTTGAAGCAGAGAATAGGGTGGCAGGAATTGTACCCGTCGGCAGGTAGACTGTTGTGGTAATCCCCGTGTTATAGATCCAGGGGAGCGCCCGCTGGTCAACGGGGAAGAGGCCATATCCCTGGCCGGTGGAGTTGAACAGGATGCAGAGAGGTATGCTCTTTCCTACGGCGGCAGGAACGCGGACAACGGAGTCGTTCATATTTACTGTTAGCTCCTCCACGCGATAATTTGCAGCCTGGTGAACCTTCTCCACCTGGTGATCATTCGCAGCCTGGTGATGACTTCCGGATTGTGCCGGGTCTTTGTATACAAATGCTACTTCAAATAATTGCGGCCATGTCCTGGAAGAGCCATCTTCTCCCTGTTGCCGGATCTCCAGGACAGAGACCTTGCCTTTGGCCGTCCGGAGCCGGTAAGAGAAGCGGGGCCTTCCGGGCTCATTCACCCAAACACGATTCCAGGTTTCCAGGTTGGCGGCAGTATGCGCTCCCAGGATATGGATCAGGTCGGGCCAGGAGGCATTGCCTCCCGCATATTTTTTTAAATAGTCCCGCAATCCATCCCGGAAATTGTCCGTGCCCATCAGGCGTTCGAGCTGCCGCATCATGATGGGCGCCTTATGATAAATGATATTTCCATAGAGGGAGCCGGCTTCCTGCAGATTATCCAGTTGCTGACGGATGGGATGAGCGCCGGCAGTCCGGTCAATACTGTAAGCCGCGGGAAAATGGTCCGTTAAAAATTTCAGATCGTACTTACCATCCGGCAGGGTGATATTGCTGATCTTATCGGCCATAAAATTGGCGAATACTTCCTTCATCCAGACATCATTGAACCAGGACATGGTCACCAGGTCCCCGAACCACATATGGGCAGTCTCATGAGAAAGGACATTGGAGCGGGCGATCACCTGATCGCGGGTGGCGCCGGAGTCCAGGAATAGTGCGCTTGCTTTATATTGAATAGCTCCCACATGCTCCATCCCCCCGAACTGAAAATCGGGTATCGCGACAAAATCAAATTTTTGAAAGGGATAGGCCAGGCCGGTATACTCCTTCATGAATTGCAGGGCATCGGCCTGGATCCGGAAGATGGGGCCCAGGCTCATGCGGATTTTGCTGCTGTCCGTCTCGCGGTAATAAAAATGCATAAGACGGCCGTCGGGGGATTGATCGGACTCCGTGAACTTACCTGCAACGAAAGAGAACAGGTAGGTGCTGATCCTGTCGGAAGGGAGGAAGTGGAGGGTGCGGGTGAGCGTGTCCGCGGGGGCGCTTTCGCTCAAAGCCTTCCAATCCGCGGGTATTGTCAATGATAAGGTGAAGATAGCCTTGAGGTCAGGCTGATCAAAACAGGGGAAGAGGGTCCGGGCCCGGTCAGGTACAAATAAGGTGTAGAGAAAATTTTTGTTACGGTTCAATGCGCCGTTACCGGCTGTAAAAAGAATATGAATGGTATTGAAGCCGGGATGGAGGAATTCCGATGGGATCAGTAAGTGTTCCTGCTGATGGACGACGGGCAGTTCCACTCCATTCACCTGTATCTGCCGGGGGCTGGTCTTTTCTTTGAAGTCGAGAGGTAGGGTGCCCGGGTTGCTATGCAGATTAAAAGACAGTTGTTCTTCTGCTTCGATAGGGACATCCCACTCTGCAGGGATATGGAATTGCAGGTCATATCGTATATCATGTATCAAAGCACTCCTGTAAGTGGCAAGAGCAGCGGAGACGCCTGTTTCCAGCGGTGGAAGGCCGGCGGGCGGGGCGGATGGGGCCGGTCTCGCGGGAGACTGACTATACGCCACAAAAGGGACACTGCCAAAAAGAAGACTACCGGACAGAGCGGATATCACCAGCGATCTGAATAACTGCATGCATGAAAGAATTAAAACAGAAATGTACGGCATTCTATTTAAAATTCCCGGCCACCCAGCCGGCTCTATCCGCGGGTGGTTGTTATAACGATCGATGCCTGCTGCAACCCATTTGCTTTTGCTGTGATCACTATGGTTCCGGCGTCTTTATTCTTTGACCGGACAATTGCCAGTGAAAGTCCGCTAAACGCAGCCCGCTCTTTTGAAAGGAATGGAACCATGTCGCTGGGATTTCCGTTATCGGTAGCAACTATTTCGCCCGGTCCGGAAATATCGAAACTGATCTTATTGCCGGCCTCCGGCACAACGACTCCTTTATTGTCCAAAATACGGACGGTAATAAATGACAGGTCGCTGCCATCGGCTGTAATGCTATCTCTGTCTGCGCTGAGCTGTAGTTTTGCCGCCGTTCCGGCCGTCTTCACCACATCGGTCGCCCATAGTCGGCCGTTTCTATACGCTACAACCTTTAATTCGCCCGGTTCATACACTACGCTATCCCAGCGCAACCGGTATTCATAGGCTGCTTTCTTTTTTCTGCCCAGCGATGTATTGTTTAAAAACAGCTCGGCTTCATCGCCTGAGGTATATACATGGACGGGAGTGATCTTTCCTTCGCGACCCGGCCATGTCCAGTGCGGAAGAATGTGCGCCATGGGAAGGTCAGGACGCCAGCGGGACTGATAGAGATAGAACCGGTCCTTCCTGAACCCCGCAAGATCGATAATACCCGAATAGGAACTACGTGCTGAATAATACGGGGTAGGTTCTCCCAAATAATCCCATCCCGACCAGACAAACTCCCCCGCCACATAAGGATTATGATCCTGTGCATAGAACACTTTATCGGGCGCAGCGCCGAAAGCCGCGGTATATAAGTCGTATGCGCTTACGTATTTGTTCGTCGCATCCCCGCCGGTGCTATCGCTAACCGGTGCGCTTATGCCGGAAACTACGGGGAAAATATAGGTGCCGCGGGTACTGAGAACAGAAGACGTCTCACTGCTTTGGATCATTTTATAAGGGAACTCCTTTTGAAATGCCGGGTATAAAGGCGATGTTCGGATGCCCCTGAGATGGGCGTATGCAGGGGCATCCCTTATTCCCTCGCCCTGGTAATTCAGGCTCACAACATCCATCACTTTTGGAAACGGCATATCCGGTTTTGCATAATTCATAGAGGCAGTGGCCGGCCTTGTGCTGTCCTCCTCCTTTACCATATCATGCAATTCCTTTGCTACGGCTGCCCCTTCTTCGCCCAAATATTGCTCTCCCACTTCGTTGCCAAAGCTCCATTCGATAACAGACGGATGATTTTTATCCCGTCGTATGAAAGACCGGATATCCGGCTCATGCCAATCACCGAAGATCAAATGAAAGTCAAGCGGTGTTTTACCCTTATACCAACAATCAAATAGCTCATCGATCACCAGAAAGCCCATGCGGTCCGTAAGATCCAGCAACTCCGGCGCCGGCGGGTTATGTGCCAGGCGAATGGCATTACACCCCATCTCCCGCAATAGTTCCAATTGCCTTTCCGCAGCCCGCGTATTAAATGCCGTACCCAGGGCACCTAGGTCATGATGCTGATTCACCCCCTGAATGCGCACCGGTTCTCCATTAACCACTATCCCCTTCACAAGGTCAAATGCAACAGCGCGAATACCAAAGCGGGTCTCATATTCATCCACCTGCTTTCCATTGGCATATACCCTTGTAATAGCCACATACATATTGGGTTGTTGAAAAGGAGGCGGCCCCCACAGCAACGGATTTTTTATGGCAACGGCCTCTTCAACGGGCTGTTTCTCCCCGGCTTTTGCCGTTAACTCCATCGGGGGGAGGTCAGCCACCTTTTCGCCGGTTATTTCAAATCGATGGTTTAAAGCAAAGAGGGTTGTGGCAATCCTGAGCTTTTGTGCAGCCGCTGATCTGTTTTCGATCTGAACGGTCATATCAACGGTGGCAGCAGCTGCCGTTACGTTACTTGTTTTGATAAAAGTTCCCCACCGGGCAACATGCACCGGGTTTAATTTCTCCAGCCATACATTGCGGTAAAGCCCTGCGCCGGGATACCATCTGGAAGAATTGGGTGGATTATCCAGTCTTATGGCAAGCTGGTTATCGCCACCGGGTTTAATATAAGGCGTTAGATCGAGGCGGAAAGAATTATAGCCGTAGGGCCATCCGCCCACCAGGTTGCCATTCAGCCAAACAATGGCATAGCTCATGGCGCCGTCGATGTCAAGATAAATTGATTTGTCCGCATCGGAGGCAGGTATGTTCAGCTTTTTGCGATACCACGCCACACCCTGTACCGGGAGCCGTCCCATGCCGCCGCCCACCACAGCATTTTCCCCAGTATAAAATGGGCCTTTAATAGCCCAATCGTGTGGCAGGTTCACCGGTTCCCAGGAACGATCATCGAAATTATTTTGCACAAAAGGGAAATCACTTCCCGGATTTCCGGGAGGACGTTCATGCCTTTTTGCAGGGTCTTTTATAAAATCGTTCGCCGAGGGTAAGATCCATTTTTTCAATGCTTTTCCGGAGGCGATTGCCACCGCAGACTCGGAAGCTTTGGTATCGGCAACTTTATTATCGTTATGGTCGGCAACCCTGGGACGTTCCTCATAGAGCAGGCTATCCGGCTCATCGGTATAGCGCATGAATCGCCAGCCATCATTGATGGAGATGCGTTGCCTGTTTAACGGTTGCCGGGCGCTTGCTGACGGGTGGTGAGGACTTCGCGATAGTTGCTGAGCGCTTGCCGACGGTCGCTGAGCGCTTGCCGGTGTATCGCTTGCAATAAATCCGGCAAGGAATAGGATTACACCTGCCGCAGTAAATGGACTAACACGCATGAACCTGTATTTATCGTTTAACGAGAGAGGAGTGATGCCTTATTGATAACCGGGGTTTTGGTACGTTGCCTTTAGCGAATCACCCTCCTGCATACCGTCAAGCTGGCCTTGTGGAATGGGCCGGATATAATAAGTCGTGGGAATGGTACGGCTTATCGTTGACACTGTATGATCGGTATAACTGCTGCCATTTCCTATAGTATAAGTAGAAGCAAGCTGAGCCCAGGTCTGTGTACGAACCAGATCATACCAGCGGTAGCCTTCGCCAAAGTATTCGCGTGAACGTTCCGCCAGGATATAATTAATATCGATAGTCGCCGGCGTGGCAGCCATCATGGCAGCGCTGTTATCCTGCACTTTGGTGACATTCCCATTGTGGCTCCAGCGCCACTTGCCGGCGCGGCCACGGATAACATTGATCAATCCCCTTGCGCTGCCGTCATTGGCGTATGTCCCCGATACGGCTGTTGTAGTGGCGCCCTTCACAGCCGCTTCGGCGGCAATAAAGAACAGTTCGGAGAATTTGGCAATGTTCCAGGGCCGGATGCTGCCTGCATTCGGTTGTCCAAGTCCTCCGTTGTTGTCTGTACGGTAAGGCCCTAATTTCCAGTTTCCCGGGTAGATGATCCTGCTGATAATACCTGGTTCTATCACAAAATCAGCTCTGCCGGGTAATATACCTGCCCCAACACTGCTCTTATATACAGCATTGGAATAATCCACCCCGGTAGTATTTGCATCCAGGAAAGTCAGGACCGCATCTCCTTCTCCAATCGGCAGACCGTTGGCATTATACAAAGTTGAATATTTCGAATTCAAACCAGCTTCATTCATATTACAACGATACACCGTTGTAAAAGTGCCATCGTAGCGGGAATCGTTTGTTTTGTCGGCAAAAGTATTGGTCAATACAGGAATAGGAGGAGTCATTTCGTACCAGGGACGTCCCAGGTCTTGTACGGATGCCCGTTGTACAGAATTTACCACAACGCCACTCCAGGCTGCAGTGGTAGAACTCGTGATAGTGGGATAGTTCCATTGCTCCATCCAGCCGGCAAAGTTATCGGGAGAGCCTCCGGTGGAATAGGAAGTACTGGTAAGACCACCATATTGCGTTGAAAAGGCATGGTCGGCATATAACAGGATCTCTTTGTTACGATCATTGGTTGCCAGGCTGACGTCGTAGAAAGTTGCCTGTAAACCGAAAGACCCGGGATTGCTGATCGCAGTGGTTGCCATATTGTATGCCTGCTGATAATACCATTGGGCATTTTGGCCGTTAGGGTCGGTTCGGGCAGTTAAAGGATAGGTAGGAATGTTGTTAGGGTTTTCCAGCCACCATCCGTAGGTCAGATAGGCCTTTGCCAGGTATAAGCGGGCCAGCGTTTGGGTTACACCGCCTGTTACACGACCCGTGGTTGGCAAATTTGCTATCGCAGAGTCCAGGTCCGGAAATACGGCTTTTGTATATACCTCGGGAACGGTATTGCGTGCAGAGGTACGGATAGCAGAGGTATTGAACTGTAGTATGCCCGAGCCCAGATCCAAAGGCACGCCACCAAAAGTCTGCACCAGCATAAAGTAATCGAATGCACGGAAGAACCTCGCTTCCGCGATCAATGAAGGGGAGACACCGGCGGCGGCGCCATACTGGATCACACCACTGGCCGTATTGATATTGGGAAATACGGTGTTCCATAAAACGTCGGAACGACTGGAGGCGCCTGTAACCTGTCCCACGCCGGAAAGATCCAGATCTTTAAAATTCTGGTCGGCATTCTTCCCATAGGTTGTCTCGTCCGTACCTGACTGGCAGGCATCCAGGTAATAGCCATTTCCATATATGTTACGCAGGTTGGCGTATAACGCTGTTATACCCCCTGTCACCCCATTTACGGTTTTGAAATAATCCGGTGTGAACGTACTGCGCGGCTGTTCATCCAATACTTTATTGCATCCCGCTAAAAACAGTATAAGAAGTGTCGAGCCTATAAAATATTTATTATATATCCGTTTCATTGTTACCTTTTTTAATTTTTTGTCCCTGGGATTATCTGAAAATTAACCCCAGGGACAAAAAGGGCTAATTATTGGCTTTCAGCCGATGGACCTTTGGTCCATCAAAAGGACAAATTGAGCCCAATGACATAGTTGCGCGTCGAAGGCGTATTCGAACCTACCACCAGCAAACGGGTCGGGTACGTCGACGTTACGGCCTGGTTCTGATTACCATAAGAGTTGGTTTC
>Ga0307511_10001183_pt1 | contig 27688 bp, 28 predicted proteins | sample 13_EM_MG_FD_200266 | JGI IMG/M metagenome (GOLD analysis project Ga0307511, IMG submission 200266) | Populus trichocarpa ectomycorrhiza microbial communities from riparian zone in the Pacific Northwest, United States - 13_EM | ecosystem: Host-associated > Plants > Roots > Unclassified | place...
GGTGCAACACACTGTCGAGCGCCGCAACGGCGTCCTCGATGTAGGGCCCCTTGTTCAGCATCACGCACTCGGCGCGCTCGCCCATCGCCGCGTCGCTGATCTCGGCCCGCGACGGCACACCGTGCTTGGCCAGTTGCTCCAGCACCTGCGTCGCCCAGATGACCGGCAGGTGCGCGGCCTCGCACAGCCACAGGATCTCCTCCTGCAACTCCGCCAGCCGCTCGTAGCCGCACTCCACGGCCAGGTCCCCGCGGGCGATCATGACACCCACCCGGGGCCGGCGCATCGCCGTGAGCAGCAGCTGCGGCAGGCGTTCGAACGCCTGCCGGGTCTCGATCTTCAGCACGACGCCGGGTTCGCCGCCGAGCCGCTCGAGTTCGGCGAACAGCCGTTCGACGTCGGCCGGATCGCGCACGAACGACAACTCCACGACGTCGGCGAGCTCCAGCACCACGGGCAGATCCGCGAGGTCCTTGTCGGACAAGGCCGACACCGGCAGCCGGGTCTCCGGCAGGTTGATGCCCCGCCCGCCGGCCAGCCGGGAGCCGGCGCGGCCGGCATGCGTGATCCGGACCCGCAGCCCGTCCACCGACCGGCCGACGATCCGGCCGCTGATCTTGCCGTCGTCGAAGTGCACCGGCTGGCCCACCTCGGCGTGGTCAACGGCCTCCGACAGCGTGCAGCCGATGCGGAGCCGCCCCACTGATGCTGGCGTGCAGTCGCAGGTCAGTTCCAGCACATCGCCGACATGCAGCACCAGACGCTGCTCGGCGGTCGGCAGCTCACCAACCGCGCCGCCGTCGCCGAGCTTGGTGCCGGTGCCCAGATAAGTCGTGCGATCGGCGGTGGCCACCGCGCCCTCGCCGGAGAGAGCCAGGATCAACCGCCGCTCGGCGTCGCGGGTGTCGCGCAACGTCACCGTCTCGCCGTCGCGCCGTGCCACCAGCCAGCTCCGGGGCACCGGCACCTGGGTCATGCCGCTGCCGGGCGGCGGCGTCGGTTCCTCCTCGGCGGTCAGCCACGCCTGTGCCGGCTCGGTGACCCGGCCGAACGCGTCCCGTTTGGGCCGCAGCCGTACCACCTGCGGTCCCGGCTCGATAGGCCCGGTGCGCAGTTTGGGCCCGGCCAGGTCCATCACGATCCGGCAGTCGCGGCCGGCCTGCCGGGCCGCCTCCCGGACGTTGGCCGCCATCCGGCGCCACGCGTCGGCATCGTCGTGCGCGCAGTTGATCCGGGCCAGATTCATGCCTCGGCCGACGAGCCTGCGAGTCAGCTCAGGATCGTCGGCGGCCTCGGGCGGCAACGTCACCATTACCCGGGTGTCCCGCCCGGGTGGCACCGGCCCGAGCAGTTGCGCCGCCCGCTCGGCGAGCCAACCGGCTCCCTCGTCCAGCTGCACCGGGACGGAGTTGCGCGGCTGCCAGGGCTCGTCCGACAACGCGTGCACGGCCCGGTCGACGGCAGTGATGGTCGCGGCGACGTGGGGCTCGCTGCGGCCCAGTGACGAGAGGCCGAGCACGGCGAGCTGCCGCTGGAGGTCGCGCAGGTCGCGCTGCCTGATCGCCCAGTAGTGCACGAGGTTGCGGGCGCTGCCCCGCTGCCCGGGTTCGACCGCCGCCAGCCACGGCACCCAGAGCCGTTCGGCGTCGGACAGCGCGCTGGTCAGTGACGCCAGCTCCGAGCGGAGCTTGGCCAGTCCGTTCATCATCGCTCACATCCAGGTGCGCAGCTCCCGGGCGGCGGCCTGGTGCCAGGTCTGCGGCCACACCGCCCGCAGCCGCGCGCGTTCGGCCCGTTCGATCGCGATCAGCTCGCCGGCGGCGACCCGACCGTCCGGCGTGAGTTCGGCGGCGGCCCGTAGCCACTGTTCCGCGACGACGGTGTCCTGGTGGTCGCCGAGCACGGTTTGGATCTCGCCGATCGCACCGGCGAACCGCCGTGCGGGCCCGCCGACGACCGGGGCGACGGCCTCGGCGGCGTAGCGACAGCGCTTCGCGAGGATGCGCACCGCGTGCAGGTCGGGGTCGGTCGGCTCGTCGCCCATGGCCTTGACGGCGTGCGCCAGCCGATGCCATGCGCTGCCGACGAGTTCGGGCGCGTGCTTGCGGGCGGACCGCGCGTCCACGGCCGCGAACCGCGGTTCGTTGACCGCCTTCACCAACGCGTCCAGCAGAGCCACGTACCGGTGGCTGCGCAGAGCCGCCAGCAGCCCATCACGGGCGGTCGCGGATTCCGCGGCAAGCCTGGCCAGCAGCGCCGCGACGCCGGCTTGGTCGGCGTCGGGCACCTGCCTCGCCTCGCGGCGCAGCCGTTCGGCCAACACGTCACGGTCGCGGACCGCGCCGGCCTTGCCGCCGAGCCACCACAGCTCGTCCCGCAGCACCGTCACCCACGCCCAGTCGAGAGAGCCGATGAAGGTGCGCAAGTCGGAGCGCAGCCGCCGGGCCCCGACCCGAAACTGGTGCACCTGCTCGGGATCCTCGCCGAGCCGCACACCGGCGTCATGGCGGACGATCCGGTCGACCGACATCGCGAACGCGTGCCGCACCAGGTCCAGCAGGCTCGCGTCACGGGCAATGTCGGGCACGACCACGTCCGCGGGCTGCTGGGCCTGCGCGCCCAGCGCACGGACCAGCTTCGGAATCGGTCGCCGCGGCTCACAACCGGCGGCCACCAGCTCGGCCACGACCGCGTCGGCCAGTCCGTCGCCGCCGTCCGCCTGCTCGACCTCAATCTCCCGAAACCGCCGCGGCTCGCGCACCCGGTCGTGCCCGGTGACCAGGTCGTCGACGACCTCCACCTGGTCACCGCCGGCCCGCACAACCACAGTCCGGCGGTCGGTGTCCACCTCGGCGACCTGGACCGGGCGTTCACCACGCAGATACCCGCAGACCAGATCGGTCGCGTCGTCCGGCACGAAATCCGGAGGGCCGGTGAAGTCGATCTCCTGCCGCGCCGTCCGGCTGCCGTCCACCGCCATCGGAAGCTTCACCGTCCACACGGGAGCGTCCTCCCCGGTCCGGTACCGCAGCGTGACACCCGCCCGCGCGAGCCGGAGATCCGCGCTGTCGTAGTACTGCGCGACCAGTGTCCGGTGCGGGGCCTGTTCGGCGACCGCACCGTCCACGACACCCGTCAGCTCGGGCAGCGCGACCTCGGCCGCAGCACCGAGCTTCGTCTCCCGTTCCACGCCCATCTCACGCTCCGACCTTCGCGGGCTGCTGCCCGTTCACCCCGGCGGGGATCTCGACCTGCGCCGGCTGCTCGGCGGTCCGCTCGAAGAACCGCAGCAGCTCCACCGGAAAAGGCATGACAAGCGTGCTGTTCTTCTCCGCGGCCACGTCCACCACGGTCTGCAGCAGTCGCAGTTGCAGGGCACTCGGCGTGGCGGCCATCCGCTCGGCAGCCTGGGCCAGCCGCTCGGACGCCTGGTACTCGCCCTCGGCCGCGATGACCCGGGCGCGGCGCTCCCGCTCCGCCTCGGCCTGCCGCGACATCGAACGCTTCATCCCGTCCGGCAGCGTGACGTCCTTGACCTCGACCCGTTCGATCCGCAGGCCCCAGGGCTCCTCGGTGGGGGCGTCGATGACGGACTTCAGCTCCGAGTTGATCTCCTTGCGGTCCGACAGCAGCGTGTCCAGGTCGAACTCGCCGATGACCGTGCGCAGCGACGTCTGGGCCACCTGGAGCACCGCCCGCGGGTAGTCCTCAACCTTGATCAGGGCCTTGACCGGGTCGACGACCCGGAAGTACACGACGGCGTCCACTGTCAGCGTCACGTTGTCCTTGGTGATCGCGCCCTGCGCCGGGATACCCAGCACGACCGTGCGCATGGATACCCGCGCCATCCGGTCCACGAACGGAATGATCAGTCGCAGGCCGGGCTCACGGATGCCCGGCAGCAGCCGGCCGAACCGGAACACAACGCCCTGTTGGTACTGCTGCACCAACCGGATCGACGCGCCCAGCACGATCAGCAGCACGAGGACGACGAGCAACACAATCGTCAGAACCATAGTCCGTCACACACCTTTCGCCGTGCACAGCCCCTGAGACGACGCTATGCGTGGGAACCGGTGCTACCCAAGGGCATGACGCATCGCACGGGCAGGGCAGTTCGTCCCTGACCGGACAGTGGTCACGTTGACGCCTGGTTGATCGCCATCACGACGAGTTCGGGCACGGCGTCAAGGGCTGCGTCGAGCAGGTGCTCGACGGCGTTGGCCGTCCGGTGGCCCTGGCGGTCGATGTCGATGGCCTTGAACCAGCCCTCGGGTTCGTAGCGGGCGACGGCCGAGAGCGCGTGCAGGACACCCCACCATGCCAGCAGAGGATGAAGGGGCCGTGCGTTGCCGCTGACGGCGGGAAAAACGTAGTGGGTGAACCCGCGGTATGCCGTCGCGACCTGATCGGCGATCGGTGCGGCCGGCGACTTCGAAAAGGGCCAGTACACGGTCATCGTCGCGAAGCCCGGCACGCCGCCGGTGACTACGGGAAGAGCGGCCGCTCTGGGATTGAACGTCCAGCCACTCAGCGAGGGATAGCGATCGAGGAACTCGGTCGCCTGGACGAGCTGTTCCTGGTCGTCCAGGACGGCTTCGAGTCGTGCCGGCACGAAGGAAAGCACTGCGGAGAAGAACCCCTCCGTCGTGGCCGGGACACCTGTGGGCTGGATGTTGGCAAGCAGCGCCGGAAATGCGGGGTCCGACTCGATCTGCATGGTCTTCGCCTCGGGAATGGTGGCGTACAAGTCACCGAGCCGGACTCCGGTGGGCGCGATGGCCGGCGAGTCGAGTGCCTTGGCGACACCGACGAAGGACGTGGAGCCGCCGCCCTCAGGCCGGATCATGACCTCGGCCAGGGAGCTACCGGCATTGGACGGGTCCGTACTGATGCCGTGTCCCTTCAGCTTCCACTCCTGCGCCCCGCCCTTGGTGGCGGGAAGTCGGGTCGCCGCCGCGGCGATTGCCCGTCCCGCTTGCGAAAGGCCGTAGAAGAGAAGGAGCGGCCGCGTCTGCGGGCCGACGGTGGCGGCTGCGGTGAACATCTGCTCGGCCTGTTCCAGGGCGGCGTTGAACATGGTGGCCCGCTTGTCGGCATGGACACCGCTGGACGCGGCTCCCGGTGGAAAGGCACGCATGCCTCGCAGCGTCCGCCACGACTTCGAGCGCGGAATTTGTTGAAGTTCCTCGTGTGTCGTCATCGTCGCCTCGGATCCGTGTCGCCCAGCACACCCTATCGGCCCGGCGGGCACGGTCCGCGGACGTCACCGGTTCAGGTCATATCGGCTTGATCAGATCACCGGCCGTCGTGAACCGGGCCGCGCGCCGCCGCAGGTGGCTGCGCGCGGGATGCGGCCTGTGGATGACCGGCGCAGTGCGGGCGACCCGGTAGAACCACTTCTTGCCGAGCTCGATCAGGCCGAGGTAGCAGATCACCATGACGACGAGCGCGGCGAAGAAACCCAGCGGCAGCGGGGCGAAGCCGAGCGCGGCCGCCAGCGGCGTCGCCGGCAGGATCGCCCCGACCGTCACCACGCCCAGGCTCGCCAGCAGCAGCGGCAGGCTCGGATGGCTGCGGAAGAACGGGATTCGCCGGGTCCGGATCGCGAAGATCACCAGCGCCTGGGTGGCCAGCGACTCCACGAACCAGCCCGACCGGAACAGGTCCGGGCCAGCGCCGAACACCCACAGCATCACGCCGAAGGTGGCGAAGTCGAACACCGAGCTGATCGGGCCGAAGAACAGCATGAAGCGGCGGATGAGGCCGATGTCCCAGCGCGACGGCCGAGCCAGCTGCTCGGGGTCGACCTGGTCGGTCGGGATGGCGAGCTGGCTGGTGTCGTAGAGCAGGTTGTTGAGCAGGATCTGCGAGGGCAGCATCGGCAGGAACGACAGCAGCAGCGAGGCGCCAGCGGCGCTGAACATGTTGCCGAAGTTGCTGGACGTGCCCATCAGCACGTACTTGATGGTGTTGGCGAAGATCCGCCGGCCCTCGGTGACGCCGTCGACGAGCACGTCGAGGTCCTTCTCCAGCAGGATCACGTCGTCGGCGTCCTTGGCGACGTCGCTGGCCGAGTCCACCGAGATGCCGACGTCGGCCGCGTGCAGCGCGAGCGCGTCGTTCACGCCGTCGCCGAGGAACGCGACCGAGGTGCCGGCATGCCGCTGCACCCGCACGATGCGCGCCTTGTGCTCGGGGCTGACCCGGGCGAACACCGTCGTGCCGGCGATCGCCGCCGCCAATGCGGCGTCGTCGAGGGCGTCGATGTCCACGCCGGTGAGCGCGCCGCCGACCGGCAGCCCGAGATCGGCGCAGACCTTTCCGGCGACCACGGGATTGTCACCGGTGACGATCTTGACGGTGATGCCGAGGTCCGCGAGCCGGCGAAGCGCCTTGGCGGCGCCGCGTTTGGGGGCGTCCAGGAAGACCAGCAGCCCGGCCAGGCTCAGTCCGTGCTCGTCGTCGACGGTGGCGACGTCGATGCCGGCCGCCGGCTTGGTGGCGACCGCGACGACCCGGTTGCCGGCGGCGAACTCCGCCGCCAACGCCGTCCGGGTGGCCGCCGTGACACCGACGCACCGCTCCAGCAGCGCCTCGGGTGCGCCCTTCGTGACCAAGGTCCGCGCGCCGGCGGAATCCTGCACGAGCGCGGAGGCCATCCGCCGCTCGTGGTCGAACGGGATCGTCGACAGCCATTGGTAGCGGTCCAGCTCCTGCCGGTGCTCATGGGTGGACGGCGACTCCCACAACGCGGCGTCGAGCGGATTGCCGCCGACGGCGGTCTCGGTCGCCAGCAGACCCCACAGCAGTGGATCCGCCGAGGGCAGGCCGTCCGGACCGACGGCCCGCATGAAGCTGATGTGCCCCTCGGTCAGGGTGCCGGTCTTGTCGGTGAACAGCACGTCGACGTCGCCCAGGTCCTCGATGCACACCAGGCGTTTGACCAGCACCTTGCGCCGGGCCATCGCCCGGGAGCCGGCGGCGAGGCTGGACGAGACGACGGCGGGCAGCAGCTGCGGCGTGATCCCGATGGCGATGGCCAGCGAGAACAGGACCGCGTCGATGATCGGCCGCTGCAACGCGATGTTGATCACGAGGATGGACAGCGTCAGCACGGCGGCGACCTTGACCAGCAGCAGCGAGAACCGGCGCAGTCCCGCCTGGAACTCGGTCTCCAACTGGTGGCTGCCCAGCCCGACCGCGATGCGGCCGAACTCCGTGCGGGCGCCGGTGCAGACGACCAGGCCACGGGCGCTTCCACTGTGGACGACGGTGCCCATCAGCGCGCAACCGGTCAGCTCGGCCAGCGCGCTGCCCGTCGGCGTCTCGCCGACCGATTTGTCGGCCGGCATCGACTCACCGGTCAGCACCGACTCGTCGCATTCGAAGCCGGTCGCGGACAGCAGCCGGACGTCGGCCGGCACCACGTCGCCCAGGCGCATCTCGATGACGTCGCCCGGGACGAGGTCCACGACGTCGACCGGCGCCTCGACACCGTCGCGAACGGCCACGGTCTGGTGGCGAATCCGGGAGTGCAGCGCCTCGGCGGCCTTCTCCGCCCGGTATTCGTTGACCAGGCCCAGCACGACCGACAGCGCCAGGATGACCCCGATGATCACGGCGTCGTTGCGCTCGCCAAGGAAATAGGACGCGATCGCGGCCGCCACCAACAATCCCATCAGCGGCGAGCGGAGTTGGTGCCAGAGCACCGGCAGCAGCCTTGCCTTGTGGGAGGACACCGCGTTGGGGCCGTACCGCGCCAATCGTGCGGCGGCTTCGCCGGCCGACAAGCCGTGCGCCGAGGCCGCCAGGCGAGGCAGCAGGTCGTCGAGCGGCACGCTGCTCGCCGCCATGACGTCGAGTTCGGCCGTCGCCGGCGGGTCGGGACGCACCACGACCTGGTTGGTGTCGGTCACCGACGCCACCTCTTCCTGGCCAGCCGACCTGTTCAAGGATCCGGGTTGTCAGACCACGCCACGCCGCCAGCGGCCGTCGGTCTGCGCCCACTCGGTCGCGAGCCGCCGGGCCTTGACGTGGTTCAGCCGGCCCTGCACCAGCAGCCACATGGCCAGCAGCACGGCCTCGGCGCCCACCCCCGCGGCCACCGCGATGGAGATGCCGGCGATCTCGGCGGTGGACGTGCCCATCGGGGCACCGACGAGTTCGCCGTTGCCGTCGAGCCAGACGGTGACGGTCGAGCCCGCCTGCTGGCCGGCCGGTACCGGGGTCTGCCCGGTGCGGACGTTGCCGGAGGTATCGGTCCACCGGACGTCGGTGGGCACGGTCGGCACGCCGGGTCCGACGTCGCTGGGCAGCATCGCCATCGTCGCGTCCTGCAGCAGGACCGCGGTGACCGGGTGCAGCGTCGCCGACTGCGCCGAGGATCTCGTGAGTTCGCCGCTGGTCATCGAGAACGCGAACATCGCGGTGGCCAGCACGATCACGGTCGTCGCCAGCCACACGATCAGCTCCAGGACGGCTTCGACGCGGTCGACCGGACGGCGCATGGAATTGCTGCCCAAGCCGAGGCGCCGGGCGAACCCGATCACGGTGCCCGGCGGCAGAATCGAATTCATCGTGATCATCCTCCCGTGGCCGGCTGTCGATTCGTCGAGCGTGCCGCCGGCCATCGCGGAGTTCCAGAGTCGTTGGCCGCGCCGTAGGTCCCTGCCGCACCGGGCCTCAGGTCCCCGGGCGCAGTGCCCTTCAGCACTCCTACCAGGCACTTTCCGGTTCCTAGGCTGATCGCCATGACAGACGCGATCTCCGCGTCGGGCCTGGTCAAGTCCTTCGGCCGGACGCGTGCACTGGACGGTCTGGACCTCATGGTGAGCACCGGTGAGGTCCACGGCTTCCTCGGCCCCAACGGCTCGGGGAAAACCACGACGCTGCGCATCCTGCTGGGCCTACTGCGCTCGGACGCCGGTACGGTCAGGCTGCTGGGCGGCGACCCGTGGCGGGACGCGACCAGCCTGCACCGCAGGCTGGCCTACGTGCCCGGCGAGGTGGCGCTGTGGCCGAACCTGACCGGCGGCGAGGTCATCGACCTGCTGGCCCGGCTGCGCGGGGGCTTGAACACCAAGCGGCGCGACGATCTGCTGGCCCGGTTCGACCTGGACCCGACGAAGAAGGCGCGGGCCTACTCGAAGGGCAATCGGCAGAAGGTGGCACTGATCGCCGCGCTGGCCGCCGACGTGGAGCTGCTGCTGCTCGACGAGCCGACCTCGGGGCTGGACCCGTTGATGGAGGCCGAATTCCGCGCCTGCGTGGAGCAGGAGCGTGGCCGCGGCCGGACGGTGTTGCTGTCCAGCCACATCCTGTCCGAGGTCGAGGCGCTGTGCGACCGGGTGAGCATCATCCGGGACGGCAAGGTCGTCGACACCGGCACGCTGCCACAGCTGCGACACCTCACCCGCACCTCGATCACGGCCGAACTGGCCGGCCCGCCCAACGGATTGAGCACGCTGCCCGGCGTGCACGACCTGGACGTGCAGGGCGACCGGGTGCACCTGGAGGTGGACAGCGACAAGCTGGACGCCGTGCTGGCCAGCCTGACCAGCACCGGCGTGCGCAGCCTGACCAGCCAGCCGCCCACGCTGGAGGAGCTGTTCCTGCACCACTACGCGGTGCGGTCATGACCGGCGTGTGGCCGCTGGTGCGGCTGGCGCTGCGCCGCGACCGGATCATGATCCCGGTCTGGATCGCCGCCTTCGTCCTGATGACGGTGACATCGGTGGCCGGCACCGTCAGTCTGTACCCGGACGCGGCCTCCCGGATCGCCGCCTCGGCCAGCATCAACAACGTCCCGTCCATGGTCGCGCTGTACGGCCGGATCTACGACCCGGCCTCGCTCGGCGCGCTGTCGATGATCAAGATGGACGGCCTCGGCACCGCGTTCGTCGCTGTGCTCTGCCTGCTGCTGGCCGTGCGCCACACCCGGGCCGAGGAGGAGACCGGCCGGCTGGAGCTGATCGGCGCTACCGTGGTCGGCCGCTACGCCGCGCTGACCGCGTCGCTGATCGTGGCCGTCGGCACGAGCCTGGTGCTCGGCGTCGTGACGGCGCTGACGCTCGTCGCGTGCGGTCTGCCGGCTGCCGGCTCGTTCGCGTTCGGCGCGGCCTGGATGGGCGCCGGCATCGCGTTCGCGGGCATCGGCGTGCTCGCCGCCCAGTTGACCCGCGGTGCCCGTGCCGCCAACGCGATCGGCACGACGGCGTTGGGCGCGGTCTACCTGATCCGCGCGGTCGGCGACTCCCGAGGCCCCGAGTGGCTGTCGTGGCTGTCCCCGATCGGCCTAAGCCAGCAGATCCGCCCGTTCGCCGGCGATCGCTGGTGGGTGTTCCTGATCCTCGCCGGCGCCGCCGCCGTGCTCTCCGCCGGCGCCTACGCCCTGCACGGCCGCCGCGACCTCGGCACCGGGCTGCTGCCCGACCGGGCCGGAACCGCCCACGCCGGCCTGCTGCTGCACGGGCCCCTGGGCCTGGCGTGGCGCCTGCAACGCGGCTCGATGCTCGGCTGGGGAGCGGCCTTCCTCGTGCTCGGGGCCGTCTGCGGGAGCATCGCCCAGAACATCGGCAACCTGGCGAGCACTCCGCAGACCAAGGCTCTGTTCGAGGCGCTGGGCGGCCAGCAGGGCCTCACCAACGCGTTCATCGCCGCCGAGCTGAGCATCGGCGGCCTGATCGCCGCCGCCTACGGCGTGCAGGCCGCGATGCGCCTGCACAGCGAGGAAACCGCGCTGCACATGGAATCGGTGCTGGCCACCGGCGTCGGCCGGGTCCGGTGGGCGTTGAGCCACCTCATTGTCGTCGGCCTCGGCTGCACGGCGCTGCTCACCGCCATGGGCCTCGGAGCCACGTTCACCGACGGGCGGGACCTGATCGGCGCGGCGCTGGCCCAGCTGCCGGCGGCGCTGGTGCTGGTCGGCATCACGGTGGCCGCCTTCGGTTTCCTGCCGAGATTCACGGCGCTCGGCTGGGCGGCGCTGGTGGCGTTCCTGTTCATCGGTGAGCTCGGCCCGCTGCTGCGACTGAGCCAGTGGGTCATGGATCTGTCGCCGTTCGCCCACCTGCCCAAGCTGCCGGGTGGCGTTGTCTCGGCGACGCCGCTGGTGTGGCTGTCGGTGGTCGCGATCGGCTTCGCGGCGGCCGGGCTGGTCGCGTTCCGGCGGCGGGACATGGCGTGAGCGCGCGTCTGTCCCGCGAGCTGTACGAGGCGGAACTGTTCCGGCTGCAGGCCGAACTGGTCAAGCTCCAGGAGTGGGTCCGCGGCGAGAAGGCCCGCGTCGTCATCGTCTTCGAGGGCCGGGACGCCGCGGGCAAGGGCAGCGTCATCAAGCGCGTCGCCGAGTACCTCAACCCACGGATCGTGCGCATCGCGGCGCTGCCCAAGCCGACCGAACGCCAGCGCTCCCAGTGGTACTTCCAACGCTACATCGAACACCTGCCGGCCGCCGGCGAGATCGTGCTGTTCGACCGCAGCTGGTACAACCGCGCCGGCGTCGAGCGCGTGATGGGGTTCTGCACGGGCGACGAGTACCGGCGATTCCTGCACCAGTGCCCCCTCTTCGAGCGGCTACTCGTCGAGGACGGCCTCCTGCTGCGCAAGTACTGGTTCTCGGTGTCCGACGACGAGCAGGAGAAGCGGTTCCGGGCCCGACTACACGACCCGATGCGCAGCTGGAAACTCTCCCCGATGGACACGGAGTCCATCACCCGCTGGGAGGACTACTCGCGCGCCAAGGACGAGATGCTCGTGCACACCGACATCCCCGAGGCGCCGTGGAATGTCGTGGACAGCGACGACAAGCGGCGGGCCCGGATCAACATGATCGCGCACCTGCTGTCCTCGATTTCCTACCACGACGTGCAGAGGCCGCCGCTTCGGCTGCCGCCGCGACCACCGTCGAAGGGCTACGTGCGCCCGCCCAAGGACACCCAGACCTACGTACCCGACCACGCGGCCGAGCTGCGCGCGGTCACCACAAAGTGAGGAGCAGTCATGAAGGCCGCAGTCGTGCCCGAGCTGGGCGCACCACTGGAGATCCGCGACATTCCCGTGCCTCAGCCCGGCCCCGGCCAGGTGCTGGTGCGGATGATCGCCTGCGGCGTCTGCCACACCGACATCCACGCCGCCCAGGGCGACTGGCCGGTCAAGCCGCACGCGCCGTTCATCCCCGGCCACGAGGGCGTCGGCATCGTCGACACGCTCGGCGAGGGCTGCACGCTGCGCGAGGTCGGCGACCGGGTGGCGATCGCCTGGCTGGGGTCGGCGTGCGGGAACTGCTCGTACTGCGTGTCCGGCTGGGAGACGCTGTGCGAATCCCAGCAGAACAGCGGCTACAGCGTGGACGGCGCCTACGCCGAGTACGCCGTCGCCGACGAGCGCTACGTCGTGCCGGTGCCCGAGGGCGTGTCCGCTGTGGACGCCGCGCCGCTCACCTGCGCCGGCGTCACCACGTTCAAGGCCGTGAAGGTCGCCGACATCCAGCCGGCCGAGAAGGTCGCCGTGTTCGGCATCGGCGGCCTCGGGCACCTGGCCATCCAGTACGCGCTGCTGCGCGGGGCCGAGGTCATCGCCGTCGACGTCACCGAGGAGAAGCTGGAGGTCGCCGAGGAGGCCGGCGCGGACCGCCTGGTCAACGCCGCCACCCACGACGCCGCCACCACCGTCGCGGCGCTGGGCGGCGCGGACGTCGCCATCGTGCTCGCCGCCGCGCCGGACGCGTTCGAGCAGGCATTCCGGTCGCTGCGCCGGGGCGGCCGGCTGATCTGCGTCGGCCTGCCCGCCGACGGCACGATCACGCTGCCGATCTTCGACGTCGTGCTGCGCGGCATCACCGTGAAGGGCTCCATCGTGGGCACCCGCAAGGACCTCGCCGACGTGTTCGAGCTGCACGCCGCCGGCCGCACGAAGATCATCGCCGAGACCCGCAAGGTGGAGGAGATCAACGAGATCTTCGCCGACGTGCTCGCCGGTCGAGTGCCCGCACGAGTCGTGCTGGAGTTCTGACATGGCCGCCGTCCTCGTCACGTACGCGAGCGCGCACGGCTCCACCGAGGAGATCGCCAGTCGGATCGCGGTCCGGCTGGGGGCCGACCTGGCCGCCATGAAAGACGTGCTCGACATCGACCGGTACGACGCCGTCGTCCTCGGCAGTGCCATCCACGACCAGCAGTGGCTGCCCGACGCGGTGACGTTCGTCAACCGGTTCCGCCTCGACCTGATGGCCAAGTCCCTGTGGGCCTTCAGCGTCGGCCTGCCCGGCGCGCTGCACGGGCCGCTGCGCCCGTTCGCCATGCGGGAGGAGGCCAAGATCCGGGCGGTCGCGGTCGAGTCGCTGCACCCAAGTGACCACCGCCTGTTCACCGGCGTGGTCCGAGCCGAGCACTTCCCGGCGCTGAGCCGCGTGTTGTTCCGCGCGGTGGGCGGCCGGTTCGGTGACTTCCGTGACTGGGCGGAGATCGACCGCTGGACCGACGACATCGCGGCGGCGCTGCGCGACCACCACCGGGTGGTGCCGTGACCACGGCGGACGTCCGGGAGACGCACTGCGCCACCGTCTTCTTCACCGGCGATCGCGCCTACAAGGTGAAGAAGGCGGTGGATCTCGGGTTCCTGGACTTCACCACGCCGCAGGCGCGGCGCGAGGCCTGTCACCGCGAGGTGCGGCTCAACCGCCGGCTGGCGCCGGACGTGTACCTCGGCGTCGCCGAGGTGCGCGATCCGGCCGGGGAGCCGTGCGACTGGATCGTGGTCATGCGCCGGATGCCGGCCGAGCGGTCGCTCAGCCGGCTGCTGGCCGACGGTGTGGACGTGCACGACGAGCTGCGCCAGGTCGCGCGCCTCATCGCCGCGTTCCACGCCACGGCCGACCGTGGACCGCTCATCGACCAGGTGGCGCTGTTGGCCGGGCTCCGGGAACGCTGGACGGCCAACCTGACCGAGATGGTGCCGTTCCGCGGCGGCCCGCTCGACGGCGACGTGCTCGACGAGATCACCGACCTGGTGAACCGCTACCTCGCCGGCCGCCAGCCGCTGCTGGAGGCGCGGGTCCGGGCCGGCGTGGCCTGCGACGGGCACGGCGACCTCATCGCCGACGACATCTTCTGCCTGCCGGACGGCCCCCGGGTGCTGGACTGCCTGGAGTTCGACGACCGGCTGCGCTGGGTCGACGCCCTGGACGACGCCGCGTTCCTGGCGATGGACCTGGAACGGCTGGGCCGGCCCGACCTCGGATCCTGGTTCCTGGACCGCTACGCGGAGTTCTCCGGCGCCGAGCGCAGCGTCTCGCTGGAGCACCACTATGTCGCCTACCGGGCCGTGGTGCGGTCCAAGGTCGCCTGCCTGCGGCACGCGCAGGGCATCACCGGCCAGGACGAACAGGCACGGCAGCTGGCAGATCTCGCGCTGCGGCGCCTGCGTCTGGCCGAACCGAGGCTCGTGATCGTCGGTGGGCGGCCGGGGACCGGGAAGTCCACAGTGGCCGGTCGGCTGGCCGACGAGCTCGGCGGCGTGCTGGTGCAGTCCGACCGTCTGCGCAAGGAACTGGCCGGCATCGATCCGGACCGGAGCGCGGAAACAGGCTGGCAGCAAGGCATCTACGGCGCCGTGAGCACCGGGCACACGTACCGGGAGATGCTGCGGCGAGCCGAACTCCTGCTCGGCCGGGGCGAGACCGTGGTGCTGGACGCCAGCTGGCGGGTCGCCGCACACCGGGAGATGGCCCGTGTGGTGGCGGCCGGCACGTCGAGTCGGATGGTGGAGCTGATGTGCCAGGCGTCGGACGAGGTCGCCGACGCGCGGATCAGGACCCGGGCCGGCGGCCCGCACCTGTCCGATGCGACGCCGGAAATCGCCGCGGCGATGGCCCGGGAGTTCGATCCGTGGCCGGAGGCGGACATCGTGAAGACGGACTCGCCGGCCCGCTGAGCGGGCCGGCGAGTGGTCATTCCGGCTTGCCTTCCTTCTTCTCGTCCTTCGGCCGGTGCTCTCGGTAGGCGACCGCCCCGAGGTATCGGGCCAGTGGATCGCCATGCGTCGCCTTGGCCGCCGGATCGGCCTTGAGCTCCTGGCGGGCCTGCGCCGCGGCCTGGCCGGACTCGACATTCGTCACGTCGTCCACCTCCTTCCTCCTCGATCGTCCCGCTTGTCCGGGTCGCCCCGCAGGTGCCGAAAGCCCTTGCCCTCCACCTGCTTGCGGCCCTTCGACGGCCGAGCCGGCCGCCCTAGCGTGATCGTCATGACCAATGTGCGAGAAGCGCTCGCAGACGCGGTAGGGCCGACCAACGTGGTCGCCGGCGAGGACGCCTCACCCGACTACGCCCGCGATGAGTCGTTGACGTGCACGCCGCGGACACCGGCATTCGTGGTCCGTCCCGGCTCCACCGCCGAGGTGGCCGCGGTGCTGCGGATCGCGAGCCGGGAAGGAACCCCGGTCACGGCACGGGGATCCGGTACGAGCCTGGCCGGTGCGGCGATCGCCCGCACGGACGGCATCCTGGTCTCCTTCGAGCGGATGAACGCCGTGCTGGAGATCGACGAGGCGAATCAGGTCGCCGTGGTGCAGCCCGGGGTGACCCTGACCGAGCTGGACGCCGCGACCGCGGCCAAGGCGCTGCTCTACCCGGTGCACCCCGGCGAGATGGGCGCGACGGTCGGCGGCACGCTGGCGACCAACGCGGGCGGCATGCAGGCGGTCAAGTACGGCGTCACCCGGCACAACGTGCTGGGGTTGGAGGCGGTGCTGGCGTCGGGCGAGGTGATCCGGGCGGGCGGCAAGTACGTCAAGAACAGCACCGGTTACGACCTCACCCAGCTGATCGCCGGCTCGGAGGGCACGCTGGCGCTGGTGACACAGCTGATCCTGCGGCTGCGGCCACGCCTGGCCCACCGGGCCACCATCCTGGCCCCGTTCGCCGACGCCCACGCCCTGGCACTAGCCGTGCCGCGGCTGCTGGCGACCGGTGTCGACCCGGTGGTGCTGGAGTACGTCGACGCGCTGACCATGGCCGCCCTCGCCCACAGCGAGGGCCTGACGTCCGCGGTGCACGAATCCGCGCAGGCCTACCTGATCGTGGAGCTGGAGTCCCGCACCGCCGAGCGCCTCGAGGACGACGCCGCCGAGGTCGCGGCTTTCCTGGCCACGCGAGGGGCCATCGACGTCTTTCCGCTCGACCGGGCCACCGGGCGGCGGCTGCTTCAGGCGCGGGAACGGGCGCTGCACACCTCGAAGGCGGCCGGCGCGAACGACCTGCTCGACACGGTCGTGCCGCGGGCGGCGATGCCGGACTTCCTGGCCGAGGTGCAACGGCTGGCCGCCGACAGCGGCTCGTACGTGATCGGCTGCGGCCACGCCGGCGACGGCAACGTGCACCTGTCCGTCTTCCAACCGGACCCGGAGGTCCGGCAGCGGCTCATGACGTCCGTGCTGCGGGCCGGCATCGCGGCCGGCGGCAGCATCTCCGGCGAGCACGGCATCGGCGCGGACAAGCGCGTCTACTTCGACGCGCTGGAGGATCCGCTGCGAACCGACCTGATGCGCCGCATCAAGCACGCCTTCGACCCGACCGGCATCCTCAATCCCGGCGTGTTGTTTGATCCGGAGGGAGCGCTGCGATGAACGGCGCAGAGACGGTGCTGCGGACGCTGGTGGCGTCCGGAGTTGACGTGTGCTTCGCCAACCCGGGCACGTCGGAGATGCAGTTCGTGGCCGGCCTGGACGAGGTGCACGGGATGCGCGGCGTGCTGGGGCTGTTCGAGGGCGTGGTGACGGGCGCGGCGGATGGCTACGGCCGGATGACCGGACGGCCCGCCGCCGCGCTGCTGCACCTCGGGCCCGGACTCGGCAACGGTGTGGCCAACCTGCACAACGCCCGGCGCGCGAACACTCCGGTCGTGGTGGTCGTCGGCGACCACGCCGTGGAGCACCTGCGGTTCGATCCGCCGCTGGCGTCGGACATCGACGCCATAGCCGGCGCGGTGTCGGCCTGGGTTCGGCGCTGTCACCAGGCGACCGACCTGGGCCGCGACACCGCCGCGGCGGTCGCCGCCGCGCTGAACCCGCCCGGGCACGTGGCGACGTTGATCGTGCCGGCCGATCTCGGCTGGTCCGAGGGCGGCCCGGTCGGGCAGCCGCTCCCCGCCACCGCCCCCGTGGTCGCCGAGGTGACGGTCTCGTCCGTCGCGAAGATCGTGCAGTCCGGGGAACCGTGCGCGATCCTGCTCGGGGGCGGCGGCACGCGGAAGCGGTCCCTCCTCGCGGCGCAACGCATCGCCGCCGCGACCGGCATTCGGCTGCTGTACGAGACGTTCCCGGCCCGGTTGCAGCGGGGCGGGTCGTTGCCCGCCGTGGAGCGGCTTGGCTACTTCGCCGAGCAGGCGACCGCGCAGCTGTCCGATGTCCGGCATCTGGTGCTGGCCGGCGCGCGGTCGCCGGTGGCGTTCTTCGCCTACCCCGGTCGGCCGAGCAGCCTGGTGCCGGTGGACTGCGAGCAGCACGTGCTGGCCACCGACCACGAGGACGTCACCGAGGCGTTGGAGCACCTCGCCGACCTGGTGTGGACGGACACGCCGATCCCCGCTCCCCCACCGCGCACGTCGGCGCCGGCCGGCCCGCTCGACGCCCAGTCGATGGCCGCCGTGGTCGGCGCGACGCTGCCGGAGGGGGCGATCGTCGTCGACGAGGCGAACACGTCCGGGCTGTTCCTGCCGGCCGCCACCGCCTCCGCGCCCGAACACGACTGGCTCACGCTGACCGGCGGCGCGATCGGCCAGGGCCTGCCGGTGGCGACCGGCGCGGCCATCGCCTGCCCGGACCGGCCGGTGCTGTGTCTGGAGTCCGACGGCAGCGCGATGTACACCATCTCGGCGCTGTGGACGCAGGCTCGGGAGGGCCTGGACGTCACGACCGTGGTGCTCGACAACAGCTCGTACGCCATTCTCAACCTGGAACTGGCCCGCACCGGCACGACGCACGTCGGGCCACGGGCCCGGCAGATGCTGTCGCTGGCCCAGCCCCACCTCGACTTCGTCGCCATCGCCACCGGCATGGGCGTGCCGGCGGTCCGGGCCACGACCGCGGAGGGACTCGCCGCCGAGCTCCGACGGGCGCAGGCCGAACCCGGGCCGCATCTGATCCACGCCGTGCTGCCACCGGTCTGACCGGGCCGGAAGACCCTGCCAGGCCGGGAATCCCGCCACTGCCGCACCGCGCCCGAGCTGAATAGCGTCGAACCGTAAGGCGTTCTACGACATCGGGAGCCCGTCATGCGCACGACTTTCCACCAGGAGCTGGAAACCATCGACCAGAAGCTGATCGGCATGACGCAGCTGGTGCAGTCGGCCATGGGCCGGGCCACCACCGCGATGCTGGAGGCCGACCCGACCACGGCCGACGAGGTGATCAGCGACGACACCACGATCGACGCGCTGCGCCGCGAGATCGACGAGCACATCCTCCGCGTGCTGGCCACCCAGCAGCCCGTCGCCGGCGATCTGCGGGCACTCGTCGCAGGCCTGCGCATCGACCGCGACCTGGAACGCATGGGCGATCTCGCCCGGCACATCGCCGAGATCGCCGCCGACGACTTCCCACGCGCCACCGTGCCGCTCGAGCTGACCGGCATCGTGCACTCCATGAACCGCGCCGCCCTGCACCTGGCCGAGCAGGCCAAGGAGGCCATCGCCTTCCGGGACAAGGAGTGCGCCGCCGAGCTCGACCGCGAAGACGACGAGATGGACTCCCTGCTGGCCGCCCTCTACCGCGAGGTCCTCGCCAGCGACCTCGACATGCGCACCGCCCTCGAACTCACCCTGCTCGGCCGCTACTACGAGCGCTACGCCGACCACGCCGTCGCCATCGCCGACAGCGTCCGGTTCGAGACGGGAGCGCCGGCATGAGCCGCCACTGGAAGGACCTCACGCCCGGCGAGCGCCGGCTGGTCACCGTGCTCGCCATCGTCCAGTTCGTGCTGGCCGGCTTCGCGTGGACAGATCTGGCGCTGCGCCCGGCCGACGCCGTCAACGGCCGCAAGCGAGTGTGGGCCTGGCTCATCGCCGTCAACTTCGTCGGTCCCATCGCCTACCTGCGCTGGGGCCGCGCCGATTGAGCCCAAGGTGCCGCTGAACCCGCAAGCCATCCAGGAGAATCCGATGCGCGAACAGACGATCGGTGACGTGATGACCACCGATGTCGTGCCCGTCACCAAGGACACCCCGTTCAAGGACGTGGTCGAACTGTTGGCCCGCAGGCACATCAGCGGCGCACCCGTCACCGACGCCGACGGTGTCGTGATCGGTGTCGTCTCCGAGACGGACCTGCTGCCCAAACGGGCCCGGCCGGCCTGGCGCCCGTGGCGGCTGCGGTTGCGGACGGCTCGCGTCGACAAGGGCCTGCTGGCCGCCGACCTGCTGACCGCGCCCGCCATCACCGTGCGTGCGGACGAGAACGTCGCGGCGGCCGCCCGCCTCGTGCTGCGCCACGGCATCAAGCGGATTCCCGTCGTCGACGACAACGGCCGGCTCGTCGGCATCGTCAGTCCCCGCGATCTGCTGCGGGCGTTCCTCCGTCCGGACACGCTGCTGGCGGCGGAGATCAACGAGCAGGTCTTCCGACACGGACTGGGCATGGTGGTGACGCCGGCAACGGTCACCGTCGACGTCCAGGACGGCGTGGTGACGCTGGGCGGCCAGGTGGACCGCAAGAGCCAGATCCCGGTCGCGGTGACGCTGACCGCCCAGGTGGACGGCGTCGTGGACGTGGTCGACAACTTGGGCTTCGTCTTCGACGACAGCCACTTCGGCGCCGCGGACGAGGTGAAGCTCGGGCTGACCGACCTGTGAGACCCGGTGACCAAAGCACGCTCCCGCGGCGACCTTCAGCCCTGTGCGGCCCAACGGCCCGAATCTAGCGTTGAATTGTGAGCCCAACGAGGCTGACGACGTCCAGTGCGTCGGGAGGCCGACATGGTTACCGAGTGGGACGCGGACACCGTCCGACGAAAGGTCCGCGAGCTGGCGGAGGCAGAGGGCACGCCGGTGTCCGCCCGCCACGTCGCGCTCGTCTGCCATGACCTGTTCGCGGCCGCCGGCGTCGGGATTCTCCTCGTCGCCGACGACGGCACGATGGAACCCGTCTACGCCACGACCGACGCCGTGGAGCGGATGATCGAGCTCGAGGTCACGCTGGGCGAGGGGCCGGCGGCCGGTCGGTGCTGGTCGACGACCTCGCCGGCCAGCGAGTCCGATGGCCGATGTTCACGAGTGTCGCGGACGCGGAGTCGATGCGAGCTGTGTTCACGTTCCCGATGTGGGCGGGTTCGTCCACCGTTGGCGCGTTGGAGATCTACTTCCCCCGACCGTATCGACCGACCGCGGTGGAGGTGGACATGGCACGGGCGTTCGCCGAACTGCTGTGTGACCAGCTGGTCGCGCAGTTGGACGCGGCGGATGGGGACCTGGACGAGGAGCTCGCCCTGGAGCGGTTCCACGGTCGGTGGCAGGCCGTGCACCAGGCCACCGGCATCACGTCGGTCCACCTGCGCTGTGGGCCGCCCGAGGCGTTGCTGCGGCTGCGCGGTCACGCGTTCGCCACCGGCCGCCGGCTGACAGATGTCACCCAGGACGTCGTCGACGGCGTGCTGCGGCTTCCCCCCTGACGACGCGCCGGATCTCGACCGCAGCTGAGCGGAGCCGAGCGGCCGCTATGACAGTCCGAAGTGGACGCACCCCGAGGGGCCCGCCGACGTCGTTCACGGCACGAGCACGGCGGCGCCGTCGACGCGGTCGGCGGCCAGATCGGCCAGGGCCCGGTCCGCCTGGTCCAACGGGTACGGCGTCGTCGTCACGTGCAGGCGGTGCTGCTGCGCGAAGGCCATGAACTCGGCGCCGTCCTGACGGGTGTTGGCGGTGACGCTGCGGACCTGCCGCTCCTGGAACAGGTGCCGTTGGTAGTTCAGTGTGGGGATGTCCGACAGGTGGATGGCGGCGCTCGACAGTGTGCCGCCACGGTCCAACGCGGCCAGCGCCGGCAGCACGAGGTCGCCGACCGGTGCGAACAGGATCGCGGCGTCCAATGGCTCGGGCGGCATGGCGTCGGCGACACCGGCGGAGGCGGCGCCCAGGCTCAGCGCGAGCTCGCGCGCGGCGGCGCTGCGGGTCAGCACGTGCACGGTGGCTCCCCTCGCCAGCGCGGGAGTTCGGACACAGGTTCTCCGTGCCTCGCCGGCAGTATCGGCATTCGCCGCAGGTGTGGCGCAGCCACGCGATGCCGATCCGGTCCCCCACCGCGAACCGCGAGCCTGCCGACACCACCTCGCCGACGACTTCGTGCCCGGGCACCAGCGACGGGCGGTGCACGTCCAGGTCCCCCTCCGAAACATGCAGGTCGGTACGGCACACGCCGCACGCCAGCACCCGGACCAGCACCTCGCCCGGGCCGGGCCGGGCCGGGCAAGGGTTGCGGCTCGTCGGACAGCCGCAACGGCGCGGTCGCCATCGGTCCCGGTCGGGTCACACGCCAGGCCCGCATCGTCATCCCCTTCGGCAGAGTTCCACGAACACCTCGTCAAAGCTGGCAGGCACCTCCGACAGGATCCCGCCAAGCGCGCCGAGCGCTTCGGCGACGGCCGCCGGGTCGGAGCCGGTCACCCGCAGGTCGCGGCCGTGCAGGGCCACGCTCATGCCGGCCCCGTCCAGCGCGGTGAAGGCGTCGGCCCACGAGTCGGTGGTCACGCTGACCGCCTTGCGGTCGCCGACGATCTGGGCCAGCGTGCCAGCGGCGGCGACCCGGCCCTCGTGCATCATGACCAGCCGGTCACAGTTCTGGGCCTCCTCAGTGAAGTGCGTGCTCACCAGCGCTGCAGCGCCGTCGTCCACGGCGTCGCGCACTCGATCCCACAGCCGCGCCCGGTTCAACGGGTCCACGCCCGATGTGGGCTCGTCCAACACGAGCAGCCGGGGCCGGTGCTGCAACACCATCTCGAACGCGGCGCGTCGCCGCAGGCCCAGCGGCAACTCGTCGACAAGCATGTCACCGACATCGGCCAGCTCGGGATCGGTCGGCCGGTCGGATCCGACGCCGTATGCCTGCCGCGCGAAGCGCAGGTTCTCCGCCACCGTCAGGTCGACGTAGAGGCCGAGTCCCTGGGCCAGGTAGCCGATCTCGCGCCGACTCGCCCGGGACGGGGGTGCGCCGAACACCGCGAGGTCGCCGCCGTCGGGACGCAGCAGTCCCATGATCATGCGCATCACGGTCGTCTTGCCCGCGCCGTTCGCGCCCAGCAGACCGACCACCTCGCCGGCGTCAACGACCAGGTCGACACTGTCGACTGCCAGCACGCCGTCGAAGCTCTTGCTCAGGCCGTGCAGCCGCACCGGTGTGTTCACGCCGCCTCCTGCCTCTGTCTGTGCTGGAGCGCGGCAACGATCACCGCGTCCTGCAGGTCCGGTCGGGCGGCGGCCATGCCCGGCAGCTGCTCGGCGCTCCACACCCGCCAGCCGTCGGCCCGCCGCCAGGCAAAGCCACGCTCCGGCCGACCGGCCACAGCCCACACCTGTCCCTGCGCCTCAGCGACGATCTTGTCCGGGCCGCCCTCGGTCAGTCCCACGCCGCCGTCGAGCACGAGCACCTCGCCCGCGCGCTCGGCCTCGTCCAGGTAGCTGGTGGTGAACACCACGGCAGCGCCGTCGGCGGCCGCAGCGGCGATCAGGCGGGCGATCTGGGCCCGGCTCGCCGGATCGACGCCGGTCGTCGGCTCGTCCAGCACGACCAACTGTGGGCGGTGCAGCAGCGCCATCGTGACCCCGAGCTTCTGCCGCATGCCGCCCGACAGCTCACCGCCGAGGCGGTCCCACACGTCGGCCAGACCGGCGCGTTCCAGCAACCCGCGGTACTTCCGCTCGCGCAGGCCGTACGCCTGCGCGGTGAAGTCGAGGTTCTCCCGCACTGTCAGATCCGGGTACACCCCGGTGCCGGCGCTGAGGTAGCCGATGGCGGTCGTCGCCGGTCGCAGCACCACACCCGAACTGATCGGCGCCGCACCGACCAGAGCCCGCAGCAAGGTGGTCTTGCCGGCCCCGTCACCGCCGACAACGCAGGACACGGTGCCGGGCTCGGCCCGCAGGCTCACGTCCGACAGCGCGGTCCGACGCCCGTAGCGGACGGTCAGGCCGATCACTCCCCAGCTCATGACCGGGCCTTCGGTGCGAGGTCGCGGCGGAACCGCAACACCGACAGGCCGAACACGACCACGCCGAGCACCGCCAGCATCAGCAGCGGGAACCACAGCGCCCCGATCGGTGTGGCCTTGACCAACACGCCGCGCGATACCTGGATGAAGTAGGTCAGCGGCAGCAGGTAGGAGATCCATCGCACGCCGGCGGCCATCGACGCGATGGGGAACAGCAGCCCGGACAGCAGGACCTGCGGCAGCAGGGTCATCATCGCCAGCTGCATGGCCTGCCCCTGGTTCTGCGACACCGTGGAGATCAGCACCCCGATGCCGAGGGTGACGAACAGGAACAGCAGCACGCCGAGCGTGAACGTGCCGACCGCGCCGGTGAACGGCACGCCGAACAGCGTGATCCCGGCGGTCACCACGATCGCCGTGTCGACCACGGCGACCAGGAAGTACGGCACTACCTTGCCGAGGAACACCTGCCAGGCCCGAAACGGCATCACGGCGAGCTGCTCCAGCGTGCCGGCCTGCCGTTCCCGCACCACGCCCAGCGCGGTGGCCAGCGTGCCCACGAACACCAGCACGATGCCGATCAGCCCCGGCACCATGATCACCGACGTGGTCAGGTCGGGATTGAACAGCACCTCCACCGGCAGGCGGGCGGCGTTCCCGCCGGCCGACACGGCCCGCGCGGCGAACAAGTCCGAGCCGTCCACCAGGATCCGCACCGAACCGTCGGCGGCGGTCACCACGGCCGCGGTCGCAGTCCCGTCCCGCAACGCCGCCACGGCATCGTCCCGGTTCTGCGCGCTGTCGGTGCTGCGCACCTCGAGCAGCGTCGGCAACCGCGACGCCACGGCCGCGGCGTGCGGGCCGACGACAACGGTCGGTACGGAGCTGACGTCGAAGCTGGCGGCGTAGCCGAACACGACAAGCAGCAGCAACGGGATCGCGATAAGCATCGCCAGCATCCGCCGGTCCCGGCGCAGCTGGTTGAACTCCTTGACGGCGATGGCCCACATGTCCGCCTCACCCGGCGCGTTCGGTGTTCAGGGCGTCGGCGCAGGCCCGCACCAGGGCCGCCATGTGCACGCAGGTCATGTGCGGGTTCATCCCGCGCGGCACGGCCGCCTGGCGGTCCTCGTCGACATCGACGAACACGACCTGCCGGCGGGCCCGCACACCGCACACCACGCCGAACTCGCGGGCGGTCAACTCGCCGTCGCCATCACGGACGTCCACGACGATGCCCGCCGGGTCCATGCCGTCGAGCGGGCAGCCCCCACCGGGCGTGACCGCGCGGCAGGCCGTGGGGCTGTCATGGCAGGTGCTGACCCGGCAGCCCAGTTCGCGCAGTCGCGCGACGAGCCGGGCGGAACAGCCGGCGCGAGACTCCGTCACCAGAAGGTGCACCGAAATCACCTCCCGGTCGGGGCGGACGCCTCGATGTGCGCGTCCGGCCCGGGGAACACGATCGCCTCGTGGTCGTTGTCGGTCCACCGCACGACGTAGGGCGGCGTGCCGTCCGCGCCGTGCACCTCCCTGATCAGTCCGCGTCGGGACGGCCTGTCCAGCGTCGCGGACTTGATCATCAGCCAGTCACCGGGTTTCGCGTGCACGACTCCTCCAATCACCGGGCCGACAGCTGGGCCCACTCGAGATCGATCGCGGCGAACTTCTTGTGGTCCATCCGCCAGCGGGCCACCAGGTAGACGGCCAGCAGCAGCCCCTCGACGCCGGCGGCGCCGCACGCGCCCGCGCTGACGCCGTTGACGATCGCGTCGTCCGGGGTCATCGGCGGTTCCGCGATCGCGCCCTGCCCGTTCAGCCACACCGGCACGCTCGTGCCGGCGGCCATGCCGACGCCCTCGTCCGTCTTGCCGGTGCGGGTGACGCCCGTCTGGTCGGTGTAGCGCACCTGCACCAACATCCGCGTCACGGTGCTACCGGGCGCGGGCACCGAGCTGTCGAGCATCACTCCGGTCGTGGGATGCAGCCGGGACATCTGCTGTGCCGAAATGGCCAGATCCGACTGGGTCACGGTCAGGCCGAACACGACTGCGCCCAGTGCGATCACCATGCTCGCCAACCACACCAGCACAACCGACAACGCCTCGACACGGTCGACGGACCGGCGCAGCGAGTTGCGGCCCCACCCGATCCGGCGAGCCAGCCCCAGCAGCGAAACCTGCCGCGCGTACCTGCCCATCGTCTTGTCCCTTCACGCTCGACTGCGGCCTGCCACGAGCATCACCGACGGCAACCCGCCGACCCAGAGTCGTTGGCCGGTCTGGAGGTCCCGTGCCGACAGGGACTTCCGACCCCGTTCGCCGCGCCGGATGGCGGCCCGCGCGGGGCCTTCTCCTCTGACCCGGCCACCGCGCCGAGGAGTCCGATGGACGTGCAGGACCACCGAGGAGACAAGGAGGCAGACAGATGGCGACACCGGTCCGCGGGCAGCACGGACTGCTGCCGGACCTGATCGACTGGGCCGAGTCCTTCCCGTCCCTGTTCGGATTCCGGCCGATGCCGGGCGTGCAGGGCATCCGGGTCGAGGACTTCGTCGAGGACGGCATGTACGTCGTGCGCGCCGAACTGCCGGGCATCGACCCGGGCAAGGACGTCACGATCACCGTCGACGACCGGCTGCTGACGATCAGCGCCGAGCGCACCGAGCAGACGACCGAGAAGAACCGCTCCGAGTTCCGCTACGGCTCCTTCTCGCGCACCGTCGCGCTGCCCGCCGACACCAAGCAGGAGGACATCAAGGCCACCTACGCCAACGGAATCCTCACCGTGAAGGTGCCGGTCGCAGAGACGGCCACGGTGCACCGCAAGATCGAAATCGAGACCGGGGACGAGAGCTGACGTCCCCCGGCGTGGCCGCCGCCCCCGGCGGCGGCCACGGCGCGCGGCCCGTCGGCGGAGAGGAGAAGACGGTGAAACACCGAGAGATCAGCACCGTGATGACCACCGACGTGGCCGTCGTACACGGCGACACCCCGTTCAAGGACGTCGTGGCGCTGCTCGCCGAGCGGCACGTCAGCGGCGTTCCCGTGCTGGGCGAGGACGACCGCGTGGTGGGCATCGTGTCCGAGACCGACCTGCTGCACGGCACGACCGAGGAGCACAAGCCGTTCTGGGCCGGTGGTCGGCACGGTTACCACCCGCACAGCGTGGCGGCCGAGATGATGACCTCGCCGGCGGTGTGCGTGCACCCGGACACCACGGTCGCGCACGCGGCGAAACTCCTTGCGGAGGAAGGCGTCCGCCGGTTGCCGGTGGTCGACGCCGAGGGCCGGCTGGTCGGCATCGTCAGCCGCCGCGACGTGCTCGGCGTGTTCCTGCGCTCCGATCAGGAGCTGCGCGAGGAGATTCTGCGGGAGATCTTCGGCAGGACGCTGTGGATGGACCCGAGCGAGGTGTCGGTCGAGGTGACCTCCGGCGTCGCGACGCTGCGCGGGCAGGTCGAGACCAAGGCGTTGGTCGAGATCGCCGGCACGCTGACCCGTGGCGTCGACGGCGTGGTGGACGCGCACAACCGCCTCACCTACGACCGCGACGACAGCCCGATCGACCGGGCGCACGGCAAGTTCGTGGAGTTCGACCACGAGCCGCTCAAGCCGGTGCCACACCGGGGAGGCTCGCTGTGATGCCCTGGTACTACGGAACCAGCGCCGGCTGGCTGATGCCGCTGACGATGGCCATCGGAATGCTCGTGTTCTGGGGCGGCCTGGTGACCATCGTGGTGTTGGTGCTGCGGCACTTCGGTTCCGGCGCACACCGCAACCGCACCGCCGAGCAGGTGCTGGCCGAGCGGCTGGCCCGCGGCGAGATCGACAAGGACGAGTACACCCGACTGCGCGACATCCTGCGCGCACACTGAAGGAGCTGGCATGTCGCGCTACGTGAAGAACTTCGGCGAGCTCGGCAAGGACGACACCGCGGTCGCCGGTGGCAAGGGCGCCAACCTGGGCGAGCTGACCCGGGCCGGGCTGCCGGTGCCGTCCGGCTTCGTTGTGACCGCGCAGGCGTACCTGGACTCGCTGGACCGCGCCGGTCTGCGTGAGGAGATCGCCGAGGCCTTCGGCGCGGCGCTGGAAGTGTCCCAGACGCCCGAGTTGCCGGCCGCCTGCGAGCGGGTCCAGGCGCTGGTGCGCAAGGCCGGCGTCGCCGACGACGTCCGCGCGGAGATCGAAGCCGCCTACCACCAGTTGGGCGATTCCGCCGAGGTGGCGGTCCGGTCGTCGGCGACGTCGGAGGACACCGCCGGCACGTCGTTCGCCGGCATGAACGCCACCTACACCAACACCCTCGGCGTCCACGACGTGCTGGCCCGCCTGGTCGACTGCTGGGCCTCGCTGTTCGGACCCCGCGTGGTGGCCTACCGCGCCAGCACGGAGCTCGACGAGGAGCCGGCGATCGCCGTCGTGGTGCAGCTGATGGTCGACTCCGCACGGTCGGGGGTGGCGTTCACCGCCGACCCGTCCACCGGCGACCGCGGCCGC
>Ga0307511_10001184_pt1 | contig 27682 bp, 13 predicted proteins | sample 13_EM_MG_FD_200266 | JGI IMG/M metagenome (GOLD analysis project Ga0307511, IMG submission 200266) | Populus trichocarpa ectomycorrhiza microbial communities from riparian zone in the Pacific Northwest, United States - 13_EM | ecosystem: Host-associated > Plants > Roots > Unclassified | place...
TGGTATGCCCGAATTGAGTTCATAACGTTTATAAAAATTATGTGGTTGAATTCTTTGCAAATATCTACCAAATGCGGTTAATCGGCGTGGCTGAAAATCGTGTAGCCCAAGCACCCTTGCCTTCAATCCCGTTCAGTGCAAGCATTAATATTGCAGTCTTGTCTTGAGTAGTTATTGTTATCAACTCGTGCTCGCGATAGATTGAATGCCATTTGAAACTGTGACTCGCAGGATGCCCAGCGGAGTTTGGCAATGAAACATATGCCCCCCAGCTGCCCCCGAACGTCCTAGTATTGCAAGGACGCGGCCCACATTGTTCGGGAAAACAGGTGGGGTAAACGTATATTGTCTGAGCCTGGGAGACAGCTATGTAACATATTTGCTGTGCTGGATCAGGCTCCTAGCTTGGGCGGATCATGCACATGTTTTAGCAACCTACAGGCTGCATATCTATGGGTGCGGAACTCAAGCGAGATCGGTTGCGCGGAGGCTCAAATTCCTTGTCGAGTTATTGGATGTTTACGACAATGCCTTCATTTAGTTTTCTAGGATGTTTAGTGCGATGTTTGAAATGTCAGCTTGCCGAAGGATTGGATGTCATGATCAGATGGAACTACCGGTAATATAAAACCTAGGGGAGCATTGAGCTGCGGGTGATCCATTGAGTCATATGTATTGATGTGATTGGCTCTTTTAGGAGCAGCCAATACCTAGAGGTCGCGTGGGAAACCGGTAACACTCCGTCTAAACTGATGCCTAGCCTGAGAAAGTGCTCACTACCGGCTTGCATATTCTCCATTCTGTATCAGCCGGCCGCGTACCCACGGGATTATTGCACAGACCGCTGAGTGACAGACACAACTACACCCCCAACCCCTTCGGTACTTGGTCCGTTCCCTTAGCTGTTTACATATGTACAAGGGGCCTTTCCCATCCTAGGGCCAATTATTGATTCCACAGACGTGGCCCGTGAAGGGATGGGACCTCGCTTATGCATTTGTCGGTATGTAACATAACATGCCGTGAGCTTTGCGAAGATCCAGTGACATAGTCAAACCTTTGACTCTTGACTATATCTAGTAGTTGTCGACTGACCAGTGCAGTACAAGACTGCTGTATGCTGTGTAGTGACCCGCCACTCTTGCTAGCCTAGGGAGCATCAAGGTCTCTACTATACGGTAGTACAATGTGGTACTATTCAATCGCAAGGGTCAAGAACTGTCTTTTGAATGGAATATACCAATTGCCTAATATACCAATTGCCTTTAAGCGCTAGGCCGGCCAGTCCCGAACACAGATTTACCTTCTTGGTGCTTACGAGTAATGATTTTACCAAAAACCAAAAAAAAAAAAAGTACACCATAGTTCCAACGGGCACTCGTTTTTTTTTTCTTTCCCAAAACGGGCGGTCGATGGCCAGCTGGCATGTGCCGCTTCATGAAAACTCCATGCCCTATTTAACCCTCATACCCGCTTCTTCTCCAACTGTTCCCCCAAGCCCTGGACATTGTGTTCGCCTAACACAAACCAACCGCCTGTTCACATCCCCGATGCAGGCACAATCTATCACGAGTTCTACTTCTTCGACGGGAGCTCACATAAACGTGGCATTTGGTCTCCAGGTCTTTGTAAGGCCTTACAAGCTGGAGCAAAAGAATGCAATGGCATCCACTAGCACCACCGAGTGTAACATTAACAACATTCACACGGGTGATGCTCATCCTATAGTGACCTCCGTATCCGAGCCTACCATACCGAAACAACTCCAAAACCAGTCCGACTTTATAGAGAGTCTCTCTGGCCCCACCCAGATTAATCATGCTAGACATCAATATATTAGCATGATACCAAATGCACAACGAGCCCCCACTAGACAGTTATCTTATACCAGAGCACCCACCGCCCCTATCCACAATTCGCTCGCGAAGTCTCATTCTTTGTCTCACTCCCTCACTGTCTCTCGCCAGGATCGTTGGACGTCGCAGCATCTCCGCTTTCAGACTCGACTTCCCCCGAACGAGCAGCAATCCTACTCTCTCCTCCGCTTCCTTGAGGGTGGTGTCGATGATCCTTGGAACTCGGAATGTCCCGCTATTATAACGCCTAGAGTTCTGGAGTGTGATTTGGACGAGATGGACAAGCGGTGCGGTGTGGCTGGAATATGAAGGTGGTGGAAGTGCCTGTTAGGCTGGTGATATGGGTATTAATTTAGCAAAGGGTATAAGAGTTAGAGTGGGATTTTTGGAATTATAATGAATTTTTGGAAGCTGCACGGGTCCTGTACGAGACATGTGGGAGAGGGTATAATTGTAAGCTACAGGAGTTAATTCCACTGGGTTGATAACTTAACATGTTATTTTACGGTTCATTAACTATGAGTACTATTTTTTGCTTTGATCTATTATAATCTCTTTTATACATTGCGAACCTTGCTATATCTATATTTTCTTGGTTTGTTTCTCCATGTCTGCAATGGTCTGGCGGCAGTAGGATTCAACCCCTAGCCACCCAGCCGACCTGGTGTCCTCTTAATGCTAAACTGGTTATGGGTTCGGATTGATATATTTCGCCTCTGGCTCTACGAATGAATGACAATTTTATCAATACGTTTGATACAGCGGCTCGTCCGATAATTTAGGTTATTGATCAACCCTGCAAGAAAAGCCGTTACTAGTACACCTAATCCAAAACATTTATACAGGTTCATTTGAACAAGTTTGCAAGCTCTTGTGAATTCTTCACGGAGGATCCGAGAAATTACCGTGTACTCTTCACACTATTAGCCAGTTTGAACCACCATGCATACGCCGACCACAGGAAGAGGGGGAAGCGGTGAGTATGTACCCCCCTGTCCATGCCTGAGGCTGATTTGGTGGTAGTATGCCTGTCTTCGTTCTTACACTGGGTTTTAACTTGTATAGGCTGGTCTTGATGTTCCCCTCCACTGTATCTCCCACTCTATGCCACACGGACGACTCATAAGGGGTTAGGCCTGCCGGGACCCATTGAGGAGCCCATCTCGCAGCAACCAAATTAAAAGAATAGGTTGCCCAACCGAACTGCCAATCTCATGTTCTGCTCTTCTCCTCTTTACCAATGACTTTAGGGATATATCTATCACCTGCGACGCAGGTCATGGCCAATTAATGTCATGGCGCTGCCCGAACCACTCATGTACGTCCTGATGCCTGAAATATGCATATCTGCTGCAACTCGCTGGCTATAGCTACTCTGACTATGAGCTTATTAACGTAAACTGTGCCAGGTTTTCCGTTTGATATCACCTGGGTCGCAGGTGATGCCTGAACTTTTAATATCAACGTAGTGCAGGCACAAATGTTTACTTTTACACATATATTCGGTTCTTTCCTCTTATGTTGTGTGTAGTAATTGGTGGTTCGGTTGCTATGTCTAATACTAATTCTACTTAGACCGGCATACTCTTGCACAGTCTGCCATCTCACTGGCTGCAGCGATGTCGGTTGCAGCGATGTCAAATCCCAGCGTGTCTTCTTCCGTAGAATCCAATTCCTTAATTCTGAAGTCTGGAAGCCCACGAATCTGGAGTTTGTGATCTTGACTGCCATCTGGGGGTAGAGATATACCGGTTTGTTCAAAAATCCTTGAGTATGCTCGCTTGTCCAATTGTACAATGCAGTTGCTAATACCTATAGAATATATTGCTATTAGATAAACATATAGCGATAGTGATGTTGTATGGGCTTGCAGTGTGCTCTTTGGTGAAATATTCGAAGTGAGGCATGTCAAATGCCGTGCAAACCATCATTTTTTAAATTTTTTTCAGTTCATGGGATATGGTTGGTTGACATCTACCGTGAGACACCCAACTGCAGCTGCATTAGTTTGACCGGGGTCTTACTTCTCAGTTCAGCAATATTGGTGAATCGGTCGCGCTAACGACAGTCGGTTCGCAATTGGTGGTTCAAACTGTAAATAGCGCCCAATTGCCAAATCGTCGTGATTGGTGTATCGGTCAGAACACGGATGAGACTCGGAATTGATGGCTGGCAGTCGGCCCTGCACGCGGCTTTCCTTTGAAGCCGGTCCGCCCCAGAAGCCGGGGAGGGTACCGCAAGAACTCAGAAGTAAGACCCCCGGTCAGACTAAACGTTGGTTGCATATACGGAAAAAATCTAGATTAGCATTTGTCTAGCCTTCATCAGCACCAATTGCCAAGCCTTTGTTTCGGGTTTAGTGCCTTGGCAGTACACAAAAAACTGTCACTATTTTTTTAGAATTTGTCGCTCTTTTGGATTTATGAATTATTGGTGGGCTCACAAAAATAGATAAATAAAGTCTTAAGGGAGTATCTCTAGCCTTTAAAATTGAATTTGGAGATGTGGTTGTTGAGTAAAGCGAGGTCAAAGTAGTAAGCAGGAATTGGTCGGAACTGAAGACTCAAGCTAGGCTAGTGCTAACTAGGTCTCTCCGTATATGCAACCAACATTTAGTGGGTCTTACTTCTTACGGTAGAGGGGGCTTAGCGCGGCGAGTCCAACTTGTGATTTCCAGATCGGCACTGAGACTTCGCGGTATTTATTTTGTTTTTTGGACCAGACGTTCTTATCCGAATAAAAGCGATATAGAATAATGGGGAAAATCTATGGTGCTTTCAAGAGAAGCTTTCGCTTCTTGAACGATATCTGTGATAATCAATTTTTCTCTCCTTAACTACTGTAATTGGTGTGGATCAGACCGAGCAGGGGGAAATAACCGAGGTGAAACCTGCATACTTGGCACTCCTCAGCAAGCCACACGATTCCCTCTATGGAAATTCTATATTGCTGAAACTCATGCCATAACTATATCGAACCCGCTCTATATCATAGACATATTAACTCAGCTGCAAAAAAAGTCCTTAAACCGCTACGTATGGATCAGAGCAAAAAGTACCCAATAACCCCCCCCTTAACATATGTCACTCTATGACTACCCTATCTAGGTATTAATCTACTCCGATAGGTACTATGGATCACTCAAGGCCCTACATGTCTATTAGCATGTAAGATAGTACAAGTCTCCTAGCCTCTAATCCCTGGGGGTACTTTTTGCTCTGATTCATATGTAGCGGTTTAAGGACTTTTTTTGCAGCTGAGTTAGTATGTCTATGATATAGAGCGGGTTCGATATAGTTATGGCATGAGTTTCAGCAATATAGAGTTTCCATAGAGGGAATCGTGTGGCTTGCTGAGGAGTGCCAAGTATGCAGGTTTCACCTCGGTTATTTCCCCTTGCTCGGTCTCATCCCCACCAATTACAGTATATACAATCCAGTTGTTTTCGCCCGTCGTCGTGGCACCGCAATCCCGCAACTCCGCAACCCCCATATGTTCTTGGATACCTCAACAACCATTGTAATTCAGACCATGAACTGAATGTCAGCAACCTAAAGAATACATACATACATGCTCACAAAGACTAGTATTTGGTATACAAGCCCTTGGCCTCTATGTATGACCACCGCAATCCTCCTAAGCATACTCCTAGCAATATTGATGGGCCAAGAAGCCCCCAGCAGTGATCAAGGATAATTGCACCAGCCAATTTACCCTTAACAGTCTTTGCACCTCCAAACATGTTGATGAACTCAGGGTAGTATGAATGGAGGTTTTCCTTGAGGCGCACCCTAGCATGTTTGATTAGGTTTAGTTCCATGGCCTCATCTACTTTGGGTCCTTTATTGGATCATAAGTGTGTATTAAGACATTGTCATGCCTGAATATCCAATTCTCTTGATGAAAGTCCGGGAGCTAATCCTGCAATGCCTTTAAATATAACTCCGGATCGCCACACATCTCAACAATAAGCCCCATCTCCGCCTCAGCAACACAAGCACTAGACCTTGGTTTTTTTAACTTGATTAATACAATCCTTTTTCCAGTTTTCACCAGGCGTTGGAGGGGCCAATACAGCTTCCGCACCAGAGAAATTTTAGACAGAACACGGATCACTCCACGTCCCCCGACTGTCCCCCCCCCAGCTCCGTTGCTCCAGTACCCACCCAGGTCTCTTTGAGGCTCTCTCATCATCTAGCGATGGTCGCTGAGATGTGCCACTTGTTTATACTGGCTTCTTTCAATCCGTGCGGGATGGTTTGGAGACCCGAACCCTCCCTGGAGCCCCACTCCCATGTTGGCTGATAACTTCCCCAATAACTGCCGTCTATCCTCCTCCCATATTGCAGTTCGAATGATTACTCGATCAGCTTGCACAGATGTTTTCCGTGGTTTCCCTCGAGGGCTTGCAAGAACTTCATTTGGTAGTTTTTGACAGTAGACTTTGGGATACCGGGTGATTCTGGGGTCATCTCCAGCCTACGCCAACATAACTATGCCCGCATGGTAGGCGATACTCCTTGCCTTCGGATTTTCCACGCTCATCGGGCCTGAGTGCCCGGTGTTGGTGATATTGTTGTCGCAAGATATGAGGTGCGGGGTTACGACCTTAATCTGGGCGAAGGTTAATGTCCTAGAGATCTAGGATAAACCCGGGGGATTCATATGTTGTTGATAAATAAAGCCTCCACTCCAGATATCAATCGCATTGCATACGTACCGTCACGATTTCCTAAATCTTCTTTACTTGCTGAAATCATGATAACGCGAAGAATGCGCCAGCTTTACTATGTTATTTAGTCGACCTCCGAAGTCAGACCATCATAATCCTCCCACTCCTCAGTAACCTTACGTCATGCGATTCTGTCAATCTTTGCAATAATTCACCCGCCAGTACCGTACGTTTCTTCTGGCAAATTAAGGTGGAGATTACTTTGCTATTGGGCCGATCGATCAGGCAGGGCATGATTGCGGCGTTCTGACACAATTGATACTGGGGTATATTAAGATCGACATACTATCTCGGAGAAAGGAGATAAGCTGATTTTAAGCGTTGCCCTGCATTGGCTGTAGTCCTGATCCATATGATAATCTTTGACATGGTAGTCTGGTTCCTTAGGGAAATTTCAAGGCACTTTCGCCAACCAGGCCCCAGCTTCGAGCACTGCTCGCCAGAATGCATTTGGTGGCAGCCAGGGCCGTCCATGCTACCACCTATATGCTACCACCTAGGAGATGGGGACGATAGCCATTGGGACACGATTGAGGCGTTCTTCGACCATATTTTTTCTGAGTTTTCATAGACGGGAAGTCAAGACGGGCGGAAGTTTTTCATAGGGCTTTTCATAAGGCGGCTAGGTTCCTTTGTCACGACATGTACATAGATCGCTGGGGCGGGCCAGATTAACTTGGCAACCTCTGAATCCTCCCCGGTTTCGGGGGGGCTCATCATGGTCCCTCGTCGGGATCGCATATGAGTAATGAATATGTAAAAAATAAAATAAAAATGCTACCACCTAGAAGTATCGCGCGGCACAGGTATAATTCGTCCAGCTAACATGACCGATAGGGAGCTTGGGGATACTAATCTAGGCCTACATTCATTACTTAGCAATGTTAAATGACGGGCAATGCTAAATTACTCAGGGATTGCTTAGCACCAAGCACTTAGGTCTTACTTGGGGAATGAATTTTATTGACTACTTTCTACATATTTTTGATTCTTGACTACGATCTCAATAGTTCATCTTAATTGTTTCTTTTACACCTATTTCTTATATCTAGAGCGTGAGTTAAGCTGTTGTGAGGCTTACAAAGTGGGATATGTGTTACCTGTCCTGCACCTAGACTTAGAGTGGTCTACGTCACCATGCGCGCGGCCCCATGGCGTTTCAGCCCCGGGAATTGTCCTGCTGGATCGGCTCCATCAATAATCTTGAGTCTATTTTCGAGTGTGGTCGTCTGGTGCCGTGCACCAGGGTTAGTACCGGATATCCCGCCGTAATTTGCACGGAATCCTACCCTGCAGGTTGCATCGGACCTTATAGACTTAGAGAAATTGGCGGCCTCCCCGCCCCAGTATCATGTCCATAACTTAATGTATTGATACAAACAAAACGCTCTCGTAGATAATCACCGCTCTTGCCTCAGTCTCAAAGTTCAACGCCCTAAAGTACCCCCCCGCCCTGCTTTTATATTCTGTTGCGTACCGTTTCTTGTCACTACATGTGCATGTAGTATGACTCACATACACGCATATATAGATAGAGTGGTGTGATTTGTGGGGTTCTACTTACGGATTTGAGAACTCCGGATCCCGGAGATGATCTAGGCAGGCTTGGTAATAATTAGCAAGTGAGATGTTTATCGTTGGAAATACGATTTGTGATCAACTGCATCCCCAGTCCTGAAGGAACCTCACCGAACCCACGTATTCGCCGATCGCTGGGCCAAGGTTTTGCGTCACCAAGTTATTTCGGAATTATTTGCTTGTTGTATGGGCACCTTCCGAAGCGTGTAATTGGGGTTCTGAGTCAATCGCCGACATCCCCCGCACCAATTGAACCTTGGGGATCGGCCAATGAAGTGAGTCAATAGAAGGGCTGCACGTGATCACAGTGCAGAACTCCACCCGTAATTTCGAGGCGACAAACCCGCAGGACCTGCAAAGCAGTATGAGATGCAACGGAAGACAAGATTACATTACATATTGGTCTTTGTTACTTTATTGTCTGTAGTGTAGCGAAGGGCTATAAGGGCGGGGCAGGAGCACTGGGTATAGGTACTGCTCTGGAAGTGCTAACTATTTATCAGGATCCCGGTGGCAGTATATCACTTGTTGAAGAAAATAAGAGTGATCAGAATCAGTCAGATATACAAGACTCCTACCTGAGCGATGGATTATGAAGTATGTATGTTTATCTAGGGGGGTGGGTGGGGTGAGATCCAACTAATTTGAATGCGTATAGATTTTACCTGGCCCAGACAGCGTGTTAGACGTGAGAAAGTGAGAAACTCGAGTATGACAGATTGGCTGTAGGTCAGAAAAATTCTCCAACGACACCAGAACTATCGAACAACCTTCAGAGCTTTAACTGTGTCTTATTTGATGGCCACACAAGCTAGTGAAAATACATTTGTTCAACTACTGTGGTAGCCTAACCTAATATATAGGTCCCGGATTATATATAATGTTCCACAATGGAACCCTAGGTCATCTATCTTTTCACCTTTTTATACAAAAAAAGAAAAGGCAGGACAATAACTTAAGAATTGGAGTTTGATCACACTTCCTGATCAGATACAACGGGAGCAGGTTCATGCCTAGGCCATTACCAAAGGTCCTCTGCTGGGACAGGAGAGCTTCCACCACTTCTGCAAAGTCAATGTCAAAGTGGGAGATTCTAGGAACAGCATGATATCTTCATGGATCAGTAGCTTTATGGTACCTCAGGAAGCTTATAGTAGATTACAGATCCGATACAGCAGGGCTTCAGTCAATTTACCGCATACTGCGGGGACACCAAATGTAAAGGGCTTCAAATTAGTGTCCCTAAGATACCCTACGAGTCCGGGCTCAGGGTTACAGGAATACTAAACCGCAAAGCCAAACTCCTGGAACTAGGTATGGGAACCGTGAGTTGGAGTAGAATGCGAGATTGGCACCCAAGAGGGGGTGGGGTATATGACCGGGAAATATTGGAAAAATCTAGGTTGAGTAGGGTCGATTTCTATACCGAATTATACAGCTGCCTACTTTACCCGAGGCCCAGAGTACAACATCAATCCACTGTTAGAGATAATTCCACAACACAGTCGACTACTAGTAAGATTGTGGGTTAATTTCGATGCGGGGGGAGCTCTGTTTGGGAATATCGGTTCGTGGGGATTATCAACCCGTCAATCAAAAATTGTCACTTGGCTAACCCTCACCATTCGAGGGGCAAGAACTGACCCCGAGGAGGAAGAAAATCTGCCAGGCTTGACCTGAGGGTGTGGTCCCTCGTCACGGGCTAGGGTAACCAAAATATGCGTAATTACCTGTCAAAAAAAAAAAAAAAAGCCTCACCGCTCTGGTACCGCAATTCAACAAAGATTCCAGTAAGGACACCAGGCGTTGAGGCGATGCTCCCATCGGCAAGACCTGAATAACATTCCCAAAACATTGGAAGGGTAGACTGATAGAGCTGCCAGATATGGGCAATTCAATACCCTCGACCAACAAGAGAGTAATACTCTCCAGCATAATGTAAAAAATTATGCATCTTTTACCCCACCCCTGTCTGGTGCTAGTCTATTCAGCTCTGATACCAAGTTCTCGAGGGGAAAATGTTAGGATATGGCAAAGCAATATCATGCTGCGCCACCAGGTCTTGGAACATGTGGCCTGAGAAGTGTTGCACCGGAGAGAGGAATGGCTCGAGCGAGCCATTGCCTTACAGCAGGAGTAGTGACCCACCCCCGACATTGTTCCAGGGGCGAGAACCTATTTTCACATATTTTCCATTGTTACCCCAAAGCGAGATCGCCCCTCCCACCAGTGTAAGGAAGCGTTGGGTAGTATACTGGATCAAATGAAGGGAAGAGGTGTGGCACTAGAGAGCCTGACATGCATTGTGGTCAACGCAATCAAACGATCTGAGTGAAGCTCATCGGCTCTGTTGTTAGATAGCCTGATTTACCTACATGTGGAAAGAAATTGTTGCGAACTGGTAATATATTTCAAAATCATGATCGTCCAATTCACGGAGTATCTTTACATTCCAGAAATTTGGAAATCCTTACAGGTGGTGGCGTTCCTCAACTCGCGGGTATGTGGTTTGTTGATATGATTCCGAATACAGAAGCAAGCCCACACCCCAACAGTAGAATTATATAACCACCCCCATCCCACTTCCATCCCAACTCGATAGAATGTATGAGGATTAGAGGTCATCCGCCTAAATTTAGTTCGCACAAAATTAATGTTTATTCTAGTGGTTCATAAGCGCCCACTAACAAATATGCGCCCATCACTCCTCCGCCCATGAAATTTTTTAGGTCAACGGAATTAGAGATTTCGAACAAAGGTGAGAGCTATCGAAACGTGTGCAATGATATTTTGGGAACGAGCAGAGAGAGAGACATCGTGGAAGACTTGCATCTACTACGTGGAGAATAGTAATATGGAAACGTCCTTGATTCTTCTAGTAATAGTGGAAATAGGTGCAGTTAAATACATGATGAGCCGACAAGTATGTAAGCGAACCTATACACTGATAAAAGAGGAACACAGTAATAGTGGCGCTATGCGACACGCAATGCGGACTAAAACAAGAATTGATTCCAGGGGTTCATGTGGCAAACAACAGCTTAAAAGCACATGTTACGACAGGAGCGCTCTTGGGGAACCAAACTGCTGCTGGGGGTAGTCTGGTTGTACTAGAGGTGAAGATGTAGGGTTGAATATGTAGGGGAGGGGGCCTACACCTGCGACACCGAAGCGTGCGAGTTAGGTAGGTACTAGGATCCAACCCGAATAGCTACACGGAACTACAGAGCTCGGAAATGTTCTGAAATCAGGGAATTATTAGGAAATGGTATGAAATAACTCTGCAATTGTCCGAAACTAGCCTCGAACCCTCTGTTTGTTCTTGCAGTCACGTATGTGCGGAGTTAGTCAGTAATTATATGAGTAATCATTCAAATATTTCAAGCGTAACTCCCCTAGGCCTGGTGAAAGGCCCATAAGTACACAGGCGCAATACGGGATATGCATCGCAATATTAGGTTATTGTGGATTTGACCTCGATGAAGAACCCACGCCGGAGGGCCTGCCAACAAAGTACGAACTATTTATCCTAATTTATCATATCCTACAATACCATACCATGCCGTAACAGGGCCTACCCGTATTGTCAGCAAGTCACCTGTGGACGGATGCAGAACCCCCCGCTTAAGCGAGCTGCATCCCTGCTTTAGCGAGCCGCAGTGCCGGCAAGCATTCATCTGCAGACGGATTGTAAATCCACGTAAGTTCTCGACAGGGACAATCCCGCCTATCACCATGTTCACAAGTCGGCGGAAATACCGAAACTATAAAAGTGCTTTGGACACCCGAGTCCTTTTGCATCATAAATCTACAGGGTGCAACTTGCTGTATGCTGAGAATCATTCGATAACTCTGTGAAGTAAATTTTGCACGGTTTTGCTCTCAAGCTATTTCAATTGTATTCTACAACTGCCAGCTAACATAGGAAATTCACAGACTAGCACCATACTGCCTATTTAGCACATCCGGGCAACTGCTCACATGCAGCTGGCTGTTGCTCGTCAAAGCTCGGTGTAACATCCCCGCATCAACTACACACGGCCCCCCCCAAGCCAAACCCCAGGAATGTTCTCATGAGAGATTCTCCCAATCGACTAATTTCGCTGACCCCAAAATATTTATCACAAGGATCTGAAGAGGAGTAGGCATTCAAGTTCCCCTAATTTTCACCCGCGCAATAGCCCAATTCCAATTGAAAGGCATTCCTTTGACCTTGCAGGGCGGAGATAAACATAGTTCAGGGTAATGGCGAGACCAAATGAAAGAATTTGGTACACTATGGGAACGTATATAGGAATTATTGCAGTATAATACCAGAATGATTTCCGAATCAAGCAGGTGGTACCTGTCTCTTCCAGAAGCTGGAAATAATTCTGGGATCATGCCCAAGATTATTCCATGCCCTGGGATACAGTCCAATATCGCTGCAAGCAATCTCAGAAGCATCCCTGTTCCTCAGGCGATCGGGGGTATGTAACCGGGAAAGATCAGAGTATCCAACCCTGGGTTTAAAGGGCTATCGAATTAGGCCGCTACGACTACATAGTTGAGGTTGAATACCTCATCATAATCATGAACCCATATTTATAAGCCGTGCTGATGATTATTACTGTGTGTCTGCTGTGTGCAGCAGAGACACCATACCGTTCAAGGCTACCTAGGTGTATACATATCCGCTGGAATGGGAAGTTAGTTTCCTAGAGATTTCAGAGATCACTGCTCAGCTGCCCACTGCTAGGTCCTGACTATATCCGCCGAAATAGCCTCGCATTCTCGCTCACCTACCTAGAAGCCCCATATATAATAACGTTGCACCACGAAGCACCAGTGACTTTGGGATTTTTGTACACGAAACTGGCATATTGTACTTCGAATTCGGCCCTTTCTTTAACGTGGTCTCGGTGGTTGTCGCAACCATGAACACACATTTTCATTAAGATATCAGTTGAGCGTTACAGGAGTTGGGTTGTATCTAGTCGACTGACGTATATGTATCGTGATCAGGCTCATTTGACCTTTTGGACCATGCAGCGAGAACCTGGGGCCCTATCCCCAAGTGCATTAGATACATTATCTTGATAAGCCCTGGTCATGATCAGTATATATCCCGAGGGTCACGGCAGCTCAGAAGGTGAAGACCTATGTACAAGACAGCACCGTGAGTTCGAGGTACATTGCGCATACCTTCTCAGATTGGAGGCTCTCAAAGAACCAAGGTCCTTCCGCACAGAAACCTGAGCATATACTATGCTTCCTACCCCCTGATGCCGTTTGGACACATTTCCTGATCGGGAACTCGACTGTCGTTCCCGGGGGTTCATTCTCTGGGCAACTTTAACACACTCAGATATGAGTATGATTCCAGAAATACTGCGTTTCATTGCTAAGGATTTACATACCTTACTTTTTCTCATCAATGCTTGTCAGACTGGCTCTGCTCACACTGTAATTTTAACATAATAATACTGTCTGATTCGTAACCATGATTAAATTCACCGATCATGAGTTCTGCGATAACTGACCACGAAGGGAGTCTCAAACTACTATTCTGAACCGGAAGTGTATATTGGAACTTGCATTGAAAGAATAAAATATCAATTCATGGCGACATGTACATCTTGTCCATTTTGCACGTGCGGCTTCTTTTCAGCTATTGCATTGGTAGCCAATCCGGAGGTACGACTGTTGTTGTGACGACCGGAGCCAAGTGGTAGGCTATCCTCCGAATTACATTCGGCGTATCAAAACTGCGGCCCTGCGAGCCAATGATTTAGAAGTGGTCTTATGGACCTGAAACTTCAAACTCATTATCAATTTGCCCCTACGTAGATGTGGGAGCCCTCACTGGCAAATTACAATTGAGCCCACTCATACCGAGCCTAGAATATAAATTTAAGAGTACTACAAAACAAATTCGTGGCACAACCTACAGTGCCTAGGAGAAAGTTATAACGCACCTCAGGCTTGCATGAGGCATGCATGTCCAGGCTCAGATATGCAATAAGGACCCTTCGTATACCTCTGCATAGAAACTATATTTCAGGTTCAATAACCCTCAAAAGGTTTCGATATAGTCCCCGTAATGTGAAGCCCTCCTCCGCAATTTAGTAGCCCTCAAAAGCTTTATTTTGGTGGGTTTATGCAATATTATGCCTTGTACATCATTCACACTAGAAGGTTGGCCTGAGACAAAAAAGAAAAAAATGAGTGCGTTATAACTTTCTCCCTGGCACTGTATTTTCGTGTCAATATTTGGGGCCCCCACGTATGTACTTGCTGAACCAACTACTAATGGCGAGTCAAATCCTGACACTTTTGCAACCTACTTACCCGCAATGCTCATCCTCAAATAAGATGCCACCTGCACGCATGCAGGCCATATATCAATAGTATATTGCCGGAATCAGCTGATAGGAAGATCCGGTGCCACAGTCTGTAGTATCTTCTGATGCACGTTTACATGAATGAGTATTCACCAATCCTGTATATATGAACATAGCAAACCACACTGTTGGAACAATCTAAAGGTGCGTTGGGCTTTCAATCAAGCCTATATGGGCTATGAGAGACATTAAATTGCATGTGCTACCGCTGCGGGAGGGGGGTTACACGTAGGCTTGCCAAAGGGCTGAGAGCGGTAGAGGGTGCTGAGAGTACTACTGACACCTCAAAAACATGCAAGGCAATGCCCGTGGTCTTGAGGACGTTGTTGCACGAGACTGGGTCGATTATAGCTCTTATAGTATAATAAATACTATATTGAGGAGGCGGTTTGAGCATGCGAAGTTATTTTCAACCCTTTGCAATGCATACAGCACATCCATGGGAATGGCCTATACTCTATGCTTTTGGCAGTTATATTAGGGACTTCAGCCATGATATAAATAGCCATGTATGAGGGAGGGTGACCTAGAGTCAGGAGGTTTAGAGTCAGGGGGGGGGTGAAGTCGCTGCGGAAATTGTGAGCGCCCTAGAGAGTGCAGGGCAACTCTAAAGGGGCTGTCGATGTGATAACTGAATCCGGCGACTATAATTATCCTATAGACACTCTCATTCTGTTATACCGAAGCATACCATAAAGAATCTGCTTCACGCAATGAGTATGTCATACCAGGCTATAAGCGTACTTTACCTAGTTAGGTATAGTACTCACTGAAGCTGCGATGTCTTCAGCACACAGGCTATCGGTTGATAATGACAGCGTTATCAATTTCACACGTGTACACATTCTCTTACCCACGTTACAGGCCACAATCTTCACCGCGTGCAAGATAATAATGGACATGGAACTGGGACAGAATTGGTGTGCATGACGCTCTCACCCCCACCTATTCTGTGGACATTCTACAACCCGAAGAAGAGGGGATTATACAGATGAGTGTATGTGGATTACTCTGAAGATATCGTAGAGTTGGAGGTTGAAATAGCTACTAATTTTTTATATTGTTGGAAGAACTAATGCTATGGGATTAAGGTTACTCCTGATAGTGCACATGCTGAGTTTAACACGGATGATCATATGATCTGGTCGTCTTTCAGCCTCAAGTGCGCACCATCTCCCCACCATCTCCCCACGCCGCCTTATCGATTGCCTTATCCACTGGCACTCAATGTACAGGGCTCAAAAGCTTTCGCGCTAACTTATAACTGGTATTTATGCCAGTGCGTTTTGCAGAACCTTGACCTCTGCCAACCCTTTTGTTTCGGGTAGGAAGACAGGGAGTCTTTCATGCATGCACTTCAATTCGCGCAATATCATGAATAGGAACAAATACATACCAGTTGCCTAACTTCTAGCTATTTCAACTACTTAGGCCCTAATGAGACTAATGAAGAAGCGACATACCTAAAAGTGATGACAGCACCGCTAATTGGTCATACGGCCAGTAAGACTTCACGATGCATCAGCCCATAGCTACTCCTAATCACTACCCTTTCACGGCTACTGCCTTATAGTGGTCTTATAAGCAGGACGATATCATAGGGAAGAACAAGCTATTCAATGAACATTTACATTTTATCCACATTCATTTCATGTACAGTTAAAAGTACCAATATTACTGCTCTTGCCATATGCACCTCTTACAAATCAAATAAGTCTTGGCTAGGACTACTTTCAGAGCTGCTGCGGAGAGTGTAACATTATTCCTCCCATTTACTACTACTGTCTCTTTGCCCATAGTTACATTTCCATACAATTTTATTCATGCACACAGCTAGGGACATGTCAATGTGCCGGAACAGCCTCCACCGTCCAATACAATGGTACCTACCTTTGACGCTAGCTTACTTACTATATATGTCGACATGTCCTAGTGGCTGGTTTTATGGTCTACTAGAAACGGAAGGGTTAGGGGTTTCAAAGCCACCACCAGGAGGGGAGAGGTAAAAAGAAATTTACCCCTTAAATCATCTACGCACTCTATTCCCTCCGATGTTCTAAAACTCACCACATATATTATAATATATTGGTATGTGCATGTGTTCGTAGCCTGTTGTTACGATAGCCGAAAACAGATGTATCAGTGATTTCAGAAAGAAAGGCTAAGAAAAGGAAAGTTGCTTTTACCATGTACGCACACCCAACTTATCCCGCGCCATGGCCTGGCCTACCAACTGGCAATGTTACAGCGGCAGCGGGCCCCTGTCCACTTTCCTAGTGGCCGGTTTTCGTGGTATTCCTGAATAGGAAGTCGGTATCAGGGACTTCACAGTCGCCAGCAAGAGAGAATAGGAAAACAAAGTTGCCCTTTGACCATATGCACTCATTTCCTCCCATACTCTGGCATCTACTGCCTGCTAGCTATGCCGGTAGATTACACTAGCATTCGGGTTCGGTTTACTCTAGCTATTGAAACGCAGTTGAGCTCTTAAGGTACACAAACCTGCATCAGCGGCTTTGATACGAACTGTGGATTGAGATAGAAATGCGTAGAAGTTGTACTGCAAATTCCACGCATGGGTTATATACGAGGTCCTCAATTGCAATCGACATGCTTGCAGCTGGTTATGCCTCACTGAAGATGTTTGAGGGCATTCGTGCTTGTATTCAAGTGAAACCTTCAGCTGCAATGAGCTGACTTCAGCTCGGGCTAGACGCAGAAGTCGTACGTTCTGTGATTTTGAGGCGGACGATATATGTTTGTGAGGAGCAGGGGAGGCGAGGCAAGGGCCGGGGCACGAGCAGACGGCATTCAGGGCTAGTCCCTTGTGACTAGATACTAAGTAGTCCAGGCTGAGAGCTGTGAGCCTGCGGGCAAACGTTTCTGATGTACCTCGCTTAAAAAAAATATATAAATTTTTTTTAAAAAAAACTCATTACTCGTGTGCAGCCCTGTAAGAGGGCTATGACGGGCCCCTCAGAAACTCGAGAGGATTCAGCGTGGCCCAAGTTAATCTGGGTGCGCCTCCGCGAACTATGTACAAATAAATATATAAGGTATGGGCTTCCTACCAACTATCTCATCCCCAATCCACTCTCATCCGATAATCACTTCACTGCCTTGACCCTTCGAATAAGACTCACCCCACACATATCTCCTACCAAAACCATCCATCAAAATGGCCTCTACCGAAGCTAAATGCAAATGGCCAACCCTCACAATCGCTCTCACCAACACCTCCAAGGTCGAGCACAATTGGCATCTTTTCACTGAACCTCCAAAAATCAATGGATCGGTTGAAAATGTGTTCCTTCAAAGCGTCCAGAGCTCGAAAATAGCCTCGCATCACAGTCACGACTTTGTCATTCCCCGTGCAACATTTGCCTTCACCGCAGGTGGAGATCCCTGCCGCCCCACTTACCCAGACTTCTACGGTCCTATCCAGGTAGCAACGCCAACTGAGAAGGGCACAACAATCAAGATGACGGTCAAAAACAATCGCGCTCAATTTGTTCCTCCTTCGGTTCTCACAACGACATCAGCTGGGGCCTTTACCATCCGGACCGACGATTCCTTCGATCAAGGCTGTAAGTCTCTTACCTAGTTAGATATTGCAAGTATACATGTATGTATTCTAACACATTAATCCCACAGCCGGCTACGTCGTGGGCATTGCCCTCCCGGATCTGTCTGAAAGAAAAATCATTACCGCAGCCACCGAAGCAAACCCGATGGCAGATATCCAGATTTCGCAGATCCTTAATCTTTGGATCTGCTGGGGCGATTTCGAGCAAGGGAAGGGACTTTCACCACACGAGTTGATCCAACATGTCTACAAGTACGGTGTCATTGCCAAGGTTGCCTTCACTGAAGGACATGACCACATTGAGATCAAGTACTTGCCGAACGGCCACTACGAAGGAGAAGGCGTCACAGAGCTTCCAAAGCCCAACTAAACTAGCCAAAGGAGACTATGTACTCGCACAGCTGCAGCCGGCACCCGGGGAAATGAGTGAGGAAGAGAGTTTTTTATTCCATTTTTTCGGTAGCCATTATGCAAGGTTATGAAGTGATGTATTGGGCCTAGGGGGATTGATATTGGGTATGTACCGTTTTTGGGTCTTCGGCGGATTGGGAAGGTACGAGATGGAACTTGATGGGCACATTCTCTGTTCTTGAGTAACTACATTCTTTGGTGTTGATAGCTCGCTTCCTATAGGTAGCTACCTAACATAACATAACTCCCCATCATCATGATGTTCCCGTACAGTACCAGTAGCTTGATACACGTGACTATAATTGAGGAACGTCAAGGGGACGAGGTTGCTAGCGCTGCGGACTGACATAATAGGCTTCTTCCACTTCAAGCTGCACATTTGCTACGAACTAAGCAATTTTCCTTGAGACTAGTCAGGGTAATGGAACCTTCGTCCGCCACTAGATGTTCTCTAAATGGGAGCAGCCTCTATCCTTGTATACGCTTGTTGACATTGCATGCATGCTGCACGTTAATTTCATACGGCCAAAATGAAACAAGATCATGTCACCGTAATTACTCTACAGTTAGATGTAGGCTAGTCCTGTTCTAGACTACTTAGTATCAGCATTACATATACATATCTACTTAATTGTGGTTGCTGACTTGAGAATATATTCGCAGTAAGATATGCTATAGAATGCATGCTAATACAAATCACTATAAATATAGATGAGCATGTATCTTTTTGTTTCCCTAACATGCCCACCACGCGGACTAGATACAGTGATTTACCTTATATTCTCTAGAACACACCCGAGACGGACCAGGCAGCCACGACGCTTTACTGATAATAAACCGGCACCATATACAAAAGAGCGTATATGCACAACTTCAGGTTCTAGCAAGGAAAAACAAATATTATATGTATATATGCCAGCCAAGTGTCTATATGTACTCCTTATCATGACGTCCCACGGCCTGTACCTCGTCCTCTTTGAGCTCCGAGCTCTATAAAGCTATATAGCAAAACTCAAACTGGACACTAAAATAAGTGCTCAGGGCTTCACAAGACCTCGATACATATGTATTGCGAAGTTGGAAATGCAGTACTTAATCCAATTTCTCCAAGTAATACCCAGTGCAAAGTAGGTATGGGGAAGGTACTTAGCGCTGTAGTGGTGATCAGAGATCTCTATGTGATTCCCGCTGCAAAGCGGAAAATGAACCAGTGGGATGGCGATGATGATTGGGGCGGGTGGTGGAGCCTACACTAGCTCAACTATATTACTAGGTTAGAGTACTAGCGTAGAAAAACCTACAAGTAAGGCAGCTTCGAAAATGCACTTGGAATATCTGAGAGCTGCTCAGAGGCTCCTGAAGGTCGACCCGGACTGGCACCGGGTACGATTATATAGGAATCATCCGGTGTTTGCATGTTATATACTAAGAACCACTGTATTATGTTCTGTGCAGTATAGAATCCCAGTCGGGAACGTAGGCAACATCATCGCGCCAGCACTGAAGCTTCCGCTTCGCCAGTCCTATTATGGTAGTCACTTCCAAATTAGGTCGTGCTAACCACTTACAGTGCTTAACGAACCATCTCGGTCAAACACTCCCAACGGTTTGACCACCACTGCTGTTACCTGTTGTACGTGACTATTCATAGCATTGCTAGCTTTCCTGTTTGTGAATCCTAGGATTTCTACATTCTATATCTGAAGTACTTCAATTAGGTACTGACCGTACGCGCTTATATGTACATGTATTCAGAGGGCACCGGTTTGCACGCACTTACCAAACCTCGCATAGCACAATAGGGTGGGTACGAGGAACTGGGTCATACATGTAATGGCTTAGGGCTTAAGTATGTATCTATTACATTTCTAGGTCAATGTGTGCTCAAGTCAATCCGATGATCTTCCAAGGCAATCCTTCGCAGGTCCTAGGGACTTTTCGGTAAACCCAGACAGTACTATCCGTCTCTTGACGAATCACGAATGGGCAACTTTTTTAATGCCCGTAAGATAGAATATGTATTTGGCAAACTTGAATAGGCCGAAAACCTCAACCCCTTCCTTCACTGTGGCATGCCCAACTAGACCTCCGGAGATACTAAACCATCCAGAGATGGTTTTGAAGTACTAGTAGGGTCTGTTAGGAGCATTGGGGCTGTGTTCCTCGCCCAAGTGGAACCTGTTCTCAAATGGTGGAGACTAGCAAATAGGGGTAGGTAAGTATAGTGAGTCATATATAACAAAGGATCGTCAACTTGAAGTAACCTACTTCGAGGTCTGCTGAGAGGGCGAGATCTTGTCGCTCTTCCGGGGCCAAGTTCATAAGGTTAACCTCCGGCTCCCGAAGTAATATTGCTTCGAATCCCGCATATTATCATTCAGGATGAACACTGCAATGTACGTACGTCGGCTGACCGGTCGAAGTACTTAGTAGATTGGTTTGAGCAATTAATTACACTATTTCAAGAGTCTGGATCAGCACATCGGTTAGAATTAGACTTGTAACGACTGGCAGAATAGCATTCGCGGGACCATCTTGTTCAAAACAATGAGTCGATATAATCCCTATTCTTATTTCCGGTGCATGTCGTATATAGTATGCCCTATGAGAGCCAAGCCTAACATTCTTTCAAGCACACTTCGGATTCGGGGCGGCATCTAAGTCCGGAGTTGGTGGAATAACGGATCACACCTTTCTCTGTTGCCGTAGCTATACAGTAGTGAACTCAGACTAATGACTTCTCGACTCGCTAGCAATTATCAGTCTCGATGCAGTTGTTCGACGTAGGTGTAAACTGGTTTTGGTGAACCATCCACGCCTATAGGATGGAGAAGATCTGAGAGTACCTACCTAGCTGGATATGATTCAGAATATCAATAGAGCCGAGCCCCTCATATTGGGTCCCATCGTACTGGATACCCTCTGTGATTGGATAGCCTTGAGCTCCGACTAGAAAGCATGTGCCTCCTCCCGCCCTCACCGGATGTCACCCGTGACTGGGTAGACTTTACTGCCCCAAACGTGTCGAAGTAAGGTTTGATAGGCGAATAGTCGGGAGAAAAGTGTGTGAGGACACGAGGTATAGATGTCACTTGGAGCTAAGTGTAAGGCTGTCGTAGTACTATATCGCTCGACGGACAGCTTGAGGTAATTCCTGCACTTTACAAGTGTGTAAATCGAAGATGCCCAGGCAACAAAAGCGACAGGTGGACTTGAGATGCCTTTGGGTACCGACAATAAAGTATAGTGAAGGATTCTTGAGCTGACAGATAGGTGGGAGGGTATTGGGGTCAAGTGGGGAGTAAGTGGAGAGAGGGAGTGAAAGAGGTGGGGAGGGTAGATAGTGATTGCGGAGGACAGAGCTCAAGAATGCAGGCTTGGCGACGCGACACTAGAGAGAGCTTACTACTACCCGAACAATACAACAATACGGATAGTCTGGCAATACGGATGGATAGCCTGGCAAGCCCCTCGTAAGGGCGCTGTAGATGCCGATAGGGAATACGTCACAATCCTCTGACGCCAAGCCGTGATAAAGATGACCCAACTTCATTTTTATATGCAGAATGAATCAATATACGTTAACAGAAGCCTTGGGGAAAAAATATTCCAGATATCGATTACAATGCTTTTAATCATGTAGCTGCCAGTCCCTTCAGACTGTTTTAGCATCATTAATACCTTGATAGGCAATTACCATAAAAAAGTCGATACGATGGCCAGCTGCAGTCTCACAGCTGCGGGATGTCGGTCAAGCCTCGGCCTTTTCTCCATATACACATAATTAGCTCGGTTGTATTTTGCTTTACTTTGTAGGTTTTAATAGATACCCGAAGCTCTGCTGAAGTAAAGCCATTTCACGGCATTGCTGATTTTTGAAACCAAGAGGTAGAAGTTTGGGTGTAAGCAGCTTTGGGCGAACACTTATGACCTAGAATTATTGGTTGGTTTACCCTCTACTTTGCCCCTGAACCGCATGGTTTTGAATAGTATGGAGCGCAGATGGTTTCCACCACAGCTCGACCTCCTGAACTCAAATGCCCCTAAAATTCTCTGACTACTTTGATTGTAAGTATGAGATTGATATTTTAACATCGCCGGCTACCTTGCTTACCGCACCTTATAATCTTGTGTCCGTGCCTTGGTCTTCCAGGACGCTCCAACCACGTAAAGTCAGACGATCATCTTCAGCCGGATAGTAGCTGATAATAGGACCACTACCAGCCTAATTTGTCGGAGATGCTGTGAAGATTTAGCATGAAATGTGAGAATGTACCCGGAAGTTGTACTGTATACCGAAGTGTCCTAGTCCCGCACCGAGTTGCGCATGCATTGTGTGGTCTCGGAGTATGGTGCTTAAAATTGTAGAATCTCGGTTTTGTACAGATTGATTACTCCCCGATGTGAATTCTACAATTAATAATCAATCAGATAAATCTCCCTTCAAAACTTTGGTCTTGAAGCCTGTTAGCTCTCGGCACATTTTAAGGGTTTTATTGCAGTGATTTAGATTTTCGTTGACAAACATCCGCACATATGTGTGCTAGCACTGCAGCTGTAATACTCCTTAGGAGCATACACAGCCGTGTTTGGGGTATCGATTTTCCTCCTGATAAACCTGCCCATGGGACTCGTGCGCGATTGAATCCGTGCCATACAGTACTTTTATACACGTCACCTTGCTAAAGATAGACCTGGAGATAGACAGTTGCATCAACCAGCACCAAGCCTGCAAAGCGAGACAAATTACCGCTTTATCTCAATCTGCGTAGGTAGAACAGTGCTAAGATACTCATGCCTACCCTTTTCTAGATCTAGACAAGGTCTCTGCAGAAACCCAGTCAATATTCAATATCGATATGATAGTAATAAGGCTCTCCTACATGCATACATTCCCATGAGATATTAGGTACTACATTTCGATATATATCAAACCCCCTTGTCTTACAATGACTCACCAGTATAGGACACAATGACCACGTAGTTAGCAAGGGATCGTTTCGGAATTCTGATATCACATGACGCGCGTTGACGCCAAGCGGCAATAAGATACCTACATCAATCGTTGTTTTGTGGTGTCGTTCATTCTCTCGCGTTCAGCTCTTTAGATTCCCGCATCAGTCCATATCACGGCATCACTACACACCTACGTGTGTAGAAATTTCGGATCTTCACAATACCGATAAATTATCAAACTTTCTGCAAACTCTCAAAACATGCCATCCTGCCACATATGTTACCGCAGTTTTGCCACCAAACGAGCCCGCGACCAGCACCTTGATTCACCAGTGCACCGTCCCTCCTTTTATTGTGACTCCTGCGACCGTAGTTTTGGAAGCCAAAATGCCTTGAATCAACACTTGAATTCAGCTGCTCACCGTCCCCAATACTATTGCTCACCATGCAATCGCTATTTCTGGACCGCAAATGCAGTGGACCTGCACTGGGCAAACTCCGCTGCGCACCGCCGTACCGGGTGCATCGGAGTTGGGTGCTCTAGGTCGTTCAAGTCATGGTCAGCGATGATGCAACACTGGGAAAGTGGGGCGTGCCGCGCGGGTATAACTAAGAGTCTGGTGGACAGATTTGCTGTCAGTGTCGATCAAACGAACATGTTTTCTGTGGGAGGAGGGCGGCTCGAATTACCCCCAGCGGAGGAAAGACGAGTGGTTGAGATTGGTGACGACGAGCCTGAAGACCTGGAGATTAGCGGTGGGGATGCTGGTGTACCAAGTGCTGCATCTGCCAATACCGCAACAAGTTCGGCCACTATCCTTACCCCCGCTACGGCCACTATCCTTACTCCGGCTACGGAACCGTCAGCCTTTCAGACTCCGGGATCGATCTCAGGGGCGCCAGTTTTCACACCACGGTCACCATTGCCAGAATCAACAGCCGGGGGCGTCAATCCTTCCATCTTGATGGAAAGGTTGCAAAAATTGACACCAAGGATCATCGAGATTCCCACTATTTATTTCTGCCCTGTCCCGAGTTGCACCAGTGCTAAAACATTCTCGTCCTTAAGTGGGTTATTTCAACATATGGAGCGGGGCTGCAGGGGTTCTGCTAGGCAATTCAGACAGCAGCTTATTCAACGGTTTAGATACTTGAAATGATGGTCAGGAGATATGCTTGCGGAAGCATATTAGGAAGTGGAGAAGCTTCCAGTATTTTGCCTCAATTGGTTTTCTTTAGCCATAGTTTAGAGGGTTATGAACCTAGTAGTGTCGTTGGCTTTATTTTTTCTTTGAGGCGTTTGGCCCTCCTTATTATACTAATCTGCTTCTCCTATCTATATATATAGGGGATAACTTTACTTATAGTTTTGTTCGTTTCTAGGTAGGAAATACTGTTGGATTATTCTCGATCGGCTTGTCCAAGGTTCAGGGTAACCTGTGAGAATACATCCGTGACTATCCGTACTGGCAGGGTAGTCTCGGCACCATCAAGCTTGGCAGAGGCAAAGGCAAGCCAATCAGTTAGGTATGGCAAACGGTGAAGATACTCTAATAAACAATGGACGCTTGTATCTACAGCTCTTCAATTCAGAACATCAGAACGCAAACATAACATTGTACTGATAGGTATCCAAATACTTTCGCCAAGACATAGAATCTAGTGGACCAAAAGCTGTACCATGGCTCTCACCGATTGGATCTAGAATCTGATAAACTGGTTAAAAGTGAGAATATCAGATCCTTCAACACACCATCTCAGTTGCCTCCCACAATCATACTCATGTGACGCCAAGTTATTTTTATAGGAATCAACCAGATACTTGTGGCGCTGAAAAGCCTCTTCTGTGTGCTTGCTGCCAGCCAGACTACGATTTCGGCTAGACTGGTAAGGCGATATACTGTATAAACCTGATATTGAATTCGAAGCTTGAAGATGTAGGAAATGCTCTCGGCCGGCAAAAGAAACAACGCCGACCATTGGAAGGAAACGGACAGTTTGAATTATGCAGGTAGGAGCCAGCGTATCCGATTTGGTAAGTTTGATTGGGCAAGAAGGATATAAGGGACGGAAACCGCTGGCGGAATGAGAGGGAACGCCGAATATATTCAGCAGAGCTATCTAGAGATCGCTATAGACTTGTAAGCTATGGTTCTATCACTCTACTGTTCCTTCTCATTCCGCCAGCGGTTTCCATCCCTTTTATCCTTCTTGCCGAAATTCAAACCTGCCAAATCGAATATGGTTCCTACCTGCATAATCCAAACTGTCCGTTTCTTTTGCCGGCCGAGAGTATTTCTTACAGAAGATAATTACTAAAGGGATGACCGACTGGCAAGCACCAAGTGTGGTTTCGACTGGTCAGCAAGTGCTATAGGGGCTTGCCAATGTATAGCAAATAGCGGTATCTAGCGAATAACTCGAGTCCATATGATATGTTAAGATGTTGATCTACTAAGCATCCCCTAGATCAGTGCGAGTCCCTTCGAAATTTTTGCTCATTTTGGAGGGGGTCTATATTTCTGAAGGGGGCCTAAGCGCAAGGCATTGAAGGTCATTAGTTGAGCCACTCGAATTGAATGAAGTTGGAACGGAGCACCACGGAGATGTAGAGTACACAATATATATATTCTTCCCAGCATATATATCACTGCGCTGAACTAGCCCACCAAAAAGACCGTTACGTTAGCACGAAGCTTGCAAATGTTAACGAGACAATCTTAGAGGAATTGATATTTCAATCTGCTTGGACTGGATTTCATATGTATCTATACTATACTAGGACTGCAGTTGAATTATCGATAAATATAGTTCCAGCATCCCAGCCCAGACACCAGCCCTTCAATTCAGGTGGCTATTCAATCTCACACCAGAGGCTAGTTAGTACGACAGGTGCCCTCGCTACACTACCCCCACTATAAAGGTTGTTATGCTTCCAACGTTGGAAGTCAGCTCTCTACTGGCTTATTTGAACATGTGTCACGCCTCTGCAATCTCTCAATTTCAGACAAGACTGCTCTTTTTTATTGGAGTGTGGCCCCATTAATATTTGTGTCGAGCTACCTGGGAAATACTCATTTTATTTACCTAGAAATTCAGGCCGGTAATTATCACTTACCCACTCATTTTCTCAACTGTAGGATAGAGCTAGCGTCCACGCTGCGATAACTTTGTGGTTAGCTTACACATAGTTTGCATTGATCATGACTCGATGTGTATTCAGGATTCACATGTGGTAGCCCAAACGCGGCTCCGAAACTCGTTGGTTGCCCTAATCAAGTCCAACTGCCAGACTTGATCGGGTTCAGAGACGAGCACGCAATATAGAAAACATGAAGAATACCTAGATAAGGTGCATCACTAGAATTTATATGATGTGGGTTTTTCAGTTCTGGTTATTACAATAACTAGATCCATACATAGGGAAGCGGAAGTGAATTTACTCGGTAAATACCAACCAATTAGGAGTACTGCAAATAGCAATTGAAGGGTACGGTTTAGGTAATTTTCAACAAAAATAGCGGTTCTATGGCGCAATTGGTTAGCGCGTCCGGCTGTTAATGACCCTTGTGACCACTAGCACACCGGGAGGTTGAAAGCTCGAGTCTTTCTAGTACCGATCGCTTCTTTTTTTTACATTTTTAATAATTTTCCATATTATTAATATGATTTTTATCCTCGTTTTAGTTACTGTCGATCTCATATTAGAAGGCAAATATCAGACCCCGCAATTGTCGTTGTTCAGTCCATCCTGTCATACCTAGTGAGTCTATTTTTAGGAGAGTGTACAGATATACTTGATAGATCCGTGGAGTACACAGTAAGTAGGTGAGTAGATTGAGGAAATGTGCGAGCTGCAATAGATATCTCAAAAGCAGCTCCCTATATATTGCTTCCTAAGACATCATAGACGGGGTGCACTGGTCAAAAACATACAATTCTGTCAAGTTAACCCCAGTTATGGAGCGCCTTGGCACAACAAAACTAGCCCACAAGACAAGCTCTATCATTTGATGAGCCCCATGGCATTTATAAGTCGCTTGAGCTTCCAGCCTTTATGTTTTGCTCAACCGTAGTATTTTTTTTTTTTTTTTTTTTTGGAGTCTATACGCCTGATCAGCCTAAGGCTATGCGGCGCCCCCGTTCCCTCCCCTTAAAAGGTTTGGTACACCCACGGGAA
>Ga0307511_10001185_pt1 | contig 27670 bp, 27 predicted proteins | sample 13_EM_MG_FD_200266 | JGI IMG/M metagenome (GOLD analysis project Ga0307511, IMG submission 200266) | Populus trichocarpa ectomycorrhiza microbial communities from riparian zone in the Pacific Northwest, United States - 13_EM | ecosystem: Host-associated > Plants > Roots > Unclassified | place...
CGAGCTTCAATCCCGCGGCCGCCGCGCTCGCCCGGACGCGAACGCTCGAATTTTTTGGCCGTAAACTGGCCGGGAGGGCTGCAAACCCGGCCGCACTTGAACCGAAGCAGTCCTTAAGCCCGAAGTGAGTTATTGGCGGGCACGAACGAGGCTACCATGCACTTGAAAGATCCCACCCTGCTGCGTACGCAGGCCTTCATCAACGGTGAATGGGTCAACGCCGCCAGCGGCGCAACCCACGATGTCCTCAACCCGGCGACGCGCGAAAAGCTGGGGACGATACCCGACATGGGCGCGGCCGAGACGCGGCGGGCAATCGAAGCGGCCGGGGCGGTACTGCCGGCCTGGGCGCGCCTGACGGCCAAGGACCGGGGCATCATCCTGCGGCGCTGGTACGACCTGATGATGGCAAACCAGGACGACCTGGCCGTGATCATGACGGCCGAGCAGGGCAAACCCCTGGCCGAATCCAAAGGCGAGATCGCGTACGCCGCCTCCTTCGTCGACTGGTTCGCGGAGGAAGGCAAGCGTTTGTATGGCGATGTGATACCAACACACCAGGCTGACAAGCGCCTGCTCGTACTGCGCCAGCCGATCGGCGTAGTCGCCGCAATCACTCCCTGGAATTTTCCCGCGGCCATGATCACCCGCAAGGCGGGACCTGCGCTGGCGGCTGGCTGCACGTTCGTCTGCAAACCCGCGCAGCAAACTCCCTACTCAGCGCTCGCGATGGCCGAGCTCGGCAGGCGCGCCGGAATACCGGCCGGCGTGTTGAATATCGTCACCGGCACGAGTGCCACCGCGATCGGCGCGGAAATGACCTCGAACCCGATCGTGCGCAAAGTCACTTTCACCGGCTCCACCGGCGTCGGCAAGAAACTGATGGCGCAGTCGGCGGGCACTCTGAAGAAGCTCTCGCTGGAACTGGGTGGCAATGCGCCCTTCATCGTCTTCGAGGATGCCGACCTGGACGCCGCGGTCGCCGGCGCAATCACGAGCAAGTACCGCAACACCGGGCAAACCTGTGTTTGCGCCAACAGGTTTCTCGTGCAGAGCTCGGTCTACGACGCGTTTACCAGCAAGTTGGTCGATGCAGTCTCACAGCTGCGCGTGGGCGACGGCCTCAAAGGAGTGACTGACCAGGGCCCGCTCATTGACGCAAAAGCGCTCGCCAAAGTCGAAGAGCACATCGCCGACGCCGTCTCCAAGGGTGGCCAGATCGCGCACGGCGGCAAACGCCACGCGCTCGGAGGCACGTTCTTTCAACCCACAGTGGTGACGAATGTAACGTCCGACATGCTCGTGGCGCGGGAAGAGACGTTTGGCCCGGTGGCGCCGCTGTTCCGTTTCGACACCGAATCGCAGGCGATCCACATGGCCAACGATACGGAATTCGGGCTGGCGTCCTATTTCTATACGCGCGATCTCGCCCGATCCTGGCGCGTGTCCGAGGCGCTCGAGTACGGCATCGTGGGACTCAACACCGGCCTGATCTCGACCGAGGTCGCTCCCTTCGGGGGCGTAAAGGAGTCCGGCATAGGCCGGGAAGGCTCCCGCTACGGTATCCTGGATTACACGGAGCTCAAGTACGTGTGCATGGGGGGAATCACCTAGAAGTGTGTGCGACAGGCTTCTCAGCTGTGAATCCGCGCACAATTGGTGGCCGGTGGCGACAGGTAGTCTGCGGTATACGCCTTACGGTATCTTGAGCCTATGCGCTACATCAGCTCACCCGACTTTCATCGGGACGGCGCCGAGCGGATCGGCATTCTGCTGGTCAACTCGGGCACACCGGCCTCGCCTGAGCCCGCCGACGTTCGCAAGTTCCTCGCGGGGCTGCTTGGCGACCCGCGGGTAGTCGAGCTGCCGCGCCCGCTGTGGCTGCCGATTCTGTATGGATTCATCCTGCCCTTCAGACCGCGGCGCTCGGCCCGCAAGTACCGCAAGATCTGGTCGCAGCTGGGCGCGCCTCTGCTTGCGCTGTCCCAGCAGCTGCGCACCGAGCTGATCGGCACTTTGGCGCAGCGTATGCTGGCGCCCCTCTCCATCGAGCTGGGCATGATGTACGGTGGAGAGCCGACCGTGCCGCAGGCACTCGCCAGGCTGCGCGAGTCCGGTGCGCAGAGGATTCTGGTCGTGCCCCTGTTTCCACAATACTGTGGCGCGACGACTGGCGCCGCATACGATCAGGTGAACGCAGAGCTGCGCCGCTGGCGATGGCTCCCAGAGCTGCGCTACGTCGCGGAATATCACGACTATCCGGGCTACATCGACGCCCTGCGGGCCAGTATCACCCAGCACTGGGAGGCGCAAGGTAGAACCCAACATCTGCTGATGTCCTTCCACGGCATCCCCGAACGCTACTTCCACAAAGGCGACCCGTATTTCTGCAAATGCCAGAAGACCGCGCGCCTCCTCGCAGATGAGTTGATGTTGAAGGACAACGAGTGGAGTGTGAGCTTCCAGTCCCGCTTTGGACCGGACGGCTGGCTCAAGCCCTACACCAGCACTGTGCTCGAGGAAATGCCCGGGCGCGGCACGCGGCAGGTGACGGTAGTCTGCCCGGGTTTTGCGGTCGACTGTCTCGAGACCCTTGAAGAGATCGAGATGGAGAATCGCGAGCGCTTCCTGGCGGCCGGCGGCGAGAAGTTCCAATACGTGCCAGCCTTGAATGCCCGCGTAGAGCACGCGCGTTTCCTGGCGGACCTGATTGCGCGGCACTGTCAGGGCTGGACGCACGTCGAGCTCGGTCTGCGGCCCGCAGGCGCCGCACGCGGCGCATCTGCCTGAACTGACGCCGGTCGAGTGCTCGGACGGTTTCACGAGATCAGCATCGCGAGCGCGGACATCCGCGCGTCGGTCGAGTTTTATGAGAGTCTCGGATTCACCCAGGCGCCCACCACCGATACCTGGTCACATCCCTACGGTGTATTGACCGACGGCCGACTGTTCATCGGTTTGCACCAGCGCCGCGCACCCTCACCGGCACTGACTTTCGTGCTGCCGGGCATCGCGAGCCATCTGGGCGCGTTTGAAAGCCACGGCATTGCGCTGACCGCCTGCAAGACCGGTGACGATGTCTTCAACGAGATCGGATTCCTCGATCCGTTTGGACAGGCCGTCACCGTGCTGGAGGCCCGCACGTATTCGCCCGTTGCGCGCGAACCTGAGGAAGTCTCGCTCTGCGGCTACTTTGATGCGATGAGCATGCCGGCACGCAATTTCGAGACCGCCAAGGCGTTCTGGGAGCCGCTCGGCTTTGTTGCGACGGAGGAGACGGAAACGCCGTACGTACACCTGCCCTTCACCAGCGACCATCTCGACATCGCTTTTCATCGGCCGCGAACGTTCGATGTTCCGCTGCTCGTATTTCGCGACCCCGAAATGCCCGCACGGATCGCCCAACTCCGCGACCAGGGCACGAGAATGTCCGACGAGTTGCCTGGCGGATTCGATCCTGCGAACAACGCCCTGATCGAGTCCCCGGACGGCACGCTACTGCTGTTACTCCACGAAGAGAGTTAGTGCGTCGTCTGGGCCTTCCGGGCGACGATTCGAAACCTGACGCGTAGCTCATCCTGCACCTGCAGCGCTCCCAGCATTGCGCTGAAAGGTGTCAGGCCCAGGTCGGTCTGTTTGATCGGCAGCTCTCCCGAGACGATCAACCGCGAGTCTGCAAAGCTGTAGGTGACCGGGACAGACAAGGTGTGCGCCTGGCCACGGATCGTGACCTGCACATCTGCCCGCACGGCGGAACCGGGTGCTGCGGGAGTTTCGATGTGTTGACTCACCAACGTGATGTCCGGATATTGCGCGCCGTTCAGCAGGGCCTCGCTGAGCATGTTCCGGCGTGTACCCTCTTTGGCGGAATCCGGCACTTCCGTCGGAAAGTCAGAGCCTTCCTTGGCGCGCAATTCCGGCTCATCGATCGTCAATTGGTCTACCGGGACGCGCACCTCGAATGTCGAGCGCGACTGGTCGTCCGGTACGTATAACGTGCCACTCATGTCATGCGAAGCGATGACATGATTATGACCGGCCTTTGCAAGCGCCCCGCCACGGAACGCGAGAATGGTCAGTAGTGACTCACGGGGCTCTACGTCGTAAGGACGACCTTCGTGCCGGGGCTGAAGGGAACCTGGTGCGGGCGGCGGCGCTCCTACTGCGGTCCCGGGCGTCGCCTCGGGTCCATGCGGACGGCTGGGACATCCTCCCAAGGAGATAAGCGCCACTATTGCTGCCGAGGCACCCATGCCAATGAGGACAGACCGGGTTCGCAATTGCATGTAGTTTCAATCCTGCGATGGGCCGCTTAAGCTAGGTTGTATGACCATCCGAAACACTTCTGCCCGCTGGGGCCATGTCGCCCAGTTTCTGCACTGGCTCATAGTCGTGCTGATCATCACCCAGGTGATTCTCGCCAACATCGCCGAGGACCTGCCGCTCGGCATGAAAAAGCTTGCGATGTTCGCACGGCACAAATCAGTCGGCATCACCATCCTGGGACTTGCGGTGATCCGTCTGCTGTGGCGCTGGGCAAATCCCACGCCAGCCCTGCCCACCACTCTCAAACCCTACGAGCGGGCACTGGCCGCAGTGACTCACTTCGGACTGTACCTGCTGCTGTTCGCCATGCCGCTCACCGGCTGGATGATGACCTCCGCGCGTGGGTTCCCCGCGAGCTGGTTCGGGTTCTTTCAGCTGCCGGATTTCGTTCCCAAGAACGACGCTCTCTACAACGCAATGAAAGAGACCCACGATACCTTGGCGCTGGCGCTGTATGCCATAGTATTCCTGCACGTGGCAGGTGCTCTGAAGCACCACTTCATGTTGAAGGATGACGTGCTGCGCCGGATGCTGCCCTTTACGAAAAAATCCTGACGGAGACTGCAATGATGACGATTGCCACGGGGACTGGGACCGCGGACGGTGGACGGCGGGCCGCGTTGGTTGCGGCCGGCATCACATCCGGCCTTTTTGTGGCAGGAGCCCTTGCGGCGGATGCCGCGCCCGTAACACGCTACACGCTGGATCCGGCGAAGAGCACCCTCGAGTTCCAATTCCAGCAGGCCGGTGCCCAGAACAAGGGAAAATTCACCCGCTATTCAGTCACCCTCGACTTCTCGCCGGACAGCCCCGCAACGAGCAAACTCGATGTTGTAGTCGAGACCGGCTCGCTGGACACCGGTGACAAGGAGCGTGACGACACGTTGAAGGGCGCCGATCTGCTCGGGGTCGCCAAGTTTCCGCAGGCCCGCTTCACCTCCACCCAGATCACGAAGACAGCGAACGGCTATGACGCGGTCGGCAAGCTCACGCTTCGCGGCGTAAGCCGTGACATGCACGTACCGTTCTCATTCAGGACCGCCGACGAACAGGGAAAGCCCGCAGGCTACCTGCTGGGCAAGACAACGCTCAAACGGCTCGATTTCGGAGTCGGCCAGGGTGATTGGAAGTCAACGGAGTGGGTCGGGAACGATGTCTCCGTGTCCTACTCGCTACGGCTGGTGCCGGCGGCTGCTCACTGACGTCGCGCCTGCGGTGCGCCTATTGAGGTCGCGCCAACGGCGCGTCTATTGAGGATACGCGTGCAGCTTCGACGTGCACAGATCGTAGATCGAGCCCATCAACACCTGCACTGAATGAGTCATCGCAATCTCGATTCCTTTCAACGCGGCCTCCTTGATGACCCGTGTCAGGGCGTCCAGCTGCTCCGGTGATAGATTCTCCGGCAGCTTGGTTGTGATCTGTACGGACGGCACCTCCTCCACGATCTGCCGTAGAATCTGGTAGACGCAGTCCGCCTTGGCTCGCATCAGGCCCTCATCATCACCGAACAGAGAGCCTATGGTCACCAGCCCATCGACTGTCTTCTCGTGGGTCTGTTCCCATTCGCGCTCGGTTCCGAAGGCGACATGTATGACTTCACCCATACTGGCCTCATTGCTGGAATCTGCCGTGCGGGAGGACTCGCAAGTTCCGTGCCGTTCCCGGGCATGGCGCGTGCTTCAGCTTCGGCGGCGTCAACTGGAACGACTGCATCGCAGTCTCGTTGTAATGCGATGAAAACCTGGTGGCAGCGCGGGATCATCTACCAGATCTACCCGCGTTCTTTCCTCGATACCGATGGGAATGGCGTCGGCGATCTGCGCGGCATCATCTCCCGCCTCGACTATCCCGCGGCGCTCGGAGTTGACGCCATCTGGCTGTCACCGATCTATCCGTCCCCTATGCATGACTTCGGCTACGACGTATCCGACTGCACGGACGTGCACCCGTTGTTCGGAACTCTCGAGGACTTCGACCGCCTCGTCGACGAAACCCACCGCCGGGGTTTGAAGCTGATCCTCGACTACGTGCCCAACCACACCTCGGACCAACACCCCTGGTTCATCGAGTCGCGCAGCTCACGCCACAATGCGAAGCGCGATTGGTATATCTGGCGCGATCCCGCCCCCGACGCAGGCCCACCGAACAACTGGCTGAGCCACTTCGGCGGCAGCGGCTGGCAGCTCGATACCAACACCGGACAGTACTATTACCATTCGTTCCTCCCGGAACAGCCGGATCTCAACTGGCGCAACCCGCAGGTGCGCGAAGCGATGCACGACGTGTTGCGCTTCTGGCTCGCTCGCGGCGTGGATGGCTTTCGTGTCGACGTGCTGTGGCTCCTCATCAAGGATGACCAGTTCCGCGACAATCCCCCGAATCCCAACTGGAGAGCCGGCGACCATCCCAACAGCCGGATGATCATGCTGTACTCGGCGGACCGCCCCGAAATGCAGCAAGTCGTGGCAGGTCTTCGCAGCGTCGTGGACGAGTATGAAGACCGCGTGTTGATTGGCGAGATCTACCTGCCGGTCGAACGACTGGTCGCGTACTACGGAGCGGACCTCAAAGGCGCACACCTCCCATTCAACTTCCAACTCCTGGAAGCGCGCTGGAATGCACGCGCAATTGCCACACTCATCAACGAATACGAGGCTGCGCTGCCCCAGGGAGGCTGGCCCAACTGGGTCCTGGGCAATCACGACAAATCACGGATCGCCACGCGCATAGGCGTGGACCAGGCACGGGTGGCGGCGACTCTGCTCCTTACATTGCGCGGCACACCAACGATGTACTACGGCGATGAGCTGGGCATGCTGGATGTGAACATCCCACCCGAGCGCATCCAGGATCCGTTGGAAAAAAGAGTTCCAGGCCTGGGTCTCGGCCGCGATCCCTGCCGGACTCCGATGCAATGGAACGGTTCAAACAACGCCGGTTTCACGAGCGGAACACCGTGGCTGCCGATTGACGACGACTACACCATCGTTAACGTCGACTCGCAGAGCACGGACTCATCGTCGATTCTGACGCTGTATCATCGATTGATAGCCTTGCGCCGCCAGCATGCAGCACTCGCGTATGGCGACTACGAGCCGGTGGCGATGATGGGCGACTTGCTCGCCTACGTGCGCAAGCTCGGAACGCAACGCTTTCTCATAGCATTGAACCTTGGCAACGATCCGCATGCCGTATCGTTCGCGAATGCAATGGAGGGTCGCGGCAAGATTGTCATATCGACGCACCTCGACCGCGAAGGCGAGCCCATGAAGGGTGATCTCAACCTTCGCGCGAACGAGGGCGTGATCATTTCGCTCGGGCCGCCTTCTTCGCCTTAAGCGACCTGCCCTTGGCGGGTGAGGGTTTCCTGGCGGCGGGCTTTTGCCCGGCCGGTGCCGTCTTGCGGGCGGCAGCCTTTCCGACAGCCTTGCGGCCAGTGGCCAAGGTCTTCCCGACAGCCTTCCCAACCGTCTTGCGGCCAACCGTCCTCGTCGCCACGACTTTTTTCTTGCCGCTCTTCTTCCTGGCTGCGTTTTCGTTCCTGGCCGCGTTCTCGCGAGCAACTTTCACGGCCGCCGATTTCTTCCCAGCGGGCGCCTTTTTTGCGGCCGCGGATTTCTTCGCTGCGGGCGTTTTTTTCGCCGCCGCTGGCTTGGCCGATGCGGTCTTCGACTTCGCGGACGACGCTCCAGACTTCCTCTCGGTAGCTGCTCGTGCGACGGACGCAGGCGCCGCGGGCGCGGGGTCGGCATCAACTCCCCGCAACTGATCCAGTATCGCCGGATTCTCCAGCGTCGAGACGTCCTGCAAAATCTCCTCGTCGCGTGCGATCGAGCGCAACAGCCGCCTCATGATCTTGCCGGAGCGCGTCTTCGGCAGATTGTCCGCAAACCGGATGTCGTCCGGCTTGGCAATGGCGCCCACCTGCTCACCGACCCAGTTGCGCAACTCCTGCACCAACTTACTGGTATCACCCGTAGGCCGCTCCCCCCGGCACACAACGAACGCAAACACCGCCTCACCCTTGACATCGTGCGGCTTACCGACGACGGCGGCCTCCGCCACTCTCGGGTTGGCAACGAGCGCAGACTCGATCTCCATCGTACCCAACCGGTGGCCAGCGACATTCAGCACATCATCGATGCGTCCCATGATCCAGAAATAGCCGTCCTTGTCGCGCCGGGCGCTGTCCCCCGCAACGTAGTACCGATTGTTGAATTTCCCCCAATACGAGGCGACATAACGTTCGTTATCGCGCCACAGAGTCCGCAACATCCCCGGCCAGGGTTTCTTGATGACCAGATAACCACCGGCCTCCGGTCGCGTCACCGGTTTGCCCTCGTCATCGACGATGTCAGCCTCGATGCCTGGCAACGGCGTCGTACATGAACCCGGCTTGGTGGCCGTCGTAGCCGGAAGCGGCGAAATCAGAATGGCGCCTGTCTCGGTCTGCCACCATGTGTCCACGATCGGACAGCGGCCGCCCCCGATCACACGGTGATACCACATCCACGCCTCAGGATTGATGGGCTCGCCGACACTCCCGAGGAGGCGCAACTTCGACAGGTTGTACTGTGCCGGCCACTCTTCGCCAAGCTTCATCAGCGCCCGGATGGCCGTAGGTGCGGTGTACAGAATCGTGACCCCGTGCGTCTGGCAGATTTTCCAGAACCGGCCCGCGTCGGGTGTCGTGGGCCCGCCTTCATACAACACAACGGTCGCGCCATTCGCCAGTGGCCCGTACGCCACGTAACTGTGCCCCGTGACCCAACCGACATCGGCAGTACACCAGAACACATCGTTGTCCTGCAGATCGAACACCCACTTGCTCGACACTTTCGCCTGCAGAAGGTAGCCACCGCTGGAATGCTGGATCCCCTTCGGCTTGCCGGTGGAGCCCGACGTATATAAAAGGAACAGCGGATGCTCGGCGTCCACCCATTCAGGCTCGAAGGTGGGTGCCTGGCCTTCGATGACATCGCTCCACCAGACATCGCGCTTCGGATGCATCGCAACAGGCTTGCCGGTCCGCTTGACCACGATGACCCGCTGGACGCTGGGGCAGCCACTCGCCAGGGCCTTGTCGGCGGCTGCTTTCAATTCGACTACGTTCCCACCACGCCAGCCGCCGTCCGCCGTAATGACCACCTTCGCTTCGGTGTCTTCGATACGGTCTTTCAGCGCGAGCGCCGAGAAGCCGCCGAATACGACCGAATGGATCGCGCCGATCCGATTGCAGGCGTGCATCGCGATCACCGTCTCCGGGATCAGCGGCATGTAGATGATCACACGGTCGCCGCGTTCCACCCCCTGATCGCGCAAGGCTCCCGCGAACCGGCACACTTCGGCGTGCAGCTCCTGATAACTGAGGTGGCGGGTGTCACCGCCTTCGCCTTCAAAAATGATTGCAGTCTTGTGACCCCGCTCGGCCAGGTGCACATCGAGACAATTGTAGGAAACATTCAGGCGACCATCGGCAAACCAGCGATAGTTGGGGGCATCTTCAGTCTCGAGGGCGACGGTGAAAGGCTGTTGCCACACGAGCTGCGTACGGCCCAGGTCAGCCCAGAAGCCCACGTAGTCCGCGGCGGCGGCCTTTTGGAGCTTGTGTAAATCGGCCGGCTTCAGGCCAGCCTTCGCCGTGAATTCGGGCGGCGGGGGGAACGACCGCTCTTCCAGCAACACTGACTCAATATTCTTTCCTGCCACAAGCTGCCCCTTTTCGAACAGTTCTCTACTTAGGGTGAGCATAGCGCAGCCGAACGTGTCGCTGGGACCGGCAGAGTCTGCGGCCCCTTGGCACGACCCCTTTTTATGGCGTAGAACGACGGGTACCCTGCCGTCGCATTCCATTCCGTCAACGAAACATGTGGACACTCGCAGGCACGCTCAAGCCGACTTTCCGGCAGACATCTCTCTGCTGGCTCGCGATCCTTTTTCTGGCGCTGCTTCTGACGGGGTGCGGTTCGGGTAGTACGACGCGCCCGGTACTTGCGAAGCGCTGCATGCAAGTGGACGGGCACCACGAAAGCAAACTGAGCGTGCTGTCGCCAGATGCAGGCACTCTGCGTCTCAGGATCGAAGAGCGCGGCGTATCCGTGATCGCGACGCTAGACGAAGATCCCGGCAGCGCGGCGGAGTCTCCGGTAGAGCGCTTGGGGACCATTCAGTTCGTGGCCCATACGCAGCGCGGGCAGCGTCACTTGGTCACGATCCAGGCCGTGGACTCTCCAGACATCACGGGCGAGGTTTGTCTACAGGCTGACTTGATCGACGCTTCCGACCACAGCCGCGTGTCGGCCGAGACAGCGTTCGCAACCGCCGGACGCGCGACTCATGGTCATGACTGGAGCACAGCGTTTGAGGAGTACCTGAACGCAGCCCGTCAGTTCGACCAACTGCACGCGCGACGCTCGTCCGGAGCGGCTCGCCAGGCGATGGCAGAAATTGCATATCTGCGCCTGGACAGGAAACGGGACAGCTATGCGCTTGCCAGCGAAGCGTTGGCGGACTACGGCGACAGCGCTGAACCCTTGTCCATGGGAGCGCTGACGGGTCTGCAGGGTAAGGCGCTTTTCGACATTCCCCAACTGGATTTCCGCGCCGTGGCACCTGTAGTGCGGGGGCTGCTGGCGACGGCTCGCAAATCCCTTGAGACCAGCCGTTTCGGGGCGAGGGAGTTGCCGCGGCTGCAGATCATGGAAGGCTTTCTCGAGTACCGCATCGATGCACCCGGACCCGCGCGCGCTGCTTTCGTCGCCGCCGCACAAAGCTGCCAAGAGATGCAGGACTGGGGTTGTTACGCGATTGCCAGCCAGAATCTCGCATTGCTGGCCTATGAGAGCAAGAACTACACGATCGCTCTGTCCGCATTCGGCGATGCGCTGAAACAGCTTCCCCTGGAGCTTGATCCGAAGCTCGCCGCCAATATCTGGAGCAACTACGGCACGCTGCAGGGCCGGATGGGTCTGTTCACCGACAGCCAGCGCTCGTATGCGACGGCGATGCGTGAATACGCGCAGCTAGGGGATTGTCAGGGGGTGCGTCGAAATCTGTCGCACTCCGGAAATCTCATGGTGCAGCTCGGGACTCTTGGCGATGCCAAGTATGACCTCCAGCAGGTGGTATCGCTCGACTGCGACGGACTGCTTGCCGCCGTCACTGGCAATGCTCAGACCGAGACTGCACGCTCGGCCGCTGTTGAGACCGGCGCGACCCGTCAATACGCGGATGCGCGTGGTCCAGGTACAGCGTGGTGTACCCGATTGCTTGACCCCATCGGGCTTGCGAGCGAAAACAAGCTAGTCGTGCTCACCTCACTGATATCGCTGGGTCACGCCCTCGAGTTGGAAGGCGACTTAGCGCAGGCCATGCAGTGCCTCGACGCCGCCGTTCCCTACGCGACCATCGGCCAACCTCAGATGCAACTGGCCAACGCGCGTGGTGAAGTGCTTCTCGAGAGGCAGGACGCGACGGCAGCGCGCGTCGCATTCGAACAGGCAGTTCGAATCGCAGATGAGACAAACATTCCGCCGGCTCACGAATACCGTGGGTACGCCCGGCTCGGTATTGCGAAATCGGCCCTACTCGCTGGCGACGCCGCCGGGACAGTGCGTGACGGCCTGGAGGCCTTGCAAGCGAGCGTCAGCCGTGGCGACATCGACCAGACGGTGGCCTCGCTGCGCCTCCTTGCGGCTGGGTATCGCGGATTGAAGCTGCCTGAACAGGCGGCGCGCACGTTGCAGACCGCGGTCGACTTGATCGAGGCTGTGCCAATCGATGGGCTCGACGGCGAGAAGCGCGCCACCTACCTTGCCACCCAATACGTCGTGTTCGCGGAGCTGACTGACCTTTTCGCCTCGGGCGTTGACACGAATTCCGCGATGGTATCAACGGCTTTTGCGACCTCGGAACGTGGACGCGCGCGCAGCTTGCGATATGCCGCAACGCAATCAGAGCACACCGCGCCGCCGGTCACTGCAGAAACGCTCCCAACGGCCCGCTTTCAGCAGTTACTGCAAGACGTCGTCAATCTCAACGAGTCGCACCTCGATGCAGCGCAGACGACCTTGATTGACAAGCTCGATGAAGTGGCGCTGCGCGAACACAAGACCGAGGACCCCTTCGATCAACAACAGCTGACACAGACCCTCGAGCAGTTGCACGCCACGCTCGTTGAATACGCGGGCGGCACCCGCGACATGTTTGCTTTTGTAGTGAACCGAAGCGGCTTGCACGTCTTTCGGTTGGGAGACCGGCAAAAAATCGCAAGCGCCGCCGCCGAGTTGCAAGATCGTCTGCTTGATGCCGAGGCGCCGCAGAGCGAAGTGCGCGAGGCGGCCCAGCGGCTCGCAGCATTGGTGCTGTGGCCGCTCAGTACTCAGCTTTCCGGCAAGCGAATCATCTTCGTGCCCGACGACGGCCTCCACACAATTCCATTCAGCGTCCTGCCGTGGTCACCCAAGGCTTCCGACCTGTTGGTCCTGCAGCATGCGGAGGTGTCTATGGTGCCGTCCGCACTTTTCCTCACTCGTATCCGCGCCAACAGCTCACAGCACGTCAGCGCACCACGCATCGAGTTACTGGGTGATCCTGTGTTCAGGATCTCCGATTGGCGTCACGAGTGCACGGACGCTATGACCGAACAAACGAGCGCACGAGCCACTCGCGCAATATCCGACTGGACTGAGTCGCTTCCGCGGCTGCCCGGGAGCCGCGCGGAAGTTCAGATGGTCGCGCGACTCAGCCAGCAGTCGCGGCCATCCAGTCGTATAGACACTCTCCTCGGCTGCGCAGCGGTACCGACGGCTCTGCGTCGAGCCGCAAGCGGACACGTCGATCTTCTGCATATCGCCACTCACGCGCGCGTGGATTCGCAGCGGCCGCGACTTTCCGCCCTGGCTCTCACCCCAGAGCGCAGGGGAGAGGGCACCGCCTCGGCTTTCGGCCTACTAGACATTCTCGGACTTAAGTTGAGTTCGAGTCTGGTAGTTCTGAGTGCTTGCGAGACATCTCGGGGGCGGCTGCTACCCGGGGAAGGCGTGCTCGGTCCGGCACAGGCCTTTCTCCAGGCAGGTGCCGGGGCGGTGGTCGCCAGCTACTGGCGGGTGGACGACCTCGCCACCTCAAAATTCATGCAGCAGTTTTACAAATATCTGCTCGCTGACCGTTTGCCGGCCGCAACGGCCCTGCGCCGGGCACAACTGGACGAGGCGGAAGCCTCATCCTCACACGATTGGGCCGCCTTTTCTCTGTACGGCTGGCCTGACAGCTCCATTTAACCTTGCGCTCCCCACCGCGGCGTGTCCTCCACGCTTGCGATTTCCTGAGATAAGCAACGAGGTCGCAGCAGTGATCTCCGGCGGATTCATTGCCCCCGCCAACCAAGGAGACCCCCATGCCCATTTCCCGTAAAGCCATCCTGGCCTCGGCCATCGCCCCGTGTCTGGTTGGCGCCCTCGCCGGCACACCGGTCCAGGCCGGCACCAGCACCATCCCCGACTATTTCTTCAAGGAATGGACGGTGGCAACGAATTGCACCGAGCAACACGCGGGCCTGGCGGCCCGAGTAGCGGCCGGGCTCAAATTCAAGATCTCAGCCGACACCCAGGCGGCAGACGGCAGCTACGTTTTCCAGGCAGAAGACGTTGGTCAGCAGCACTGGGCCGCAAACTGGAGCGGAATGAAGCTGCAGTACCGCGAGGGCACCGAAATGAAGACTCTGCCGGCCGACTTCGAATGCATTCCCGGCCAGGAGGCGACTTCTCCCTTCCTTGCGATGTCCAACTACGCGCAGGCCAGTGAGCCGTACTACGAGCACCGCCACTGGTATGGCGTGGCGAAGATCCACGGTCAGATGGAGCACATCCTGATTTTCCCGAGTAACGCGGCGACAGGTCCCACGGCGGTCATCCTGATGCAGTCGGTCAATTCGCCCGGCACCGTGCAACTCGACGACAATGGCGTGATTCAAATGCACTAGACCACCCTTGAGCCGATTCGCGGCAGGTGCCGGTCGCGAACGGGTGATGGCCTTCCGGTTTGCGGTATTCGGCGGCGAGCAGGGGGCGAGCCTTTACAACAAGGCTCGTCCGTTGACTTACAATAGGCCAAATGACGCGCCGCACCACCCAGGTGGCTGGTTTGTGCTACCTGTTTTCCAGCCTTTGTATCCCGCTGGTGTGGGCCCAGGAGACGCCTTTTCAGTGTCGCCCGTTGGCGTGCTCCACGCTTACCCCAACCGCGTCAGTTGACAACTCAACCACGAACGATTGCGCGTATCGCGCCGGTAACCTCTGGTGGGTTGATTATGTCGCAGGCTCTCTCACGTGGAGCAATCGAGCGGCGGTCAAGCCAGTCATAGTCGCCGTCTTCGATGACGGCGCCTATATCGACCATGAGGACATTCGCAATCAGCTCTGGACGAACGAGGCAGAGGCGCACGGAAAAGCGGGGGTAGACGACGACGGAAATGGCTACGTAGACGACGTCCATGGATGGGACTTCGTCGATAACAGCCCGGACGTGTCACCTAAGGGTGAGTGCCGCTCGCGAATCAGTCACGGCACGCTAATGGCGAGCCTTGTGGCAGCCGAACGGAACAATGGGGTGGGCATCGCCGCGCCCGGATCCGATGGCGCCCGGCTGATGATCCTCCGTGTCGTCGGCTGCAATCGAGGCGTCAACGACGACGCCAATCCGGAACGCCTTGCTCGGGCACTGGATTATGCAACGCGTATGGGAGCGCGGATTCTGAGCTTCAGCGCACATTGGTATGCCACGACTCCCGAGCTGGATCGCGCGTTTTCGGAAATAGCCGACAGACAGGACGCCCCCCACTCTGCCATCGTAGTCGCTAGCGTGCCGAACAAGGGAGAACCGGCAGCCGGATACCCTGCGGCCTATACATTTCATCGAATTGTGCGGGCCATCCCCATCGGAAACGACGACATGATCTCACCCGGCACCAGCGTAGCTCCGCCTGGGCTGAATCTCGGCGCTCCAAGCGCGTGTGTCATCGGCGCGGGAGGTAGCCCGGATCATTACAGGGTGGAACAGGGCAGCTCGAATTCCACGGCCATCCTGTCCGGTCTACTTGCCGGCATCTGGGCGAGCCCGGCCTATGCTAAATTGACCACCGACGAGTTCCTGGCAAGGGTCGTACAAGGGCGCATGATCAAGACTCCGCGGCGCTCGAAGCCTGGGTCACGGACGCCTTACCAAGAAGGGGTGCCGCTGGCCGATGCTTGTCTTTTGGAAACCGAGCGCCGGAAAGCGCGCGTTTGTCCCCAGCCAGGATCGCAGCGGGAACCGCGTCCATGACCTATATTGATTCGCCGCCGGTAGACGTACGCCTGGAGAAGCCCCTCGAAAGGGGGGATCAGGGCGATTTGTCCCTCGTGGAGGCCGTGGCCGGCCGCACCGGGCTTCAAAATCAACTTTACGTGAGATATCGGAGGCCCTTGCTACAGGTATTCCTCCACAGACGTATCGCTCGTGATGCGGCTGAGGACCTGTTGCAACGCACGTTCCTGCAGGCGATCAAGAAGATTCGCACTGAAGGACTGGATGACCCGAGCAATCTGGGAGGCTATCTCTATCGCACGGCTTGCAAGCTTGCCACCGCCTACTGGCGGGGGGAGCTGTCACGGCGGCACGACAACGACCGCGAGGTGCTCTCGAATCTCAAGGACGAGGCGCTCTCCCTCGAGGAGCGCCTCAACCACGAGCAGCTTGCGAAATGCGTCCGCGACCTCATGGGCCATCTGCCCGTGCAGCGCGACCGCGAAGTGTTGGAACGGTATTACCTCCATGAAGAGCCCCGGACCGCGATTCGAGAGTCGTTGCAATTGACTGACATGCAGTTCAACCAGGTCCTCTGGCGCGCGCGTCAGCGCTTCGGTGACATCCTCCGCAGGCACGGCTTAGCAGCTGCCGATGCGGGACCTGCGCAATCGACCTGAGGTAGGGAGAACCATGGATCATATACAGTTCAAAGCTAATCAGACCGCCGCCGGCTACGTTGCGAACGGCCTCGACGAGAGCACCCAGGAGGCCTTCGAGCTTCACCTGATGGGCTGCTCCGAATGCGTCGAGGACGTGGAAGTCTGGCGTGCGATCAAACTCGACATGCCCAAGCAGCGCCCCGAGGTGCGGACCTTGGCTCCCAAGCGTCGTTTCGTCGCCTTCAGTGACTGGCGGATGGCCGCCTCGCTGGTGGGCGTCGGAGTCCTCGGCGCAGCGGGGGGCTGGCTGGGAAAATCCACGACGGCCACGGACCTGGATTCGACACGAACGGTGGTGTTCAACCTCCCTTCCGTGTCCCGCGGTGCAGACGATTGCACCGCAGTGCGTCTTGCGTCAGACACGCAACTGGCGGTCCTCCGTGTGCCGGGGATATCACGAGATCTTCATGTTGTCGCACTCGACTCGGACAAGCGCGTGTTGCCTGCCGGGCAGTACGCCTCGCGGATCCAACCGGACGGTAGCCAACTCCTGCGGATAGATTCGGGGCTGCTCATCGGACGGCCGGTTCACCTGGAAGCGCGTCGGGCCGACGGATCGGGCGAGCCGCTGGGATGCATCGTCGGCGAGACCGCGTCGCACTAGCTGAAGGTCAAGGTTGCCCGAAAGTCACTCTTTCGGGCTACGGAAGCTGCGCCAGGCGCTCTCCCTGCCGGCGCAGGAACGGTCCGAAACCCAGGTGGTCGTAAAGGCCACCCAGGGCGGATACATCCGGTGGGCGGCGGCGAAGTCCTTCGAGGCCGACGCCGAGGTCCATGTCACAAGTGATTCGGGTCAGTTGTCTGGCCAGGTAAGCTGACTCGCGGTGCTTGCGCAGGAGCTCGCTGAGCGTCCTGGCGCCGCGCAGCTTGAGGCCCGCGACACGCCCAAGATCGGCGTACAGCTCATCCAGCGACCCGAATTCCTTCATCAGCGCCGCGGCCGTCTTCGGGCCGATCCCGGGCACTCCGGGGATGTTGTCAACGCAGTCGCCGGTCAGCGCCAGGTAGTCGGCAAAAGCTTCCGGAGTAACTCCGTAGTAGCGCTCGATGTCACGATAACCAAACTGCTCGCGCGCGCCGTAATCCCAGAAAAGATCACCGTCGCGCACCAGCTGGGCAAGGTCCTTGTCGCGGGTGATGAAGGCTGAAGGCACGCCCTCGTCCCGCATCAGGCAGGCAAGCGTGCCGATGATGTCATCGGCTTCGTATTCGGGGTTGGTGAACACCGCGAGCCCGAGGTGCCGGCACACCTGGCGGCAATGCTCGAACTGCTTCAGCAGATCCACCGGATGCGGCTCGCGATTCGCCTTGTAGGCCGGGTAGATCCGGCTGCGATACGAGTTGGCCAGGCGCTGATCAAACGCAACCGCCATGTAGCGCGGCCGCATGCGCTCGATCAAGTCACCGATGAAGCGCGCGAAACCAAACACCGCGTGGACCGGATGGCCATCCTGGTCAACCATGTCGGGCAGTACTGAGTGATACGCGCGAAAAACATACACCGACGCGTCGATCAGAAAAATCAACGTCGTCTCACGCGAGCCAACGCTGGATGCGATCGTGCAACGGGCTGGAACGTGGGAAGTGAGCGAGCAGATATTCCATCTGGTCTGCGAGCACGCGCCGTCCCTTGAGGAAGATATATTCCGCATAGGTGGGCGTGAATGGCACGGCAATGAGTTGCATCTTCGCCTGCTCGGGCGTTCGCGAGGCCTTCTGGTTGTTGCACCTGCGGCAGGCCGTCACGACGTTGGTCCAGATGTCTACACCACCCTGGCTGAAAGGCCTGATGTGATCTCGCGACAGTTCGCGCGACGCGAAACGCATGCCACAATACATGCACAGAAACGCATCACGACGAAACAGTGTCTGATTGTTCAGAGGTGGAACATAGTCGTGCCGAGTATTGCCGGGATTACCGGTGTGTCCGACGGTGGCGACAATCGAGTTGACCTCGAGCACCGTGCGCTGTCCGCTGGCCGCGTTCACACCGCCATAAAGCTTGTAGAGAGGCGAACCGCAGGTATAAGCAACCTGCTCCTGATGATAGAGTCGGGCGGCTTCCTTGTAGTCGATCCATTCCAGTGGCATGCCGGCGATATCGGTGCGCAGGACCAGTTGCGACAGCGCGCGCGCCGCCGGGCTCGCGACGATGCGCAAGTCATCCTGGTTGCCGTGGTCGGCGCGGTCTAGATCTATGCCTAGCATGGGCGCTGTAAGATAAAGCAGTTTTATGCAAGAATTCAACGTCGCAACGTCTTAATTCGCTTGAGGATTTCCAAACGCGTGACCGGGTCGGCACGCGCCACATCCTGTTTACACCTTCCGAGGGCCGTGCATGCCAGTCACCATAGGTGCGCTCCGCGAGAGCGCGCCGCAAGAAACGCGCGTCAGCCTGGTACCCGAAGTGGCGGACAAGTTCGCCCAAACGGGTGCCCGGGTGCTCATCGAGACAGGCGCCGGCACGCGCGCCCAGTTCCCCGACTCTGCCTATAAGAACGTCGCATGGGCCGATTCGCCTACTGCCGTACTCGAGCAGTCCCAGATCATCCTGACTGTACAGCCTCTGTCTGTCGATCAGATTACGCGCCTAAAGTCCGGCACGGTGGTCATCGGCTACATGCAGGCGTACAGCCGGAAGGCCGAAGTAAAGGCACTCAAGGAGCGTGGCATCACCAGTTTCGCGATGGAATTCGTGCCGCGCATTTCACGCGCCCAGTCCATGGATGCCCTGTCCTCCCAGGCAGCGATAGCCGGCTACAAGGCCGTGCTGATCGCCGCCGACAACCTGCAGAAGTTCCTCCCGATGCTCACCACCGCCGCAGGCACGATCCGGCCTTCCGGCGTGCTCGTGATTGGCGCCGGGGTGGCTGGCCTGCAGGCTATCGCGACGGCCCGCCGGCTTGGCGCCGTGGTCGAGGCGTATGACGTACGTGGGGCCACCAAAGAACAGGTGAAGTCTCTCGGCGCCAAGTTCGTTGACACTGGTGTCACTGCAGACGGCGCCGGCGGATATGCACGCGAACTGACGGACGAGGAAAAGCGCAAACAGCAGGAAGTGCTGGACGCGCGAATCGCCGCCGCCGATGCCGTCGTTACCACGGCTTCCGTACCGGGCCGCCCGGCACCCAAGATCATCTCCAGGGCGGCGGTCGAGCGCATGCGGCCGGGCTCAGTGATCGTGGACATCGCCGCCGAGCAGGGTGGCAACTGCGAGCTCACCCGCGCCGGCGAGACCGTCCTGCACCAGGGCGTGAAAATCATCGGGGCGGTCAATCTTCCCGCCCAGCTCGCATACAACGCCAGCGAGATGTATGCGCGCAACCTGCTGAACTTCCTCAAGCCCGCCATCGATAAAGGCGAGCTGGCCATCGACTGGAACGATGAAGTATTCGCGCAGTCGTGCCTCACGCACGGCGGCGAGATCAAACACGAGCAAACACGCAAGTCCATCGAAGCCTAACGGAGGCTCATCGAAAATGACCGGTATCGTCGCTATAGTCAATTTGGCGTCGGCCTTGCCGACGCGGATTCCGCGCCAGCGCCTGACCGGGCCCGCGGCAAAAAGCGCGGTTTTTGCCGCTAACACCTTAGGATAATCGCATGACCGGTATCGTCGCTCTCTATATCTTCATGCTCGCCGCCTTCACCGGCTACGAAGTCATCTCGCGCGTGCCGGTTATCCTGCACACACCCCTGATGTCAGGGTCTAACTTCGTACACGGCATCGTGCTCGTCGGCGCAATGGTTGCACTCGGTGGCGCGCACACGCCACTCGAGAAGACGATCGGTTTCATCGGCGTGCTGCTCGCAGCGGGCAACGCGGTCGGCGGTTACGTGGTCACCGAGCGAATGCTCGAAATGTTCAAATCAAGTGGCGCCCGCGGCAAGGCGCAGCAGAAAGGGGCGCACTGATGCCGTCGGATGCAACAATGTCGCTGGACAGGGAAACCCTCATCCAGGCGAGCTACCTCCTCACTGCCGCGCTGTTCATTCTCGGCCTGAAGCGCATGAGCTCCCCGGTCACGGCGCGCAGCGGCATCTTGTGGGCGGGCAGCGGAATGCTGGTCGCCACGGTGGTGTCATTCCTCTATCCCGGGATGACCAACTACGAGTTGATCCTCGCCGCGATCGCGGTCGGCGGAGGTCTTGCGTGGTGGAGCGGAAAGCGCGTCGCCATGACGGACATGCCGCAGATGATTGCTCTGTACAACGGCATGGGCGGCGGTGCGGCCGCGGCCATCGCCGCGGTGGAGTTGTATCGCGGCGAGAGTCCGAGCTGCGCGACGTCGACTCTCGCGGTAGTGGGCGGCCTCATCGGCTCGGTGTCCTTCAGCGGCAGCGCGATCGCTTTTGGCAAGTTGCAGGGCCTCATCACCCGCAGCGTCCGGTTCTCCGGCCAACAGATCTTCAACCTGATCCTGTTGGGCGCGGCATTGGTGCTGGGCACAATGGTCGCGTTCAGCTTCAACGCCACCCCGGCGGTGATCACCGGCTTCTTCGCGCTCGCGTTGCTGCTCGGGCTGACCATGACCCTGCCGATCGGTGGCGCGGACATGCCGGTCGTCATTTCGCTCTACAACGCATTGACGGGTCTTGCGGTGGCATTCGAAGGCTTCGTGCTCAACAACGCCGCAATGATCATTGCCGGCACCGTTGTGGGATCCGCCGGAACGCTCCTGACGCAGTTGATGGCGAAAGCGATGAATCGCTCCGTGGGCAACGTGTTGTTCTCCGGCTTCGGCGACACGGGGGGTGCGGCCACCGGCGAGGTATCGGGAAGCCTGAAGCCCATCGAGGCATCCGACGTGGGCGTCATGATGGCTTTCGCATCGAAGGTCATTGTCGTGCCTGGATACGGTATGGCCGTCGCCCAGGCCCAGCACAAGATCTGGGAGTTGTGCCAGCTGCTGCTCGACCGCGGCGTCACCGTCAAATTCGCGATCCACCCGGTCGCCGGGCGCATGCCCGGGCACATGAACGTCCTGTTGGCGGAAGCGGGCGTGCCTTACGATCTCATTTCCGACCTGGACGAGATCAACTCCGAATTCGAGACCGCGGACGTCGCCTTGATCATTGGCGCCAATGACGTCGTCAATCCCGTGGCGCGCAACGACAAGTCCAGCCCGATCTACGGAATGCCGATTCTGAATGCCGACAAGGCCAAGAACGTCATTGTCATCAAGCGCGGCAAAGGCGCGGGCTTCTCCGGAATAGAGAATGCGCTGTTCTACCTGGACAACACCCGGATGTTGTACGGCGATGCGCAGAAAGCCGGCGCCGAGTTGATACAGGCCATCAAGGCCGTTGGCTGACGGACAGTACAGAGGAATTCCAGCTTGAAAACAGTCACGGCGCTGACGGTGTTGGCGGCACTGCCCCTGATGACGCAGGCCGCGGCCCCACCGCCGCCCGCCGCTTCCACCGAAACCGCCCACCGCCCACTGACTTCGGGCGACGTGCTGGCAAACTCGAGTGCAGCCGACTGGCGGTCGCTCGACCCACAGAACACCCTGTATCTCGAGCTTCCGGCGGGCAGAGTCATCATCGAGCTGGCGCCCCAGTTCGCCCCGCATCATGCAGCCAACATCCAGGCGCTGGCGCGCGAAAGTTACTACGATGGCGTCGCGATCGTCCGCTCCCAGGACAACTACGTCGTCCAATGGGCAGATCCGGATGGCAAGCGTCCCATCAGGCATGCGCAGCGCACCCTGGCAGCCGAGTTCGAGCGCGCCTCACGGGACGTTCCCTTCACACCGCTCGTAGATCCTGACACTTACGCACCGGAAGTTGGTTTCTCGGATGGCTTCCCAACAGCGCGCGATCCGAAGTTCGGCCGCGCATGGCTCGTGCATTGCTATGGAATGGTCGGCGCCGGCCGCGACAACGACGTCGATAGCGGTGGTGGCACCGAGCTTTACGTCGTAACAGGCCACGCACCTCGCCACCTCGACCGGAATGTGACACTCGTGGGCCGTGTCGTACAGGGCATGGAAATGCTGTCGGCACTGCCTCGCGGCACCGGGGCGCTGGGCTTCTACGAGAAGCCGGAACAGAGACTCCCGATCAAGTCAGTGCGCGTCGCTGCGGATCTGCCTGCATCACAGCGCACGGAGTTGGAAGTGCTGCGTACCGATACGCCGACATTCACAGCGTACGTCGAGGCGCGCCGCAACCGCCGGGAAGAGTGGTTCAAAGTACCGGCGGGTCACGTTGACGTTTGCAACGTGCCCATCGTGGCACGGCCGCGAAACGCCTCTACTTCAAAATAGAGGGACCCCACGCCCGCATAAGACGCATTTATGATTCTTTTCCTATAAAAAGATACTTATATGATGCTATTATAAGCACCCTTCCGGTACGAGGGTGCCAACGTGGGCGTCATTCACGACCAGCTCCGAGCCCGCCGCAAGCAACTTGGCCTGCAGCAAAGCGACATGCGCCTGCGGGCCGGCATCGCGCGACAGCAATACCACCGCCTGGAAAACGGAGGCAATCCGAGCCTGAGCACGCTTGAGTTGGCCGCCGCCGGCCTGGACATGGTTCTCATGCTCATCCCCAAGGAACGATTGAGCGCGGTGCGCGCGATGCTGGCGCGACCGTCCGGAGACGTCCCGGTGGAGCATCCAGAAAACTCCCCGACTGAAAATCCTTGGAAGGATCTCTTGGGAAGCTCCGATGACGAATAAAGAGAGAGTCAGTGTGTTACGCCTGACCCTGCACGGCGTGACCGTCGGGTTCCTGGCCGGCTACCAGGGTGGCCGAAACATCCTTACTTTTGATCCCACATTTCGAGACAACGGCCGGCGCCCCACGTTGAGCCTGGTCACTCATCCGGACTTCCCCAAAGCGAATCAAGAGCTGGCTAAACCTTGGGTCAGCCACCAGCGCCTCCACCCTGTGCTATCCAACATGCTCCCCGAAGGCGCGCAGCGGGAATATCTCGCGCAGATTCTCAAAATCCATGCCGACAACGAATTCCCTTTGCTGAGCTATCTGGGCGGCGACCTCCCCGGTGCTCTGATCGCCACACCGCTCGAACCGGCTGACATCCCGGAGTACGCCCTGGAGCATCGTTCCGGCATTGAACCCGTTCCCGTGGCTCCTGCAGCGCCCGGCTTCAAGTTTTCTCTCGCCGGGGTGCAGATCAAGTTCTCGATGAGTCAGCGCGACGGGACCTATCACATGCCGCCGGACGGCGAACTGGGTGACTGGATCGTCAAACCGCCTTCAGCGCGTCACCCCTTTGTACCGTTGAATGAATTTACCTCCATGTCGCTCGCTCAGGCTGCCGGCGTCGAAGTCCCGGAAAACACACTGGTTCGCGTAGCGAAGCTGAACGATTTGCCGCCGCTGAATCTGCCCGCTGAGGAGTACGCCTACGCCGTGCGTCGCTTCGACAGACAGGGAGCGCGCCGAACGCACATCGAAGACTTTGCGCAAGTCCTGCTTCAGTACGCCCATGAGAAATACGGGCACGCCAATTATGAGCAGATAGGCAAAGTCCTCTACCAATTTACCAGCCGGCCATTGGCCAACGCACAACAGTTTGCCCGGCGCCTGCTCGTCAACATTCTGCTCGCCAACGGCGATGCCCATCTGAAGAATTGGAGCCTCATCTATCCTGACGCGATCACTCCAGAGCTGGCGCCGGCTTACGACATCGTGTCTACACGTGCCTACATCGGGAGCGAACGGGAGTTCGCACTCAAGCTGGGCAAGACCAAGGATTGGTACGAAGCCGGACTGGAGCATTTCGAGAACTGGGCTAAACGCGCGGATATACCGTGGCGAGCGATCAAGCCCCACCTGGAGGACACGATCGACAAAGCTCGGACCCTGTGGCCCCGACAGCTGACGACGCTACCGATGGCTGTTGAGCACAAGAAGATTTTGATCGCGCACTGGGGGCAACTGCGCGCGGACTTTCAGATCAGGAGTGAAATCGAGTAAGCGTGCGGCGCCTTTGCGCCGCAGGCGCGAAGAGACGCCCCGTCGGCTCTGCGAGCCACCCATCTGCCGCCGCGTGCGTTTTTTAGGGGAGCTGAAATTTCGCGCGGCGGCCCCGCATGACCTGTCGCATACTCCGGCGCTACGGCCGTGCAGGGAATGACTTCGTGTCCAGGATTCTGTTCGCGTGGGAGCTTGGAGCAAATCTCGGCCACCTGATGCGCGACCTGCCGGTCGCCAGGCGACTGAGGGAGCGGGGACACGAGGTGCTGTTTGCGTTGCCGGATACACGAGCCGCACAACAGTGGTTGACCCCGGACGGATTTGAGTTCGTGGCGATTCCGCCGACCGCCGAGCGCGGATGGCCGAAGCCGCTCGCGAGCTATCCTGAGATTCTGGCTGCCCACGGGTTTACGGACCGTCGTGCCCTGCTCGGGCTCGTACGAGCATGGTCGGCTTTGTGGGAGCTTACGAGACCCGATGTTGTCGTAATCGACCACGCGCCCACGGCGCTGCTCGCGGCCCGAGCACACGACATCCCAGTCGTTCTCCTTGGCAACGGGTTCGAAATTCCGCCGCCTGTCAGCCCCCTGCCGTCGATTCGACCCTGGGAACGGGTCTCGCCGGTGGAACTCCTCGAGACCGAGACCCGGGTTCTCGATACTCTCAACGCCACGCTCGCGCAGTTTGGCCGCTCTGCGCTCGCGCGCGTCGCGGATCTCTTCGCTGACTGCCCGGCCGTGTTCACGACGTTTGCGGAGCTCGATCCGTACGAGGCACGGCCGACGGCCGAGTATGTTGGACCCATCGGCGCTCACATCACGACCCCCGTCGTCGACTGGGCAATGACGACCAAGCCGCGCATCTTTGCCTACCTGCGCCCGTTTGTGCCTGGCGTTCAGGCACTGCTCGACGCACTGGAGAAATGCGGGGCGCACGTGATCTGCGCGATGCCCGGTGTCAGCCCGGCTGTGAGGCAGCGCTTCAACTCGCACCGGTTCCAGTTGTTTTCCGGTCCCGTTGCAACTACCTCGCTGCTGGGTCGCGCGGATATCGTAATCAGCTACGGAGGTCCGGCGACGGTTGCCTCGGCATTGCTGGCCGGCGCGCCCGTATTGTTGGTTTCGCATACGATCGAGCAGCATCTATGCGCAATCGGTGTGGAGGACCTGGGCGCCGGGGTTGTGATGCGCAAAGAGCGTGCAGAGCAAGACTTCGCTGACGCACTCACCGTTTTGACGAGCGACACACGTTACAAAGAGGCGGCCCGGAGGTTTGCGAAGAAATACTCCGAGTTCAACCTCGAACGCGCGGTCGATCGGGCGGTTGAGTGTGTGGGGGGCGCGATCCGCGCCGCGCACGGTCGATGACGCGTTGGCATGCAGCGGGGTACGACCCGGCTCTGCCCGGTGGCACCGCCCTCAGCCGCCGTGACGGCAGCCCGTACAGCACTTCGGCCGGGTGCCCGATTGCTGGTGATGCAACAGGTTGCTCAGTCCGTCATACACCGTGGCGTCCTTGATGAAACAACACGGGAACTCCGTTCCATCGAGGCTGTAGTAACGCATCCGTGGGTGCTCGAGATAAACGCACGAAAATGGGCGCCGCGACACCGGCTCCGTGCGACCAGGCAGATAGCGCAGAGCGTAGTCGGCCTTCATTTGCAGAGGCTGAATCACGTGAGCATAGCCGTTTTGCCGGCACCAATTCACTATGGGCGGCGTATGGATCGGGTGCCCGACGGAATGCACGACGACGGTGAGGTGCGATGCCAGCGCCTCGATGAAGGAGATGACCCTGGGCAGGTTGTACCTGCCGATCTTCCTCGCCTCCGCTTCGTCCAGGGTGTCCACGCTGACCCCCACCCTCGGAAAGAGACCCACGAAACGCTCCGGGTGCTTGTGAGTACCGTTGGTGATGGTGTAGGGGCAGGAGCCCATATCTGTCGCGAACTCGGCCATTTTGAAGAAGTCGTGGTGCAAGGTGGGCTCGCCCTCGCCTTGCAAGGACACGATCTGCGGGATGCCATGAAGCGCCACGTGCCGCTCCAACAGCGTCGTGAATGTCTCATACGGCATATCGCCCTGGCGCATCAGGCGCCCGGCACAGTAGAAGCAGTCGAAATTGCAGCGGGTTGTGATTTCAAATTGAGCAATCATGCCGGCGGCCCAGGGGCATTGAGCGACGCCTGACCCCGCCCCAGTCCATTGCCCGAAACCATTGCGACCATAGCCTGCATCCGGCGCTTGAGCGCATCGTGCGGTCGCCTCGAATATCCCCGGGTTATGGAATCAGTTTAGGGTCTGGGCAAAGATATTTGCGCGACGAGGTGGTCTGCGGGGCGCGCGAACTCCAATCTAGAAGGCTTGCACTTTATTACACCCTGAGGTGTAATATTAATATGAATCAACTGACCGATGTGCTGACAGCTATCTCGCATCCCTCGCGGCGGGCGATTATTGAGCAACTATCGGCCGGTCCTGCGCGGTTTACCGATATTGCCAAGCCATTCGACACCGCTCTGAATTCGGTGACCAAGCATCTGAAGCTTCTCGAAAGAGCGGGACTGATAGAACGCAGGAAACAAGGGCGTGAGGTGTTTATCTCATTTCGAGGCGAACCGCTCCGCCAGGTCGCTGGCTGGGTGCATGAGTACGAGCGGTTCTGGAACACACACCTGGATCAATTTGAGCTTTATTTCACGAAGAAGAAACAGCAGGAGAAAAAGCGATGAGCAGATCGACGCAACTGCTGGAGTTCAAGTTTGAGCGGACCATCCCTGCACCTGCGGGCGAGCTGTACGACGCCTGGCTGGATCCAAAGATTCCGGGGAATCCCTGGCATGAAAGCGACAAGCTGATCCTCAACCCGGTAGTTGACGGATTGTTTTACTGGCTCATCAGGGGGAATCCCCATTACGGGCGATTTACGCAGACCGAGCGGCCACACCGTATCCAACATACCTGGATGTCACCGAACACCTTGGGCCTCGAGTCGACAGTTACGGTGACCTTCACGAAAAAGGGAGCAGACACTCTCATGACCCTGGTGCATTCAGGTCTTCCGGATGATGACTTGGCAACGGGGCACGAGAAGGGTTGGAACTACTTTTTGGACCTTTTCCCTAACCATTTTGGCGGTGCCGGGGGCAAGGAACAATCACGCTGAAAGCGCTGGCCGCTGGTATGAACTGTGGCCAGCCGAGCGCTGATCTGCATGGAGACCGAAGCAGGATGAAACTCTACATCTTTCCGCCATCGTCGCGCGCACTCGGCATTGTGGCTCTGAACAATCATCTCGCGCTCGATTGTGAGATACGACCCATTGACCTCGGACGCGGCGACCAACTGAACCGTGAGTACGTCGCTCTGAATCCCAACAAGAAA
>Ga0307511_10001187_pt1 | contig 27639 bp, 12 predicted proteins | sample 13_EM_MG_FD_200266 | JGI IMG/M metagenome (GOLD analysis project Ga0307511, IMG submission 200266) | Populus trichocarpa ectomycorrhiza microbial communities from riparian zone in the Pacific Northwest, United States - 13_EM | ecosystem: Host-associated > Plants > Roots > Unclassified | place...
CTCGTAAATGTAATTCTTATATTGGACATAGAATAATATAAATTATATATTTTTTTCTTTTTCAAGGGAGACATGCAGCATAGGATAATGCGATTTATTACAGTGTTGTTAAATTGAGTATTTTTTATTATTATAGACTCGAATATGTGGGTTGAAGATTCTAATGGAAATCGAAATAAAATCATCTTGCCATCTTGTGTGGCTCTAGGGAATGGATTGACCAATCACAGAAATGTCGGTGTTAGCATTAGTAAGAGAATCACATCTTAGGACAGCATCCCTTTAGCAAAAGTCAATTAATTAATGTGCTTACATTTGTAAGAGAATCACATCTTAGGACACCCCTTTGGCGATTTGCGGGTTCAATGAACCAAATCATCTGGGGCATAAACAACGATGAAAGCAAGAGAATGAGGTGTGATTTAATTATTGGATACAAGTAGGTGGGAAGTGAACTTGGCCGTAAGTTATATGGTTGGGCGTTTAAAGTGCATGACAAATACTTTACGCCATGCCACCTTCCCACCACACCCCCATACCTTGCTTGAAGATGCCAAAAGTCTTCACGCAAGTAAAGAAAAATACCAAAACACAGCAATCAATTAGGGGATCTCCGAAAGACTGGCGACGAGGGACCATTTATGAGACAAAGGGGCTTGCAATTATATTACCACTCAACAGCCAACTACCAATGGAAGTTAGAGGAAATTAATAAGGCTTCTGTGTTTTTTTTTTTTTTAGTTTAACGTGAGTGTCCGGGTCAGCTTGCGCGCACCTCAACTAATCCCACGGGTCCTGAAGTTAACGACTATGTAAGCCTCTAGTGGCCATCATATGAGCAACCACATGACTCGAACCTGAGACCACAGAGAGAGCAAACCTTTTAATCCCAAACTTTTATCACTGGACCACCACCTAGATGGTTGGCTTTTGTGTTTTTACTATCACTTGTCTTGTGTCTTTTCAATCAAAAGAAGAGGCAAGAGATATAAAGGAAAAGATGTCATCTATTTAATTGTCGGAAAGCTAAGATGATTCTCATTCATTCATGAATCATGTGCAGCATGGAATAGGACGAGGCGTCCTTTACCCTACGAAAAAAATGGCAAAGCTATGAAAATTACTCAGAAATAGCTCAACCAACATATACTCCATCAACAATATTCCATTGCAAATTCCCTTTAAGTGCTGATGAAATATTCTGTCTCCAAATCCCATTGGAAATATTTTGTTGCCTATTATGTTGGAACATGAGTGACCATTTTTTTATGGAAACACCAACGAAATTTTTCTTCAGCATTGCTGACAAAATCGTCAATGGAATAACTAATTTCATAAAACAGTCACACTTTTTTGTGTTCTTTGGTTGTTATAATCCCAAAATGTATTTCGGATTATAATCCTAGAAACTCACAAAAAAAAATCTTATTTTACAATAATTATATTAAAATTAATTCCATAAAATATTTTTTTCAAACATATTAAAATTTCAAAAAGGTGGAGGGGGAGGAAAATAGCTTGAACTAGAAGCGCTAAGAGGGGGAAGAAAATGTAAAGCCAAATATACATGTATTTCCTTTTGTTTTCTATTATTTTCTTATTTGACTTCTGCTCTTATTATTTTTTTAGTTGTGCACTCACTTTACTCATTCATTTCTAAACTTTATCTCGGATCATCTAAGCAATGACATATGATGTTTGTTTTCTGACTATCATTGAAACAATATGACCCACCCTTATATCTCAGGTTGATGTCATAAACATATCATAAATCTAATTTCTATCGGGTTCATTAGTTGCTTTAGCCTCCAACCACAATTGAGTATTATGAGGAGGATGAGTGGAAACATCTTTTCTATGTTTTACAACCATGCCGACATTGTATGTCTCCCACCAAACAAACTGTAATATACAAATTATACATTAATATAACAAAATTTTCTATGAAAAAGTTATAAAATACTTAAATATACAAACAAACTAAAAATAATACAAATTAATTTTAATAAATTAACCTAAAACATAAATGGATTACAAAAAAAAGATAGATTTGCTTACTTAGTCTAGCCAAGCTTCACAAGAAATTGAATTAAGAGACGATGCTGAAAGATTTAGGTTGACAATGACAATTTAGGGTAGTCAAATTTACGAGGATGGTGGTTGGATTTGTGAGAAAATGGAGAGAAAGGCTGGTGTTTTTTTGGGCAAAGAAAAGTTGATGAAAGTGGAGGGAAAAGAGAATTGTCGTGTTTTATTTCATTTAATTTTTTTAATGAAATGTTCGTCGATAATTTTGTCAAAAATTATTGAAGTGTCATATTTTTGATGGATTTTTAATATTTTTTTATTTTCTCTATGCTGTTAGAATTCCTATCGAAAATCATTGTTGGAACAATTCTATCGTAATTTTCATCAGATATAAATTTTTCGTTGCTATTTATGTCAAAAAAATACTGATAAGATAATTTTCATCAGCATTAATTTGCATTATTTTTTGCCAATTTTCTAGTACCTAATTCGGACAAAATGACTACGAACCTGGAGAAGTTGCCACTTTTCTATTTCGTTTGATCTTTCCATATTGATCAATAGCGTTACAGGTTGTTCTCTTATTTGACCAGGTATATAACTATTAGACTTTGTGAAATGGAATCCCATCCACCTAGCTTGATGATCGATTACGTAAAGGTTGAGCTCACATAATTTGACCATTTTTCCATTTTACATCCACCAGGAGGAGCTATCATGATTGAAATTCAAACTTCTACTCCTCTTTCTAAAAGCCACATTTAAAAATCGTTGTGGTCTAAATTAAGTTAGTGAAATGATTACTTATTGACTAGTCTAATTAGCTAGGCTTTTATGAAGAAGAGAATAAAAAATTTGTTTTCCGGAATTCATTTTTTAAAAATTATTTTTTAAGCTTTCCTGTGTTTGTTTGATATTAGAAAAGTTGGTCAACGGAAAACACTTTCTAGTCAAATGAAAATTTGGCTTGGTTTCCAGAAAAGTGTTTTCCTGAAAAATTTGGACGGAAAACACTTTCTGAAAGTTGTGAAAAATTTAGAAATATTATATTATTTACTGATTATATTAAATTTGGTCTTCAAACTTTTGATTGTTATATATATTTTGAAATTTATTTTTTTTAAAAAAATTACTTTTTAGCAAACAAACAAAGTAAGAGAAAACACAATATGGACTCCAAAAGGTCGTTATCATGTTAAACTTCCCTTCACTGTCGTAGAAATGGTAGCAATGCAAGTCTTTTCAACAGCCCACGGATCTCTTAAATTGTAGTTTATGATCAGGAGGGAAGCTAGGATTTCAAGATAAGGGAGGCAAAGACAAAGCTTACAAAATACGGGGACAAATGTTTAAAAAGAAAAGGGACAAATTTGAACTATTAAAACTAATCTAGGCTTAAATGAGTTTTTTGAAACATTTTAAGGGCCCTGGTTTACAATATGTTTTCTGTACATGCGAAATTCGCTACACTAACATTTTAGCATAGATGACATATTACCTCCGCTATTAAAAAAACCTAGGGTATGCCTCAGCTTCTTCACTGAACAGTGAAAGAGCTGCCTTTTTTTTTTTGTTAAATTATATTTTTTTATTAAATTCATTTTAGTTTTTTTATTTAATCTTATTTTTCTGTATTGTGTTAATTTTAAATTAGTTATCATAATTTATTTTGATTTACTTTCTATAAAGTTATTGCAATTTCAAACAATTATCTTGATATTTTGTTGGTACTCAATTTTGTGAACACTTATTTTTATTATTATATCATTAAGTAAAAAAATGGTTGAAAAAAAAATAAAATTGTTAAATTTAATGAAATCCATGATTTGGATCACGGGTTCAACATATTAAGTCGCGAAGTTTATGTCCGTTCAATATGTCACTGTCTTAATATTAAAAAAAAAAGGAAGCAAACACGTTTTTTACTGGTTGTTTTGGGTTGCTTTAGGACTTGTCAAGTTAAGTGGATCATGTTAGGACAACTTCTACGCGAGTTAATTTTAAACTCGGGTTAGTTAAGGAGTTAGGTCAATAGATTTTAAGGTTGATCCGTTGTATCTGGCCCTTTCTTTTCCTTTCTTTTTTTTTTTAAAAAAAATTCATCTCCCATTTTTTTTTCTTTTGATTGAATCTTTTTGCCTTTTTGTTGTAATTTCACACTTCAACATTTGGTTGATTTTGAATTGCTCTTCATAATTTGTTTTGATTTGCTTTCTTTGAATTATCGCAGTCTCAAACAAATATTTTAGTACTTGATTGGTGCTCAATTTTACGAGTGTCTATTTTTGTTATCATATCATTAAGTAAAAAATAGATTTTTTTTAAAACAAATTGCTAAACTTAGTGGAGGCCATGGTCGTGTCGCGATATTAGGAGGTTAAGCTACAAAGCCCGAGTTGATTCAATGTCAACGTCTCAAAGTAAATCATATTTTTTTACTAATCATTTGGATTATTTTTAGAGTCACAAAGTCGACTGGGTTATGTCAAGATAAATCTCACGTGCGTTAATTTTAAACTTAAACTAGACGAGTAGTTGATCCGAAAGTTTCAAGATTGACCTACTAAGTCGGGTTTAGTAACAATACCAAGTAGTTCCTTGTGGCCAAGATGTTTTTTTCACGTTTAAAATTTCTTTGATCTAATCCACAGTATAGTGCGGGAAAGTAAACTAGTTATATTCTCAAATATATTGATGGCATATTGACTTCGTTGCTTTATACCACAAGTTTTATTTATTTTCAATAATAAGGTCTCCTTATATTGTAATGCATCCATTTTTTATAGTTTTATCATGCAATTCTTCCCATTTTAATGTTCTCAAATCCTTAGCTTCATGATATTAATTTTATTTCTTAGCCAAAAGTTATTTTTTATTAGAAAAAAATAGTTTTTGTCCACAACTACAACCCTAATATCTCAATTAACTAAAAACAATTTAATATTTCTTAATTAATTGGATCCTCACATAGTGTTTCACTAGGCCTAGTGTTCCTGTTTTGCTACGGGGCAAATAAAAAGTCAATTATTGCATAAAGAAATATGGGTGTCGCTAATTTTTTCTGTATATGATACAAACATTTAAATGCAAATTGAAAACTTGACCCGTATGCTAGATAAAATTAATGGACTTTAATAAATACAAAAAAGACTCAGTATAGCTTCTCCAACCTAGCATGTCAAATAATGAACTAGTCACCCCATTCAAATGGTGATCTGGTGCCCAAAAGTTTTTCATGTCTCCATCAATTTAACCTCTGCCTAACCCTATGACGATTAAATGTAAAATAACAGATTGTCCAAGGATTACATTGTAAAAATAAATTTAGGGAGTGAAATAAAAACACGGTGATATATTGTATTGACTTGATTTAACCCGCGAAATTTATGACTTAGGTAATGGACATAACCATATTGAGCTAAATCGATTGAGAAATCTGCCTCTTTCATTTTCCTTCCTTTATTTTCTTTTAGTTGGGCGTTGATTGGGTCTTAATTGGCCTTAGGTTGGATGAAATCTAGGATTAAATTGAATAGTTATAAAATAATTCAGGATGAAATTTTAAAAAATATCATATTGTATCGACCCTAGTCAACCATGAAATTCACAACCGAAATTGTGGACACGACTACAGTGAGGTAACTTAGATGGCCAATATATCTCTTTATTTTCACATCCCTTATTTTCCTCCTGATTGGATCTCAATTGGGGCTTAATTAGCATCTAGTAGGATAAAATTTGTGACTAAACTAAAGAGAGAACTAGGGACAATTTTGTTTTTTTTTTTGTTTTAAATACTATTTTGTATCGACTCCGGTCAACCTGAGTTAACATGTGAGATTCATGACCTAGATCATGAACACGACCATAATGAGGTAACCCAATTGGGCAATATATCTTATTCTTTTCTTGTCCTTTAACTTCTCCCTGGTTGGGTTTTAATTAGCCTTGAGTGAGATGAAATTTGGGATTAAATTGAAGAGTTATCAAATAGACTAAATTGAAAAGCTATAAAAGAATTAGGGATTAAATTTTGACAAAATGTCATATTGCATCGATTCCAGTCAACATGGGTGAACTCAGAAAATTCACGACATAAATCATAGACACGACTACAATGAGGTAACCCAGTTAGGAAATATGTCTCCTTCTTTTCCCTGGTTAGGCCTTAATTCATATCTAAGAGGATGAAATTTAAGACTAAATTGAAGAGTTATCAAATAATTGAGGACCATATAAAACTATGTCAAATATGGGACTAAATTGAAATGGCATTAAAGAACAAGGGGGAAAATAATTGTCTGTCGCAAGCGTTACATTCACCAAAATGTGAGGAGGTCATCAGGTTGAGGCGGCATGTGCAGCCTTATTTGAGCTCCAATGGTAGCTTTCCTTGATGTCGCTGAAATTATCCCGTCGAGTTCTTCCTCCCAAGGTGGTGTGTTTTATAATAAAGTCCCAATATGGCTCAAATAACCTTATTTTCCCTCCTCTTTCTTCTCCTTTTCCCCATTGTTTTTCATGCACAAACTAAAAAAAAAAACATTATGGTTGTCGACGATTTCCTATGAGTATGTGCATTATAGATTGTGCCCGCCAATTTTTGTTTTTATTTGTAATTGTAATAAATTTTACCCCCACAACAAGCCATTTTAATAAAATTTCTTTAATAATGGAAAAAATAAACATTAATTGTGTATGGTTTATTTTTTAATTAATGAAAAAGGAAACTAATTGTATATTTTAGACCTTAATTTATAAATTATTACAATAAATTTAATTTTATTTTTTATTTGATAAAATAACTGTATTTTGTACCATACTTATTAGGGTTTTAATAACATATAAGTTTAATTGAAGAAAACCATAATTGTTAGTAAACTTGTTTTAAGAATTCATGTTACAAGTTTTTGCTCCAATACAACAACCATGTTGACTTTAAGGCAACAATGATGGATAAAACCAGACTTTTATTTATAAAGGACACCTGCACACTATACTAACACAACTCACTCACTAAACTTGCTTACTCACTCACCACTTTATTGTTTTCTCACACTCTCACGTCACTAGATGCTAACACCCCTTGCACTTTACACAAACACACACACACCCATGCTAAGTCGGTGGAAAAAGCTTTAAGTGATTTATTTTTTATTTTTCAGACTATTAAAAGTCTTTATTATCACATTTTAAAAGTATTTTTAAAACAATTTAAAATTTAATTTTTTATTAATTTTTTATTTACTTTAAATTAATATTTTTTATGTTTTTAGATTATTTTGATGTGCTGATGTTAAAAATAATTTTTAAAAAATAAAAAAAATATTATTTTGATACATTTGCAAGTGAAAAACACTTTAAAAAGAAATCGCTACCACACTCTCAAATACCCTCTAAATCTTTCTAGACTATTATATGGATAAAGGGATTGGAAAAGAAAGCTGATTTTTTAAGAGAAGAGACAATTAAGGGAACATTTTCATGAAGCTTCTAGATGTAGGAAGGATCTGCATTGTAATTTTTTTTAACACTTCCTCTCAATCTAGATTTCCTCTTTTGATATAATACCAAGTTGTCTTTGAAATTCTTCAAACTTTGTTGCATTAAGTCCTTTTGTAAAGACATCTAGTACTTGATATTTTGTCTGAATGTGTTGTAAGGATCCCCTTTAACAAGAAATCTTAATTTGGCAATGCCCTTTAACCAGAACCAAGATCTTTGTCTATCTTCAACTCAGTTAACTTGAAATCCCAATCCAGAGATCCTTTTTAACTTGAACCAAGATCTTTGTTTATCTTCAACTCAGTTAACTTGAAATCTCAATCCAGAGATCCTTTTTAACTAAAACCAAAATCTCTATCTATAACTCGATTAACCTGAAATCTCAATCTGGTAATTCCATTTAACCAGAACCAAAATCTTTGTCTTCAACTCGGTTAACCTGAAATCTGAATCTGGCGATCCCCTTCAACCATAACCAAAATCTTTGTCTTCAGGTCAGTTAACCTGAAATTCTAATATGACGAATCCCTTTAACCAGAACCAAAATCTTTGTCTACTAGGAGAATCATATTCTCACAACTATTTTTTTCTAGCAAAGTCATGTTATCTTTGTGACTCATGTTCTAGGTCAATTGATTTGAAATCCTAAATCTCAATGATTCACTTCAACTAGAACCTTCCCAAGGTGTCTTAACTATTCCGACTGAATCTAAAAAATTATGATTGCGAGTTGAAAATTGAGATTCCTGATGGCAGTGTTCCCAAAATTCAAATTTCTTGATGATAGGGTTTTTCTTGTTTTTCCTCATCGACAGGGTTCAAACTTTATTTTCCTGAGAATCTCCTAATAATAGAGTTTTTCTCACCTTTCTTTCTTTGACAAAAATAAAACAATGTTGACCCATGAATCTACTTTGGCAAAAACTATATCTTTTCAATGACTCTTTTTTTCTAGCTCAATTGACCTTAAATCATACATTTTAACGATTCCCTTAAACTAGAACTGGGGTTTTATAGTTACTAGGAGAATCGTATTCTCACAGCTATTCTCTTTGCATTGTTTTTTTTTCTTCTAATGGAGTCTTATTATCTCAACGACTCTTATTTTTAGCTCAATTGACCTGAAATCATGTATCTTAGTGATTCCTTTCAGTTAAAACTGTCCAAAGGCATTTTGATTGAATCAAAAACACTTTAATTACAAGGTTGATATATGATATTCTCTCGATTATAGGGTTTGAACGTTTTGAAATTCCTCAATGGAAAAAAAATGAGAAATTCCTGATAGCAGGGTTTCGCTCCTCTTTTTTCTGATTGCAAGGTTAAAACTGAGATTACTTGTTATCATAACTCAATGATTATTTTTGTCAACTGATTTCATTATGGATTTTTCCTGTAAAATTTCATCAATGCTTTGGGGTTAAATGACATGCATGAATCCTTACTTAGTTTGAAATCTAGCCCCCCTTCTTCGATGCTTTATTGTCGTAGGGTGCCTTTGTTTGTTATCCAAACCTTTTTGGTCTTCTTATTCACCAGTTTATCAAGTTTACCATATGTCAATCCTCCGCTCGAATGTAAGTGTCTATCCAGGGTTGTCTACGACAATTGTTGTTCTCATTATTTATTAAGCCTGACCATACCCCCAAGTGTGGTGTTGTTTGCTTTATCATGAAGGAGTTTAAAGAATCATTCAACTTCTTAAATTATTTCAAAAACTTCCCTTTGTTCAGTTGCATCCTACCAACAATCATCAAAAGGTTTTATGGTATCACCCCCATCTTAGATTATCAATCAGCCATGAAATTGCCTCTAAATGAACCATACTCTCCAAGCATATGTTATCATTAACCTTCATGGAATTGTCAAGTCATCAAGACATGTATCTCATAGCTTTTAACAAAGGCTCATTATTGTATACTCTGTGTTCTTCACAGTAAATTGCTCTCAGCCCATCTAATCTTATCGAACAACTTCTGCACATTTCTAACAACCATTATAGGTACTTATGTAGCTTTGAAGTTGCCCCTCAGTTGGGCCATGCTTCTCTAACATCACAACATTTCCTAGATTCCTGAAGAAAACCATTACAATCATCCTTTACTAATGATCTTCAACATCTCATTAATTAATATGACTAGGTTCATTTCTTTAGACCAAATCTATCTTTAGAGATTCTCTCTCATTTCAAGTCTTTGTAATTAGGAAATACATTATCATCGTTAATTATGTTCCTTTTATCACACATATCCATGCGGTGAAATGTACCTTGAATTGATGGGCTTTAAAGTAGATTTTCCTCGGTCAATCTAGATGACATGCATCCTTTCAATGTTTATCAAAATGGACCAATGTTATATCATCTTTCAGGAGTTATAACAATATTTAAAAGGGTAAACCAGACTTTCAGACATGAAGATGCCCCTCAATTGCAGCATTACTCTTAACAGCTATTGGAGTTCATTAAGTCATAAACTGTTTTTTAGCAACATTGCCCTCAGCTGATTTGGTCGTGTCCATTATTCTATCTATCATCATAAGGCACTTATCACTACTGGATGCTAATCATAGCTTTTAAGGATTTCACTAAATCATCATTTGATTAAGAGCTTTAACATCCCCCCAACTGATTTAAATATTGTTTGTTTTCCCTTTCATGGTCACTACACTGTTCCTGGCTGCTCAACTTTTCAAGGATGATTAAAAAGTGTCAATTTCATTTATGTCTAGGACTTTGCAAACTCGATCAATGACTTTTTGTTTCAAAATCAACTCGTAAATTTCAAGGATCATTTCCATTTAAGTCTAATTGTTGAAATGAAATTAAAGAGATGTTAGTTTTCAAAAAAAATTGAAAGTTAAGCTTTTTTTTGTCAAAGATCCATCACACGATATTCAATACATGCAATCCTTTAGTTATATTGTATTTTAAAAATAGAAATTGACTCATTATAGGATTAAAATAATTTGTTTGGTTATTTTATGGTTCTTTGTGTCAATTTTAGTATCTCATTTTTGGTATGTCATTTAAAGGTATGTGACAAGGTGACTTTCAGTGGATTTCAACAGCAAGAAGCTCGAGTTAAGACTTGAGGCTCTATCAAGAAAGATTGTCTCTTTTGAACAACCATTTTACCAGTATACATAATAACTAGTAACTTAGTTCGTAAAGCCACAACCTTTACAGAAAAGTTCTTCATGTTTTGAAAGCGTCATTTATTGGTTCAAATTACTTGCTTGATTAGAAAAGGCTTTTAAAAGCTATGACTTATGGCTATGGAAGAAAGGGAAATTCATAGGCTCAAAAGGTGTTTGAAGATTTTCACAACCTAGGATCACCATCAAATATTCACTTCACTCATTTTGTTTTGTTGTCTTTATAAAACAAATGATATATAACCATGTCATACATTTCATCAAAAAGTCATGTTTCCTAAAACTGGATAGGATTAATCATAAAAAAAAAAAAATGGCATATAACCATGCCTCATCTTTTCTAAGGAATTTCCATTAGTCAAAATCAAGTAGTGGCATATAACCATGCCTTATCTCTTAACAATACTTTTCATCAATCAAAAAATCTTAAAATTATCAATCAAGGTCAAACATTGACATAAAACCATGCCACTCTTTTCAACAGGAATTTTCACCTCATTCAATCAATGGTTCAAAAGGTTCCATTCTTATTAATTATTGGCATATAACCATGTCATTCCTTTCATTGTCAATCTCAAATTTAAAGAGATACTAAAACTCATTATCTATCATTTATCTCATAATACTTCTTTATTTTTTTATTGTCCCACATTTCAATTCAAAGAAAGGGTCAAGGTTCACTGCCAATCATTAACCCGTCATTTCCTCATTTTTCTTTCATTATCTTTATAAAAGAATGGCAAATAATAATGCCACTCATTCTATTTTTACCTAAAAGATCAATATTCTCTTAATACAAGTCATAAAGCAACTCCAACTTTTCCTTTGATGGATAATTATTCTAATCATTTGAAGACATTAGAGGTTTTATCACAAATACCAAAAGACATGTTCATAGTTTAATATTTTCTTCTTTCTTTTCTTTGTTTTTTTTTTTCTCTTTTTTTATTCTTGCCCTCAACATCAACTTTTGACATTTTTTATGCCTTTCCTCAATTGAAATCTCTTTTGCCCCTCCTAGACTTGATATGTATTTTTTTACCTTTAACCTTTTCATGGCATTCCATCGATCATCAAAACTTGATTAGCCTTTAAGTGTAGACAATTTCTACTTTTGGATTTCTCGCTTCTCAACATTCATTTTACCATTGATTCTACTATTGTCTTCATTTTTTCAAACAAAAATCCCTCATTTACCGCCAGTGTAGGGTATGATCCAGGTCCAAGTTTCCTTTTGAAAGAAAGATTCTATCAGGCTCAAATTGGGATTGCAAAGGATATATATTTTAAGAATTGTAAAATGAATAAATAAAGATGTTCTTTTTTTATTTCAAGCAAGGTCGGTTAGAACCGATAAATTCTGACCTCTTCCAGTGTAATAATTTGGACTTGCAAAGAACCATGATTCGCGAGTCCATAACTACTAAATCCACTACATGTCATTATGCATATCGTTAAAGCTTAACTCTACGATGTATGGTTGAATTTTATACGTGAGCTCAAAATTGTTTGGTCACCCCATATTGTTTGTCTTGCTATTTTAACCAACGTCGAGTCATTTCTACAATCAAAACACTTTGAATCTTTCAGGATTGATTAGCCTTAATTTTGCATGTTGAAGTTTGATCAAAATATCAGTCAACAATAAGATTCTAAACATATGTTGATTTCAGAACAAGAAAGAGAGAAAGAAAAGGTATATTTCATTAAAAAGATGAGATGTGATCCCAAAACATAGTGTATAATAACAACGTTCCATAACAAAATTATTGACAATGCAACACCCTAATTAGGTCAACAACATTCATGTCTTGTCCCTCGTTATGCTCATGATGATCTAGTGACAATATGGTAGATGACATTATCCTTCATAACCTCAACTTGCCTTTTGCTCACCAACTTCCGAACTTGATACTTGAAATTCTTGCAACTACTCACATTTCTTATATGGATTATACCATCTAGAATATGGTGGTTTGGGGTAATTGTTCTTAAAGGCATGACAATTTCAATGTTGTGTCGAATTGTGCTCCTTTCTTGGAAATAAAAGTGGATCTAAATGGTAAAGCATCCATAGAGTAAATCATTTCTTAATCACAGCACATTAATGCTTCCGGTCTTAAAGTTGAAAAATATCATGTCAGGAAAATATTCTCCTATCAGCACAACATCAACATTGTAAAAGGTCAAAGGATTTACATGAGGTTATTTCTTTGTTAAAACCTCTATGTTTATTAAATTTCTTTTCCTCCATATTTTTCCATTATAACTCTTCATAACCCATATTTCCATGAAATCACTTTCCATATCCCTGCAAGTTATGACAAGTTTTTCTTTATATTCGACGAGCCTAATATCTTTACTGTAATTACCCTCGAAAACTGGTGGAGGAAGTGAAAACAAGCAATAGCTCTCCCTTTTCACATCAAATGCAAATATGTTTCTCCTCCAATTAAGCCAATAAAGCTAACCATTCATGACTACTTTTTTCATCGACGAAGGGACTCCTCTTGTGGCAGCTTCACCCAATAGCTTCATTCTCCAATTCTTTAAGTCAAATAACAGCTCCACATAGTCAGGAAAGGAAATCAAGTGACATTTCAGGATAGGGCTTTGGAGTGTCAATTAAAACAAAAGAAACATGATATTCATTTCTGATCATGTTTTGTACAAAGAACCCAAAGACAATGTTGGTTCTTTGATTGTGTAGTTTTGTGAAAGTAGTTTTATAAGTGAACTTGTTGCACTCCTTGGAAAGAAGCCTACATTTTTCAACAGTCTTCATTGATGAATGCGTTAAAACTTCATAGATGATATTTGTGCATATGTCACGAGCTGAGTTCATGATAATGTTGGGTTTTCTGAATATCATACATGCAATGGAAACAATAAAACATAATTATTCTAGAGTTTTTAGGATCCTGTTAGATAGATCTAGAGTTATTTAGGGGTTTATTACCTGAAGATTTTATCTTCTTCGGCTTTGAATAGTTCTTTAAAGGCTGGGTTGTCGCAAACCATAAGTCGTCCAATTATCCGGCCTCCAACAGTAATCCACATGAACCACTAGTGAGAAATCTCCTAAATCCATATTTAGGATAAAGAGATTGCTATGCATAGAGTGCTAGCTTTTTATTTTATGATTTATGTAGTTTTTTTTGTCTAACAAACAACCATAAAAAATAAGAGGCATAACTTACTATTTATAGGAAAATCTGAAAAACTCTATAAATTAGTAAAATATCAATTGTCCCTTGAATAATATCCATATATTAATTCAGGATAATTTTAGAAATTAACTCAATCAAGTCCTTACTTGATTTTTATTTGTCTAGAAATATAATCTCTGTGTTAATTATATTTTTATCCTTAATTTCTAAAATATATTTTAATCAAGTCATACTTAATTAAATCATCCCAGTTTAATTTTTAACTAATGGTTCTTAATGTGTATGACCCAATAGGTTTCTAATATGTTACCCAAATATAAATTATGATTATAATTAAATTGAATTAAATAAATTAAAAAATTTAATTTATTATCAATTCAACAATTGATTAATTTATATTTGAAGATCAGGTGCATTGTTTAACAACATGACACGATCCTTTAAATATTAGAAAAGTCATTAGTGGTTGACTTAACCTTTCAGTGATCGATTTCTTAGTGTAATTAATATCATTTCATCAATAATGTTCTGATTTAACATTAAAGCGTGAAGTATGTCTTTCATGTTAAATAATGTTTGATCTCTACATAATAGTCATTGATCGTTTGAATAAGATTTGAAACTCTTTTCAAATCTCATTCCACTTTAGCCAAGGATTTCTCATTCAATACTATTTGAGAACAAATGAAAAATTTTCTCTAATTTATCTAAGGTGATGAATTCTCTCTTGATCACTCAAGTACCTTCATATTATTCATGTTATACCCAATGCCTACCCCTTCATTACCTCAATTAAGAAAACATGTAATTGGATCAAAGCATAACATTCTCTATATATGATAACTTAGTGATCTCAAGTATAAGGATCACTTACACAACCATCACGTGAGCTTTTCCATAGACATTGGTGATCTCTCCATATAAAATTCTAATGTGGATAAGTTCAGTGTACATATCTTATAACATACACTTATATATTAGTTATATGTATCCCTTATATCTTATTTTATGAGAACAATTGCTTCATTTCATAAAGAAAAAAACATAATATGTACCAGTCTCTATGACTCTAATAAATATCCAGTACTTAAGAGAGCATCAACCATGAACATTTTAGAAATAATGCTTTGATGCAATAGGAATCCCATAACTATAACAACTTTATAATTTTCTTTGCAAAACATTTTTGTTCCATGGACTTTATCTTTACTTTAGATTCATAAATCAAATATTAGATCCACTAATATAATATTATATTAATATTAAAGATAAATTAAGCCTTTATATATATATATATATATATATATAAATGAATATAATAATGTTATGTGTAACCAACTGATTGGCTACAAGGAATATCAAGCTAACAAATAAAGTAGAGATTCTTGTTATCGGCTTGAAGAAAACCACAATGATGCTTCTGGATTGGACGTTGAACAAATCCTCCATAACAATATCAAACGTTGGCAACTTTTGACTCTTTAGGGGAAAACCAGATTCGGGGGCCTATATTTCAACTTGTGAACATGCGTGTTAAAAATGTATGAGCATGTGTTTATATGATGAATTCACCCTCAAGGGTGGCACATGGTCGTTACTCTTACATGATGAACTAAAAATTTGATTCATTTTTCTTTATAGGGAACTAGGATTCATAATTTATTTTTATTTGTTTTTTTAGGGTTATCTCAGTCTCATAACTCAGGTCATAGGTTTGACAAGTTAACCCGAATTGACTTGAGCATTTTTCTTGTTATTTTTTTAATTGATATTTTTTTAATTTCATCCTTTATCATTAGGTTGATTGAGAATTGAGTTTCATAATTTATTTCAATTTGATTATGTGGGTTATCATGATCTCATGACTTGGGTCACTATTTTAGCAAGTTAACCCGGGTTGACTCAACTTCATCCAATATGTTGTCGTCTCAATATTTTTTTTAAAAAAATGTCATATTGCATTTATTTTTAAGTTAAACTATATTTTTACTAGACACCCGGGTTACCTTTGAATTCGTCAAGTTGACTAGGTCATCTAAAGTCAATCCTCAAATAATTTAATTTTTTTCTACAAGAAATATGTTAACAACACATGGATATTTCTTTTGACATTTAAAAAAATATATTTAATCCAACTTGCAACTTAGTGCGGGCCAACGATCTAGTAAATTGACTATATTAAATCATTTGATTTACAAACAATAACAAGAGATTAAATATAAAACCTAGTTTGTTTGGTTAGATAACACTAGTTTACATGTTCGTGTTATTTTGGGTTCAAATAAAAAAATAAATTTAGTGTAACATCAAATATCCATGTTGCAGAGAACTATTTGACATTGTTATTAAACTTGACTCAACTGGTAAACCTTAAAATCTCAATCCGAATCCTTACCTAGATCAAATTTAAAATTAAACTGTATGGGAGTTGCTTTAATGTGATCTAGTCGACTTGGCTAGTCCAAATGCAACTCGATCGATTGGTAAAAAAAAAAGGTATGAGGATGAAAATGAGAAAAAAAAAATGAAATTAATAGCGAAAAAACTCTCGACCTGACTCCTTGCCTATCTCGAGTTTAAAATTAAACTATATAAGAGTTGCTCCAATGTGATCTAATCGACTTGGCGGTTTCAAAAGCAACTTGACTGACTGGTTAAAAAAGTTTGGGGATGAAATTAAAAAAAGAAAGATGAAATTGACAGAAAAAACCTCTCGACCTGACTTCTTGCCTAGTCCAATATTAAAATTAAACTATATGAGAGTTGCTCCAACATGATTCAGCTGACTTCGTAGGTTTAAAGGCAACTTAAAAGACCATTAAAAAAGCATGAGGATGAAATTGAGAACAAAAGTACTAAATTAAAATAAAGAAAATGAGAGGAATTGAAACAAAAAAAAGCGGGTTAATTGAAAAAGAAAAATAAAAGCTCTACTATTATTCATGTGACTATTGAAGCTCCATATGCAATGTCAATTTGTTTTAGTATAAAAGAGTAATCGATTCCTCTTTTATCATTTTCCCAAAAATAAAAAAAACAAAAATTGATAATAAACATTAAACAATATAAATCCATCAAAACAAAATTTTATACAAAAAGATATCCACAAAAAAGGAACATTTGCTATGAATTTGTTTTTTATTAATCAAAAAATGAATTTATTCTAAATACTTAACCTGAACATAAGTTGATTTAAATAATACAGTAAATAATTTGATACCAAGTATGGACGAAATAGAATATAACACTATTGCAATACATATAAACCAATTATTTGAAACCTCAAGATAACATTTAGTCATTTATTCGGGACAAAAAACATTAAATAATCTTTATCCATCAAAACAAAGTTTTAGACAAAAAACAAATATCCATTAAAAAATGAATATTTGCCATGAATTTGTTTTTTATCCGATCAAAAAAATTAAATTTATTCTAAAAACTTAACCTGAAGATAGGCTGATGTAAAATAATACTAGTAAATAATTTGATACCAACTATGGACAAAATAGAAGATGACACAACTGCAATGCATTTAAACCACTCATTTAAAACCTCAAGATAACGTTTATTCATTATTTTGGGACAATAAATATTAAAAATCTTTTTGATAACTAGCCTAAGTTAATACTGGAGTCCAAACTCCCCTAACTTAATGACCTACTTGACCAGATGTCCTGATAAGTTAGGTTTATGAAGAATTTACCTTGAAGGCTAGTCAATCAACACAATGATTTGGTACACCTAGAAGTATGGTTTTAGTTTCCTTGTAGCACTAATCAAGGTAGGGGCCATCTTTTTAATTTTTATATATATTGTCTTTGCATCATGTAGCAACTTATCGGCATAATATATAGGCTTCTAGACTTTTTCTTCAACTTGCACCAGTACTGCATTGACTGTCAAGTCTGCAACCTTTAAATAAATAAAATGATCATTTCCATCTCTAGGCTAGGAAAGGAGTTTTTTGGGGAGGATAGATGGAACTTAAGCTCTTGGAGGACCTGCTAGCACTCTAGAGTCCATTAAAAAATTGAGATATTCTTTAAAGTTTCGAAGAATGGCAAACAACATCTTTCAAGATAGTAAATGAACATGTTGAGGATTACAATCATTTCTGTTAGCCTTTGGATATCTTTCACAAATCAAGGAGGAGTCATATTCAAGATAACTTATCTCTTTTCAAAATTGGGCTCAATCTTCTTGTTGCTAGCTAAAAAACCCAGAAACTTTCCCCTCTTCAAGAAAATACATATTTGGTAGGATTCAACTTTATTTGATATTAGTGTAGAACATAGAAGATCTCTTTCAAGTCTTGGAGATGTTGTTCAAAGGTCATGCTTTTGACCAATATTTCATCAACATAGGCTTCTATATTTTGATCTATTTGATTCTTGAAAACTTTATTCACTATCTATTGGTATATCACTCCTGTATTTTTCAAACCAAAAGGCATGTCTTGATAACAAAATGTTCTTTAATTAGTGATAAAAATGATTTTCTCTTCATCATCAAGGTATATAAGAATCTGATAATATTTTGAATTAGCATTCAAGAAACTCAGATACTCGAAACTCAGAGCTATAAAGTCTACTAATTGGCCTATCTTTGGTAATGGAAAGCTATTTTTAGGACACGTCTTATTGAGGTTGGTGAATTCAACACATATTTGCCACTTTCTACTTGTCTTTGTGACCATAACCACATTGGGAAGCCATTCCAGGTATATTATTTCATAGATGAACCTAACCTTTATCAACTTGTTTGTCTCATCTGAGATGGATTTTCATCTTTTTCTTTCAATTTTTTTTTTTTACCAAACAAGAGTGAAAGAGGGCATAATATTTATCCAATAAGAAACCACCCAATTCTGATGCCAGGCATTTCTAATGGCTTAAAGGCAAAATTTTATTTTTAGATGTTAAGGAGCTCTACCAAAGCTTTCTCTTACTCAGGATCCAGGGTTGAACCAATCCCAATAAAGGTATTCTCTTTTGAACGGAGGCTAACCTCCTTCAATTCTTCCATAACTGTTGTTCTTATATTATGATTTTTTTATAAGTACTGAACATATAAAGTGTTCTTCCCTTTTAAACATGTTGAAATGCATATTCTAGAGATTATTTGGCTTCCCTTTATAGTAGTCACTCCCTTATCTATAAGGAATTTCATAGTTAGGTACCTATTGTTGATCACTGCATTGATCTTGTAAAGGAGAAGCCTACCAATGATGGCATTATAAAAAAAAAATAGATTCATCTTAATCACCATGAATGTTTGCTGAAGCATGCAACACCTTGGGTATGTTTTAATTATCACTAAAAAGTTTAAAACACTATTTCTTGCCACTCATTTCCTTTTAATTATTATAAAAGGGGTCCTCATATGAGTTAGTTTAGTTGTGTCCACACTCATCTGCGTCATTGTATCTTCTAAGAGGATATTCACACTTTCATCATCAACTGGTAGCTTATATACATTGTAGTTGGACATAATTATAGAGATCACCAAGTCATCTTTATGAGGAAAAGACATACCTTTTCCATCCTTGTAAGTGAATACAATGGGCTCACGCTACAGGTTCTAGATTTTTGACAATAACAACATCTGCTTTCCACAAGCCTTCCTACTTATACTAGAATCTTTAGCAGTTGAATTTCCCTATAAAATGACATTGATTTTAGGGAGAATCATATAGGGAGCCTCAGGTTCTCCTCTTTGCTTTTCTGGTTACTTCTTCATGAACTATTGGATATAACCTTTAGCTATGATTATTTCTATTTCTTTATTGAGATCAAAACACTCTTCAATGTCATGTTCTTTATCTTTATGGAATAAGCAATACTTTGTCTGGTTTTGTTTTTCCATATCTCTCTTTATTTGTGGTAGATACTATACATAACATTTTCTCTCCATTACAGTTAGCACTTCGGCTCTGGTAGTATTCAATGTCCATCATCAACTTTGGGTATACCAATCTATTTTATACAGGTACTCTGGGATTACCCTTAAATGCTGGGGTATCTCGATGGGGACGTCTATTGTCATGTTTGAGAGACATTTTCTTTTATATGTGAAAGTGATGATGCTCATATCATGATACACTTGCTTATTCCACACGGATATGATTTTCCATAGTGTATTTTACATTAAGAAAACTTTTGTCAGGAAGTGCATAAAGACATTTTCATACGGAATAGTTGTGTACGTCACACATTAAAACTTCTATAACAACTAGTTCCAGCAAGATTTCCATATTCAACATCTCCTTATTAAATCTTTTCAAATAGGCTCTTGTGTTTCCCCCTCAAGCTGAGTGATGGAGAAAAGCCTGATCAAACTCTTTTTTAGTAGGAATGCTTATATTGAAACAAGCGATTAACTTAATGCGCAAGTCTAAAAAACTAGATATGGAACAAGGCCTTAAACTATGATAACAAACTCATGTAGATCATTAAAAAATGATAGGGAGTATTTCACATATGGCATTGGTATATTAGATCATCAATTTTAAGTTGCTTCTTACATTTTGAACATGCTTCTTAGGGTTATATAGGCTATCATGGTGGTTTAAATTCATCTTGGCCACTATGAAGTCTCTAAGAAGACTAGTGTTTAGCACGATATTGCAGAATGGAAAATCTCCTATCTCACTTGAGTCATTTCCCTTTTCTTCGGTACGTAGTCTTTTAGGTTATGGAATGCTTAAAATAGACTTTGTAAGAGAATGAGATCGATGGTAAAGACTATGATCCTAGGCCTTTTGATTTATGAAGGTCATATCTCATAGATCTTGCATGAGAAGGCTCCTCAAAATAACATGATCTACTCCTTGCAGGAGCAACAATATGGTATCTATTATCTTCTACCTTATTTTGGACAGTCTCTTCAAGGAACTAAAGTTGTCGTTATTCAGAAGGTGCGACTGGTAGAGTTGGAGGAGATGAAATTGGCAGTACAATGACTTATATACTCTAAGGATAAGTAGAGGGAGCCATAAGCTATTGTTGTGTAGCTAACACAGTTTTAGTGAGAGCTTTTATCTACCACGCTAGTTGTTGAAGGTCTACAAGAGCTGACAAGGATATTGGGAGGTCGATAACTCATCCTTTAGGTGTTTTAGTGTTATATGCCATGAAAGCTTTATGTTGAAGATGAAAAGGAGTAATAAAAAGGAAACAAGCAAGGCTTCTATTTAGTTTTCCACAGATGACGTCATTGATGAAGTTAAAAAAAACTTCATTAAATCTGGAATTTCTTTGCAGATATTAACAAGTTGGTTGGTGGGTGTTACCTGTAAAAGAACCCTCTGATGCTAAAGTTAGTTTAGAGTTTTCCAGGTATATATTATATAAGAAAAATGGGAGAGAGAGTTAGATATTTTTTTTCTATCTTGAGATGAAAAAAAAAAACCCTTATCTTCTCCCTAAAACAGGGAATATATAGCTTATTTTAGAAAAAAAAAAAATCTAAAGATACTTACTTGGTAAAGTGACAGTTCCATTGCATAACTTAGCCTATCAGATGATAACATGACCTTGTCACTTATAACATGTGACAATTATAGCTGAAGTGTAAATGAAGTTATAGCATGTATTGCTTGATGTGCCTAAAAAAATAAGGGATGAGTGATAAAACAAAAGGAGAGGGAGAAAAGAAAAAGAAAAGATGGCAGGTTAAGCTTAGATAAAACCCTGTGTTTTAATTGGGCCTCAGCCTAACTGGGCTTGTGACTCTCGATTGGGCCTGGCCCCAACCAAGCTATTTTTTTATAAAAATAAAATAAAATTGAAGTCACATGATTTTAGTTCTAAGTTAGAAAAACAATCCAAAAATAGCTTGATTTCAAATTAAAAAAAAAATACAATACCATTCCAAAAGATAAACACTTAGCAACATGACTTCTTATAATTAATTCAAAAAATTATAATAACTTTAATTTTATAAATCAAATGGTGTTCATGATATAATAAGTATAAATACTTATTAGTTGTTAATCATTTATATTTTTTTTACAACTTAAATAGTATTTTTCTTCTTTTCTAAGATAATAATAAGAATTTTTTTATTAAAATTGTACTTGATTGTACGTAACTATCATAATTTCAAAACAATTAACTAAGTTATAAAGAGATAGGATAATTTTAACTATTTATTTAGTAAATCTCACTTATTTTTTATAAAGTGAATAATATTTGTTTATTTTTAAATAATAATATAATTTTTGAAATTATAATTGTATAATATTAATAACTGGTATAATTAATTATGAGATAACTAATTAAATGACTAATTAATAAGACAAGTCATTATAATACAATAAATAAGATATTTAATAGTGTATAATTAGAAAGGAAAAAAAACTATATTGACGTAACAATAAAAGGCTCAAGCACACGCACGTAGAAACATAGAAAGAGGTGCATAGAAAAGTCAGGCGACGGCTTCAAGTCTACAAGAACACAATTTTGTCACCAACTTCAAACACCCTATAAAACCTCCCCTAAAACTCTCCCCTTTTTCCACCGCCACCATCACCAGCACGACTCTTTCTCTCTGCTTAAGCATCAAAACACGCACACAAACTTCTTTACATTCGCATAACTGACAAGTTTCTTTCTTTCCCTTAACTACATGAACGTGTAATGGGCAACCTATGCACTTGTTTCTCACCCAAAACTCCTGTAAAAACCAAGAAACCCACCAAACGTTTACAGGGTAACTCGCAAACAGCACCCAATTCAAGCAACAGGTGGACCCGGGTCCGATCAACTCGAAAAGACACCCATGATGCATTGATTCACGAACAGGCTTTAGCTGCAGCAATTCTGTTTCGGCAGCACCAGCAACAAAACGGTTCCGATTCCGGGTCATTTCCTTTTGATCGCTCCATTTCGTTAAGATACCCAAATGGTTCGGGGTCAAAAAAGACTCAGTTGCCTCGGAGCTCTAGTTCTAGAGCCCGGTCACTTACTGACCCATTATTGCAGCCTCATCAGCTTGTTAACCGGGTTTGTTTTATTGTCCTTTAATCGGTTTTCGTGAATTGTATGGTTTTGTTGGATTACATTGTCAGTTATGGGAACTGAGAATCTCGTGTGTGTGGGAGTTTTCTGGATTCTGGGAGCTATGGTTTTTTTTATGATATATACGAGGTTGTCTGGTGCTTAATGATTTTCTTCATGTGTGGTTTGTTAAGTGGGAAGTTGCTCATCATGTTTTAATTTTAATGTTGTAATGTCTAGCTACATGTTTTTGTAATTTTTTTAGGTTAATTTGGCTAAGGTTTGTTGTGTTATAATTATTTGACTTTTGTGTTGGGAATGATGGAGATGGTAAATTTACTAATTTTAGATGCCAAAGCTTAAGCTGTTGCTGTCCTGTCGTTTGATTTTACTCTTAAATGCCATGAAATCTTTAAACTTTCATCATGGAAGCGATTGGAGATTTAGTAAAGAGTAGATTTCTACGTTCATTTTTCATTTATCGCTGGCCATTTCACACTGTTAACGAATTAATGTCATAGGGGTGGTAGTTGGATGAGATATTCACTTATTGCAAGTTACCCTTTCCTTTACTGTTATTACCGACGATGGACTTTGGACTTTGAAGTTGTTATCTCATATTCCATCATCGTCTCTGAAGTTGTTATCTCATATTCCATTCGGGACCCCTTTAAGTGATGGATTTTAAGCTTGTCCAGATTGATATGAATTGATTGATCTTGGGTTATCTCCCTTAACAGTACTTTGCATATAATTTCTTTGTTGCTATAATTAACGCAATTTATCAGTAAGATGCATATCTGGTCTGTTCTGTAGGAACAGCTAGTATTATTCTTATATTCACTAAAGTATGGTGAATGAGGATGCGTACCAATTGGTAAAACTATGAGAAAGATTCAGAATGACTTAACTTATTATGTTCCCTTTAAACTACAATAATAGAATGTGATCTAGTAAATGGTGACGAGAGTATGTATTGGAACAGAATATGAACTGTTTTCTCCATCCCCTTTAAATCGCTTTAATCATTTATTTTCTTTTCCTAACTATTTCTCTTTTGAACAGGATATTAAGCTTGATGATCTTGATACCAACCACTTTGTTCTTGTCCATGGAGGCGGCTTTGGTGCCTGGTGCTGGTACAAAACTATAGCACTTCTGGAAGAGGGTGGTTTCAAAGTTACTGCCATAGACTTAGCTGGCTCTGGGATTCATTCTTTTGATACAAATGGCGTCACCAGCCTTTCTCAATATGTGAAGCCACTTACTGATTTTCTTGACAAACTTGCTGATGGGGAGAAGGTTCTTTCCTGGTTCTTTATCACTTATCTGTTTTGTTTATTATGTGCAACTCTTTATGTTATGGCTGAGCTTGAGAAATTTACAGTTCAAATTACTGGAAGAACATAAATCCAACCAGCAATACCATGTGCTGTACCTTTTTTTTTTTTCTGAGACTGGTCAATTAGGTTTTATAAGCTGGGGGCATTCTTCACTTGCCTGTGAAATTTGACCTTTTGTTGCTGAACAACTAGTTATATATCCACCACTGACATCAGTATAGAATTTTGCTTTCCTCCGGAACCTCAGGTGCCACATGTCTTAGTTTTAAGGGAGCAGAATAATCCAGTTTCATTCATCTTCAAGCAGCTTTTACTTGCTATTGAATTAGCATTAAAGAAAACATAGCATTATTGGTATTAGTGGTTTCTTTTGGAATACCAAGCCACATGGATCTGGCATTTATTATTTACAAAAATGGAATGTGTACGATCAACTCAGGAAACACTTTCATTCTTTAAATGAAAAAGAAGGCAAAGATTGCTTTGGACTCATTGTTGCTTTTAGTGTGGATAGTTAAATGCCCCTTTCCTTCTCAAGACTCCAGGGTTAAGCTATTTCTTGTCTGTGTATGAAATACGTTTAAGCAAGCAGAACAATTTTTCTTGAGATTTAAAACTATTAAATTGAATTTTGCAGACAATATTGGTGGGGCATGACTTTGGGGGTGCTTGTATATCATATGCAATGGAGTTGTTTCCTCATAAAGTTTCAAAGGCCATTTATGTTGCTGCAGCAATGTTGACTAATGGACAAAGTACTCTTGATATGTTCTCCCAGAAGGTTTGTCCGTTAAAAGTGCATTACACAATAAAAAAGTTTAGGAATCCTTCTACATTGGATATGTTCAAGTACTTGTGCTTCTCGCATCATCTGTTCCGAACTTTGTTTTTTATTTCTTCACTTGGGCACCCAGCTCATTCAAAGAAGTGCTTCAGGCTGCATTCAATACCAATGTTTTTTTTTTCTTTTTTCCTCCCTGTTTTGGTGTAAAAATAAGATCCATTTGGCATTATGAACCTTTTTGTCAATCAATCTTTGGACAGAGTGTTAGTGATATTGCTTGGTTTGTAAGTCTATTACTGAAGGCAATTTTTTCTTTTTGATAAATATTAAAGGCATTTTACTAGGTGTAACTGACAATCTCAGTTTTCCAGAAATTATTTCATTCATGTTATAACTAGAATTTGGTTCATATTTCTTACTAAATTAGAAAATTTATTGCAGGCTGTTTCAAGTGATTTAATGCAACAGGCACAAATATTTGTGTATGCAAATGGGAATAATCATCCTCCAACTGCTATTAATCTGGACAAGTCACTATTGAGAGATTTGTTGTTCAATCAAAGTCCTGGCAAGGTATGCTTGCGCTTGTAACATATTAAATTGCTGACTAAACCCCATTCTATGTTGTCATGCTTGTTCAATAAGAATCACATAGTTTCTTCTTATGATGGACTTGAGCATCTTGGTTTGGTTTATTTGAATTGCTACACACATTCTCATCTAGGAATACAATGGTTGCTCATCAAAGCGAAAGGAATTGGCTAGAAGTTTCTACTATCAAATACTATCATCTTTGGATGCTCTCCTTTACCATCTTGTTTAGTCTTAACTTGGCACTTCATGAGTTTGTATCTGTATCTGGAACTTGGATATAGGATCAAATGCAAGCTTAAACTTCATGTTTGCTTGGGTTACTTAGGTACTAAAAATGATGAAACTAATAGAGGTGGATTTCAAGCACTTGCACAGTTGCACTAGATTCTACTGTAATTGCTTCATGCCCACTTTGGCAATTTTGGTTTCGCAATCAATGTTGTGGGACCCCCTTGATGAAAAATGTTCGCTGTGCTTTTGGCTGGGCCATGGCTAGCAATTTTGTGGCAAGCACACTGCTTTTCAGAAATCTTAAAAAGTCTCATTGGAGTGATTGTTTTGGTATAAAATTTAAATTTGGAGAAACTCTTTTCTTCAAACCTTTACACAGCATCTGCATGTGCATGTGTGGAATCACTTTCTGCTCACTGCTGCTGTTTGTTTTTTGTATCTCCTGGTTCAGGATGTGGCGTTGGCATCTGTTTCAATGAGGCCAATTCCCTTTGCGCCGGTTTTGGAGAAGCTTACTCTTTCTGACTTCAAGTATGGAACTGTGAGGAGGTTTTATATAGAAACTTCCGAAGATAATGCCATACCTATTACATTACAAGAAAGCATGATAAACTCTAGCCCCCCAGAAAAAGTATTTCGTTTAAAAGGTGCTGATCACTCACCCTTTTTCTCAAAGCCTCAAGCCCTACACAAGTTATTGGTAGAGATATTGAAGATCCCTTCAACTTGAAACTTGAAAGTTTTTGGGTATTGTATAACACTCTCAAAGTTCTCTTCCATAGAGCTTCATTCAGATGGCACGGGATTGCTATTCTGGTCGATCTTCTCTGCCACTCATTAAAGAAAGGATTCTGGGTAGCTATGTACATGCACATAGCATTAGATATTGCCATCAATGCGTAATTCCCACAAAATTTTTCTAGAATCTAGTGTCAGAGCAGCATAATGCATATGTTCATATCCTCGGTCTCTCTTACTCATGCAGCATGCGAGCGCGCGCCTTTCCTCGTGCTCTTTATGTTTTTCTTATCCGATTTTAGATTTTTTCCCCTCCCAATAAAAGAATGTTGATATTTATGTTAGTGAAATTTTGAAGTTACAGAATTGGAAAAGAAAACAAGCTGTAACTGAGATTGTTTCCTTTTAACGTTGGTTTTTGCTATTCTTAACTGAATACGATGAATTGAAGTCCGGTCCTTCTTTGGGCTTATTGTGCTATGTATGCCATCATGCTTTTATCATGTCTTCGAGTGAATCTTATAGTTTAAAGACTCGTTACACTTAACGTTTGTGCCAGTCTTTTGTTGGTGGATGCTAGTGGAATGGTTCACCTTTTCTTTTTGGAACAGAAAATGTATTGTGCTCTCCTCTGTCATTAGACTTGCTAAAATGCTCCTGTAACCCGTTAAAGGCCCGAAATAAGAAGCATATTATTAATTTGTGTTCATGAACTCACTAGATGGCTAGTTAGCTAGTTAAAGTAGCTTGTTTATTTGCTTTCTTGGAATCAAAAGAGGTTTAGTTGCTTTCTTGGAATCAAAAGAGATGGAGATAGCTGAAATACAAGGGATGAGGGAGATATAAAGTTGTGTTTGGTAGTAGTATATAAGATATGATGAAAGCATTTTTATTATGTTTGGTTGATGAGAGTTAAGATAAAATAAATCATGGAAAATTCTATTTTATTCTTGATATCTATTATTATTAAGCTTGCAATGTTTGGAACAATGAATAGAGATCACTAGCTAAATGGTCTGCATGAAAAATCTTTTTAATGTAAAAAAAGAATGTGCAATCATTGACAACATGTTTTTTTAGCAACA
>Ga0307511_10001188_pt1 | contig 27605 bp, 29 predicted proteins | sample 13_EM_MG_FD_200266 | JGI IMG/M metagenome (GOLD analysis project Ga0307511, IMG submission 200266) | Populus trichocarpa ectomycorrhiza microbial communities from riparian zone in the Pacific Northwest, United States - 13_EM | ecosystem: Host-associated > Plants > Roots > Unclassified | place...
TATCATGGTCTACGAAAGTGGTAGACCCAGATATTCAATTATAACGCGTTATAATAGTTATAATCCTGGGCGTCAAAAGTGACTTATAACCCGTTATAAGCCCATATAATTCGTTCCAAGCCCTTGTTTGGGAAGCGGCTTGATCACCAGGTGCTGCAAGGCTATAACAGACTTTCCACGATTTGCTGATGTAAGCCTGTCAGCCAACAGGTTTGGAGTCGATTCGATGCAGCACGGAGATCCGATCGCCCACCCGACTAACAGCCAACCAAAAACGGGCCGTACCACAATCTTCGAAGTCGCGTCAGAGGATTAGAGTCGCGAGATACGGTTCGCTGTGGTGATACGTTGGAAATACGACAAGTTACCGGATTGCCTTCAGTTTCGACGGTTCGCGGGGTTCTCAAAGAACGATACGACGCGGTGCCATGGCTCGCCGTCGGCCCGGGATCAATTCTGGACACAGTTAGATTCAACAGCTAAGTATAGGTACAGGAAGCGAGGGCATTCTCGATTGACAGAGTGGATGCTAATCGTGGTCAGTCTGAATGTGGCCTCCCGGTCCCACGGCCCACGAGTGATGAGGCCACGGACGATGAGCTTTGGATCGGGGGAAGTGCACAAGGGTGGGGTCGAAGCAACTGTAGAAGCCATTGAAGCCATGGCATAGACGACCAGCCCGGGCCCAAACTTATAAGGTATCACGATGGAGCGTGGCCCACTGCACGAAAGAGGTCCGCTCTGGCCGTCCTGGCCACCACCAAACATAAGCAATGGTGGCCACAAAGAACCGTGTGGGGGGAAACCGTGATGGACGCCACAACCACACCCTGATCAATTGATTTACTAATGACTGAGTCCGTAAGAGTAAGAGCAATCTTCCGGCTAGTTATAGATGCGGTAGCATCCGATAAGTCCACCAGATTCAACAAGGGGTAGATTACTAGTATACATAATCAAGAGCTACATACACATGACAGATGGTGTTGTTACAGTGTGGGATAAGTGTGTCAGCGGAGGGGTCAAAGTCCTGTTTTCATAGCACGTGTGTGGGTACAAAGGCAATGGAATCGATGGGATCTGGTAACTCGAGTTGAAGGGGCGGATGGGGCATGGATGGATACTTGTTTCTTGAGTGGTGTTGCGTTTGGCTTGGCTTTGTGTCATACATTACGAAACTTGGAGAAAGGATGCGATGTCCCCGAGGAAACTGCGAAATCCGCGGGCGCTGATGATGAACGGGCGTCCGAGGGGGGACGTCGGATTCCGATGAGGAAGAAGATTCATCCTCGCTGTCGCTCCAGTCTGAATCGTCATCAAAGTCGAATGTGTGCGATCGTCGCGTGGTGTCTCCAACACGGGGCTGATATCGATGGTGATGGTATACGTGGAATTGGGTGGGACGAGTGGTGGCCAGCAGGAGGTTGTGCTGTGCAATGATATCGGATTCTCGCAGGGAAAGCTCCCAGTCGAGGACGTCGAGGAATTCCCGTTCTACGCGGCCGACATCGCGTTTTCCGAACACTCCGGTCCATGCGGCCCAATAGGTATTCTTCGGTGAGGTGTCGTTGACATACTAAAACAGTAATCGATTGGCATATCAGTAAAAAGGAAACCAACTTCCCAAGTAAGGCCTAGACTGACCTTTGAAGCAACGACCAAAGCCCCAAGGAAAATGCGCTCGCAGGCCCATTGCTCCAATTCGATGAACAGATGTGGTCTTGAACGCTCGATATATACGAGAGCCACCAGGAGTATTGGCAGGGTCACTTGGGATTTTCGGATGACACTTGTGGCGAACTCTGCAAAGGTCGCGTGGAGAGCGGATCGGAGTCTCCTTCGACCTTTGACATCAGAGGAGGATCCACGACCCATCGCATAGTCGACAGCATCTGTTGTGCAACGAACGCAGTGCTCTGTGAAGAAATGTGACGGTTAGCTCGCCTTGTGGGGGAGGCAGTTGGACGCCTACTGACCGATGATGTGGCGATCGACGGCGGTATTTGCCAAAGCGTAGAGGAAGGAAGAGGGATGGTGGGACGGATGGAGGAGGGAGGCGGGGTGGAGGAAAGACATCGTCAAGGAGAGTTGGGGAACCGGAACCGGGGCGGCTGGATCTTAAAGGACAGGCATGGGGAGGAGGATTTGGTGCGGCTCGGAACGCCGTGAAAACAGTTGCCGGGCGAGTCATGTTGAATCTGCGAGGATGCGCGCTCCGGTACTTATCCATCCAACTCGACCCATCAACCGACCGGCGCGGACTATCCTGGCTCACCCGGCTATCGCCGACTGCACTCACAACACATACAATGTAACTATTACATAGTGATGAATACATAGCAATGGTCCCGACGATAAAAACAGCGTTTAGATCAACCTGGTGGATGCGTCTCAAGTGGCATGAAAACCGGCTGCAGGCGCCTGCTCCTAGGTTTGTAATCGTGTTCTTTCACTTTGTGTCTATGCAATCCTGCTCGGTCCGCAAACCCCCGTTGGCAGAACGGACACTCGTAGGGTGTCTCTCCCGTACTATTTTGAGTAAAACAGTCAGCTGTGTCGATCAACATCACCTCTCGTATTCGTGGCAAAACTCACTGGGTGTTCACGTGCGTCTCCAGACCCGAGCTGCTCGGAAAACATCTCTGGCAATAAGCGCATTTGAAAGGCCTAAGAACCAATAACAACAAGATCGGTTTCAGCGAACCCAGTTCTCGGCCATAATCCGGAATTTAAGCTCGCCTGATTTTCAAATGAACAGCCTTTATGTGCCGCGTAACGAGATGTCGCTTATCCCCGCGCTGACCGCAGGGTCCCTCTTCTCCTGGTCCGATATACGTACACCGGTATTGTGAGACCCCGAGCTTTTCTACGTATTGGTCCCAGGCATTAACTTCTTCGGTCGTGGTAGAAGACGCAGTCGGCTCCGGAGAACCCTTCCCTAAAGATCCCTCATCGTCGTCGTAACTTGCATGACTTGTAACGGACAGTAAATCGCTGCTAGAAGATGCGTATGATGGGGAAAGTCGGTTACTTCCGCCGCGCGGTTCGTATCTGGGGGAGCGTTATTCATCCTGGAAGTCGTGGAGGAAACGGGGATACTATTACCTCGGCATCGTGCTTCTTCTGTCTGGCTCGGGGCGTGGTCTAGAAAGCGGAACAGATGAGTAACGGACGGGATACCGACCTCACCCACTCACAGTGGTGAATGCGCTGACGTTGGGGTACCGCCGGAACTCCGAGGGGGGCGGCGCAGATCAATTTCTGATGCGGTGGACTTGAGCTTTTTCGGTGGTGGTTGGTATGCGACCAGCAACTGATCCGCATCTATGCTCATCTGAGATGCAGCGGTGAGGCCGCCGGTATAATATGTCGCTGTTGTTGTTGATTGGCCAAGTAATGGTGTCGAGGTCGGCGGAGGGGTGGACGATCGAGATGGAATACGCGAACTTTGGATGTTCTCTCACGTCAGAAACGTTGATTAATGGCAAGTTCTCGCGTAAACGGCTCTCACCTCGGACAAGACCTGAGATTGCTTCCGCGCTGGTGCAGGCCAGCGGCTGGGCGTATCGTGGTAGAGGATCGGGAGTGTGGGAGTTCATGCCGATCCGAGATAATGCCCGGAAGGGGTGGCGGGTCACGCTGTGATGTCGTAGCGGTCGTCAGCTCATCTCTTTCGCCGTGAATCGTCAGCCTAGAGTAATGGACAGAGTGTCAGTTCGTCATTCTGTCCGCGGAGTAGCTTGAAGGGAGAAGATAATAGTCGCGACCGATGGTCCACTTCGAGGGATTAGGTTCCAAGAACCTGGTCCGACTCTCTCGAACCGCAATGCAACCACCCCGGAAGGCCGACCTGGGTATTCCAACATTACTCGCCTTGCTAGTTCTGTCGGATGTCCTCGAGAGGACTCGGTGTCCTGGGGGGGTGTCTCTCTGCGGGGGTACATAGGCTGGGGTATGGGGAGGGTGGAGGGGTGTTGTGGCGGAGGGCGTTTGGCCGGACTCGAAGGGCTTTTAACCTATACAATACGGGTCACCCACAAGCGGCGTGTGTAGTGGTCGTGTTAGCCGTAAGGTTTATCTTCCGATTTTGATAAGGCAATTGGGAAGTTTGGGCCTTTTGGCCGTGCCCGGAGATGCTTTGAAAGTTGGGAGGACGTGGACCACTTTTTGGACTGCGTGGTAGTTGATCCGCCAAATTTTCGGGGCCTTCTCGAGGGTAACTGGTACCAGGGGGACCAAGGTGAAACGGTCAGGTCGAGATGGATCATTCGAGACAGTCAAAGAACAGCCCAACGTGCGCCCACAGACACATCCCTGTCACCCTCACGCTCCCTTCCCGTTTTGGCAAATTGGGAGGGAACGGTGTCCCCCTTTGATCTAGGATTGAATACTGACAACGGTCCCCCGGAACGGAGGCAATGAGACCGTTTAGAACTAGGGGAAAGCAAAAGCGGGGTCTCGAACGGCTTCCGAAAGATCTTTCTATGCTTGAACGATCAAATGCTGGTTCGGTTAGCCGTGGTGAGGGTGGGAAACGGCACCCCTTTTCTTGAGTGATGCCTGATAGTTCTACGACCCCGGTTAACCAGTCGCCAGCCCAGTTCAGTGCTCGGTGGTTTGTAGTGTGCCCTGAGTCGTACAGCTGGCGCTAGGACGGCTCCCACCAGTACATGAGATCCTGGAACGCGCGCCCAGGATAATAGATCGGACCCAACCACAGCCGTAGAACAACAAAGGAAATCATTGGTATGGAGTACTCGTTGGATCCACTGTTTTCCATTCAAGCGAGGAGTGACCGAAGGTTACCGTGAACCAAAGTACAGTGACAAGTCACCATCAGCTGTGCCAATACGTAAGGAGGCTGCTTACTGTGCTGAGACCATCCGAGGCTATTTGAAACAGCGAGCCATGGGAGAAGGAGGGGCCACGCTCTTTTAGGGGGTCAAAGAGGCCTCAAGTCACTCCAAGATGGCGCTGGGCGGTGTGGATTTCCCAATCCATCAGCGAGAGGACCATTCTCGGCCTTTCATCTCGGGTCTACCCTTCTCAAAAAGCCCCCGGGTGTTACAATGCAGGTGGCCGTGATGAAACAAAACCGTGTTATGAACGGACGAAGGCCATGAAACCACCAAGATTGAGCCGCGCTCTCATTGTGGCTTAAGACCATTCACAATCCGATGCAGTGTGGGTGCGTGGGGGTGCAGATCCCTCGATGGGGACTTTGCCAGCATGCCGACGCGTCCCTCGAAGGCAATCTAGCCACAGCGAGAAGAGTGAAGGCCCCCAAAGAACTAACGCCACATTGCAGGACGGCGGAGGGGGGATGACAGAGGGCGGGAATACCCGACGCGTCAATGTTCCTTCCTTATATGGCAAGGCGCGACCGCCCAGCCGACGAAAAGACGACGGGCGGAATTTCACCAAGAATGGAGACGGGGCAAATCCCATAAACTCAGAATTGAGGGGGTACGGGGTCCGCGAGACACCCCAGAGATACGTCATGCACCTACGTGTCATTGCACACTTAAGCGCACTCTTTGCAATTGTCAAACACGTTATGGATCGCGTTTCAGTCTCGAAGAACAAGTCAATGGGCAGGAACAGTGGGCCCTGTCACATGAAACCTGACCACTGATATTACTGACCACTGAAGGACGTTTCCTTTAGAACCAGAAGCGAGGCAAGTTACAAAAGATCCCGGCGCGGTCGGAGGCAGCGAAGAGCCCAGATCTGACCGTTCGCAGCCCCGGGGTAAGCATACGTCGGCTATCCAACCCGAACCTGGGGCGTGAGTGTGTGATTGGTGCATCAGGAAGTGCACGAGAGGGGGCGGTTGAAAATGTGAAGGCCGATCCCCGGTTACCAGGCCCGCGGATGATTTCAAAAAACCCCGCAGCCCATAGGAATGGATTACCGATTTAACCTCACCTTCGCAGTAATACGCAGCAACCCTGCAAAAATACAGAACATTTGGAATTGCAGGGAGAGCGGGCAGGTCGTGGTCCGACTCGCTCTGGACCGTTGATCATGGGAGCCGTGGATCACCCCATGGATCACGTTCAAACGACGAGCAAGACTGCAGCAGCTCGTCTATAGAGCAAGTATGTAAAGATGGTACATTAGGAAGTAGAAGGTAGAAAATGTAAAGGGCTTGAAGACGGGGAGGGTACGAGGGAGATTATACTAAAAATACACGCCGGAAGAGACGGCGAACGTAGGTGCTGGGTTTGGTGCTCTCGTCTGGTCATGCGCACGAATTGCTATCTTGTATATCAGGCCTCGTCATCGCCGCCTGGTCCCCCCACCAGGGCCTTGGTATGGACCATAATCGGGGGGTGGTCGGGTCGCTACGGAGGAGTCGAGTGATATCAGCATCATTTCCACGTGGGGGAGAACAATGGGGGATGTACATCGTGGGGGGGGGACCGTGGGGGACCTCGGTCTGTTGACGTTTGGGATGACGGCGTTTCTAAAAACTTGTAACAGGTCGTCCGTCCTAAACACTGGACCTGCAACGGGGTACACGGGTGCTTAACGCTGGTAGTAAGCGGGGAGTAGGGGTATGAGACCCACCATCAAACTTTGACGGTTCAGGCAACGTGCCGACAAACCAAGAAACAATGGCGGGAAGTGCGACCGATGGCTTCTCCTCTTCTTTTTCTTTTTCATATGGCCGTCTTGAGGCGTCCCTCTCTCGTTCTCTTTCCCGCTCCCACAGCGGCGGAGATCCATATCGTCGACGAGGGGCGTCTCGCCTATCGCGGTCTCTGTCTCTATCCCTTTCCCAGTCTCGATCACGCTCACGATCCCGCTCACGGTCTCGTGGGGCCGGGGAGACGCGCTGACGTTTATGCGATGCGTGATCTCGCTCATCCCGCCTCCTACTTGAGTCCGGCGAAGGAGGGCGCTTGGTCGTAGCAGCGGCGGCGATGTTGATGCTGTTCTCGACTTTTACGGAGGCATTTGTAGATGTCGAATGTTGACGGATGAGTGCCACGCCGAGATCCCGTGACGCGATGGCGTCAGTGCCGAGGTACGTGTGTCTCTGGGCGAACCGCTTGAGCGGCGGGTCTACATTATAAAGATCAGAATACCAGCTCGACCCAGAAGCTGTAGCATACCATTTGGATAAGCTTCTGCTATTCGCTTCTCAAGTTTTTGAGCTTCCTCAAGGTGTTCAAATTGGTAGACATATCGTGCCCATCTCTCCCATAATGGACGCGCCTTGTCACCGCTAAACCTTCCTATGACACCTTCGAATAGTGCCCTAGCATCTGGGGTGCGGGTTAGTATTGGCGAGAGCAAAAGGTGAATGAGAGACCCAACTGGTTTCGTCGTTTATCGAGATCAAGAATCCCAAGTAGCGCAACACGAAGTCGATCTCGTCTGGGAAGATTTCAAGGCCCTTCTCAAAGATCTTGGTTGCAACTGTAGCGGCCTTTGTACAGTGGTATTCCATGAGCGCTGCAGCTTCATAGACCTCCCACGGCGTCCAACGATCTTTCCTAGCCTGCTTGAAGGCGTTTCTGAACGACTGGAGGTTTTCCGCCCGGTTGCAGAACCTCATGTACATGATGATGGCCAAACCGTATTCAGTGCGCCGTTCCGCTAGTTCCTTGGACTTATGTTTTGGTTTTTCTTCGGTTCCTTGGGATGACGTTTGTGTAGTCTGAGACGTGTTGATGTCAAGAGTGTGGTCGCCGTTAATCCCATTTGATTGTGAGTCGAGAGAATTGTTTGCCGATGATGGAGTTGAGCCAATCCGAGCCTCAAGGGATTCCAGCTCACGACGAAGGACCTCAAATAATCTCTCATACGTCGAATGAACCTCGGGGGAGTTGCCCGCAATCTCTTGCGTCTCCGCGTATTCAAAGTTCAACAAGAAGCTGGGTAGGGGTAAGAAAGGGGGCACGGATGCAAGCAGAGCGGAGAGCGTACCTTGCAGGGTTAGCCTCAATGCCAGCTTTCAGTATTCTGATCGCTTCCTCAGTCTTTCCTGCGTTGTTTGTCCAGACGAACGCCAGGTACCTGGCCGGGGAGACGGTGAGAAGGAATTGGTACACCTGAGAAACGGGGTTCACCTACCATACTTCAGCGAAGTACCTCATACGAATCACCGCCTTTCTGTACACGGCCTGTACGCGTTGGACGAGGACGCCCTTGTCTTTCTCGTCAAGTTCTAGGGGGTTGTTCTCTTCCCACTTGAGGTACGCTTTCCAAGCCCCGACGAGAGCACGTTCGTTTTGGCTGAAGGTGGGAACACGCGGAAGAACAAGAGGTGGTTGCCCATTATGAGACGCCTGTGGCGGGAACAATATTTTCATATGTTTGTCCATCCCGCGTAACACGGTGCGAGCTTGCATGTGGGCTGGGGAGAGGTCGCCCATAAATTTCTTAGCCTTTCGGGAGAATATCGGCTGAGATCATGTGCGGGCCCAGTCAATGAGATAAAACGCGTACGGTGATCCTGTTGAGGTTGTTTTCGAACGCTTCAAGTTCTTGCCATAGCTTATCGACGCCCTCAATAGGGATCTGGACGACACGATGGTATACTTTTCGCAACGCGTCCATTTTCTGCTGATCTTCCCATGTTGTGTTGGCCTAAATCATGCAGTCGTGGTCAGCCTAATCTGTTTATTGACGTCCGATCAAACAAAGGTCGGGCGAGGTCTTGACATCGAGTCGACATGCCGAAACGAAGGGGCGGGAGATGTGAGGTTGAGAATTCACAACGACGCCGGGACGTGATGATCGGTTTGAAGAGTTTATCGTCGTAACAAAAGTTGCATACCTCTCCCGACTTGATGAATTGGATGTAGTCGATCCAAATCTCAGAGCTGTCTTTGTCTTGGCCGACATGACTGAGCGTAAACTCGTACGCCATTCTGACTTGTTCTCGCTGACTGGGGTTCGTGTTGACACGTCGGACAAAGGTCAAGTAAAACTTCCAGAGGTCGACGCATGGGGATGGTATCAAGAAACGTTTGAACAACGTCTGTACAAAGGCGAAAGAGGGCGGGTTAAGGAAGTGATTAATGTAGCGAATTTGAGCGCTAGACTGTTGAAGATGGAGAGGGTAGTCAGTATCAAGTGGTATAAGACGCGAAACAACAGATTACACACGGTGTTCGGGTAGGTCTGAAGAAGGGCCTCGTAAGTCTCCTTGATTTTTTCGAGGTCACCGGAGTCTTCGGCGAGCTCAACGAGTTTCAACCAGCCCTCTGGATTTAACGGAGATTCACGGAGCTGAGCGCGAATGGCGTCCCACTCGGACTGGGGTGCATCGGTCTGTTCGATTTTCGTGCCAGGGATTGCAGGCACCGGAGTCGTGTCCACCGACGGAATAGCAGGCGTGGTGGTCATGTCGAGAACCTCGTAAAGTTACCATGTCACCGGTGTGATGGGTGTAACACCCAAACTTTGTAATGGTTTGTAGTCGATCAGCTGCCGTGAGTATAAACCTTACAAAATTTGTAGTCAGGTTTATTTTGGTTCGTGGCGACGCTAATCTAAGTTTGTAATCGGTCATACTCAAGGTAACAAAAACGATTGTTAGCCGCACTACAAACCTTCGGATCGGGGGCAACGCGCAACAATCAAAATCAATTTGTGGAACCGCACGATCCAAGCAGGCGGTTATTACAATGAGAGGGTGAATACACACTTCGAACGTGTGCTTTATCGTTAACGTTAGGGGTGGCGCAGTAGATACGTACAGACTAAACTATAGTTTGTTATGAAACCGGGATAAGCAGAATTTGTTGATATTTGGAATCTTGACATCTTGTCCCCAGATCGCTCAAGGCGGCCACCCTCACCTGCTTCTTCCCTCCCCCCCACCTCACCCTGCCGGCCCTCTCTCGCATACAGCGACTGGCCCCGTTCATTCATGGCCGCCACAACACAATCCCCCCTTCGTTCTCCTATCCCTAATCACCACGCTCATCAGAGCAATAATACTGCCGTCGCACATTCCCAACTACCTCCCCACCATCAACACAACCAACTGAGGAGAAACTCGTCATCGAAGCAGAAGTTCCTCCTCGACTTCTCCCAATCTCTCGTAGACTTCGTTGTTCAGCTCCTTCCCACCATGGAGGAGCTCGCCGTTAAGGAGGATGTTCGAAAGTTGTTGGAGAGGCTCATCCGCACAATAGAGCCGGAGAGTCGTCTCTTATCCTTTGGCAGCACTGCAAATGGCTTCAGCCTCAGGAACTCAGGTCCGTCTACCCATACTCCCACTATACTCATGTGTGGCGGTATTGTTAATGCACCCGCTCCAGACATGGATCTCTGTTGTTTGATTGATTCCGACGAGCGTACTACGGCTTCTAATCTTGTAACGCTGCTTGGAGATCTTTTAGAACGAGGCAAGCCACCGACGCCGAACACTATCCCCCGTGTCACTCATCTCATCACCCCCAGAAACCAAGTTTCACGTCAAGCCGCTACCTCATGCCCGGATACCCATCGTCAAACTGACCCTCGACCCCTCGCCGGGGCTGCCGTTTGGTATCGCCTGTGATATCGGTTTTGAAAACAGACTCGCGCTGGAGAACACACGCCTGCTCATGTGTTATGCTATGATCGACCCTGCCAGAGTCCGAACAATGGTGCTCTTCCGTATGTCCGCACTTTCTTCTCAACTTTCTCCCGAAACGCTGAAGTGGTTACTCTCGCAGTCAAAGTCTGGAGCAAACGGAGGTACGTGATCTCAAATCTCCTCCCGGTTCGATCTCATCCGCTCCTTTCCAGGAGGATCAATTCCCCTTATCACGGAACCTTATCCTCATACGGCTACGTTCTGCTAGTTTTATATTTCCTTATCCACGTCAAGAACCCTCCTGTACTGCCAAACCTGCAGCAGATGTCGCCCATCCGGCCGGTCCCGAAGGTATTCCAGAAAAATTCTGATGCGACGCCCTAAGTGACTAATCCCTTCCAGGAGGAGATGCACCTAAACGGATTTAACATCTGGTACGCCCATGACCCCACCGTAAACTTGGTGCCCACTCATCTTATACCCAAGGTTTTTCGACGATATCGAACTGCTGAGGCAACGATGGCAATCGGCAAACACAGAGACTGTGGCCGAATTGTATGTATATCGCCGTCTTTACCCTGGTGCCGTCGCTCACGCGTTACTGGTCAGACTCGTCGACTTTTTCAAGTACTTCTCTCGCGAATTCTCATATGGCCTGGGGGTAGCCTCCATCCGAGCTGGGCTGCTGAAGAAGGAAAGCAAAGGCTGGTCGACTGAAGTAAGCACGACTATAACTCGCCCACGCTCTGACGCTCACCATGTCAGCCTGATCCAATAACCGGCCGCGAACGGAATCGATTCGCAATCGAGGTAGACTCTCCGGCGGTACTTTAGTTCAACACTCTGAATGCTTCAAATTAGGACCCATTCGAAACGGATTTCAATGTTTCCAGATGCGTGACGAAAGAGGGCCTCTTCATGGTCAGTTGGAACCTCTCGATTCTGCTTCGCCGTTGACGTGCGCTCAGATTCGCGGAGAGTTCATGAGAGCCTCTCGTGTCTTCTCGGCTCGTCCGGAGCGCGCCATCGTGGCGCTCGCCCAATTGTGTGAAGAACGCAAGGATGATGAAATTGTCCAGCCAGACAGTTTGAACCAGACCAGTCCATTCATTCCCCCACGGATGTCCCCGGTACCTGCCCAAACCCAATACACAGGAGGAAATAGCCCGGTCAGATTGAATGTAGACGCTGCCCCGCATGTTCCACAGTTCGCTCGTAATCTTGCTCACCAACAGCAGGCCGTCCCACAACGGTTACCTACACTCCCGGAACACGTTACCGCGACTCACCCCGAATGGAACAATCCCGTTCACGGCGTTTCTAACGACGCTTTATCAGACACGAGCGACATCATAACTGACGACGAAATGATGGAAGCCTTCCTCGATTCTGTAGACGATGCCCGATCTTATACGGACGAATCCCCCGAACTCACTCGGGCATCTAGCCCCGCGAGCTCGCAACCACCGATGTCCCTACCGATACCACCTGCCACCGATAACATCCCAAAGTCTCCTCCGCAGGCTCTACTTGACGACCATCCACTCGGTACTCCCGGTTTCAAGCCGAACATTTCCCTACTCGGACCAGAGCACGCACCTTTCCCACTAATCTACCTCGAGCCCCCCCAACCCGCGCATGTCATCCCATCAAGAATCGACACGGTCAAACGGGTGACATCAGAACTTGCATCTTTGTCTGCTCTAACAATACCTTTTGGATACACATATTCCTCTCCCTCATCGTACGCATATTATCACCGCCAATCCGCATCTCCATCATCCCCTCCTCACCTCTCAAACCCTGGTGACCAAAGACAACAGCAATCTTCCCAATGTTCTCCTCATCATCAATCACCGCAAACTGTATTCTACGAAACTACCAGCTCCACTTCTCTCAAGCATTCCAGCAACACTAATCATCCCAGCCACAGCGGTGAATACGCCGTACCGTATCCATACCATTATCCATATTATTCGGTCTCCCCCCTCCATCTGCAATTCGAGCAGCTTCTACAACAACAGCAACATTACGAAGTATCAGCGCCAGGACCCTCTCGCCGATCCATGTTCAATGTTGGAGGAGATTCGATGTCGGTGAAAAGCCTTCCTCAGCACGTGTTATCGGCTCGAAAGAGGAACTTGCGACGGGGTAGCGTGTCTGATGAATCCGGCGGGAAATTACCTTGGAAAGAGGCCAGTGGGAGCACAAACGGGAACACCAGATCCAATACACCGACGACCAGCTCGATGACGCCGCCGCAGCACCCCAGATCCTTATCTAGAGAGGGTTCCAACTTGTCACGTCCACCATCAAGAACGCAACACAGTCACTCAAATTCAAGCGTAACCGTAAAATCTGTGACTAGGCAGTGCCAACCCAGCGGACACGGACAGGGTGTCCAACAACAACAAAGCCATCGCTTGCGTAACGGCTCACTCCCACCCTCGCCAGTCGTCTACCAGGATCCTTCGTCACCATTTCCGTCTCCTCTACTACAACAACAGCAACCCCCATCTCCCTCAACCTCCAAGCCCCACCCGAGGGGTGGCCCCAGGCACCCGCCACTCTCAGGGGTTCACTCGAGTTCTCTCCGGAGTGGTCAGCTCTCTCACCCCCAGGGTGACAACCCCAACAACGAAGAGGTTTTGGACACTGCTTACGATTCGAGGACAAGGGGATCGCCTTGTGCGAGTCTGTCGAATGGGAGTGCGACCACTGGAAGCCTCGTTGATTCCTCCCCTGGTTCCATATCATCTACTTCGAGCTCATTCCAGTCCACTCTCAACAGGTCGCTGACTGATGACACTGGTTTCGAGATTGTTTCACCCTTCCAGTCGAGGATCGGACGGTTGCCCTCTTCGCAGCATGGGCATGTTGTAAGGAGGAACGGAGATAGGGGTGTCGAAGTCACGGTGGAGGGTGTTGGTGAAGGGTATCGGATGATGCGACAGAATCTCCATGAGCCGAGGATGCAGAAGGGGGCGGGTGGGATGAAAGACTGGCAGACATTCCAGGGTAGAAGAGGTGACCCCATGGATGTGCAGCGCGATGGAGATGGCCAGGCACAGCTGCAGTCGGAGGAGAGCGCAAGGAGGATGCGCCAAGCGTGGAAGGATTACCAAGCTCGTCGAGTGGTAGAAGGGAACGGGGTGGTGTACCACCAGCCCCAGATAGGGATGACAGTAGGTTTGGAGGGGAGGAAGGTGCTGACTGCTGGAGACAGGCACGGGAAGAAGTGGTAGGCGAACACGCTGGGATTGGCAACGGTTTACCCTCATCCCCCTTCTGCTTTGGACATCCTGCTTCGGTTTTTCTATTTTCGCTTCTGGCAGACTTTTCCCGGTCCGCCCCCGGCGTTCGCTCCCACATGACGAACGGCGAGCTGCCAAACGACCTCTAAAGCTTGTGGCGCACGCGTGGACCACGTCATATACTAGGCCCTTGAACAAAAGTTTCACCTCGTATGTGATCTCTTAGATGTGTCTCTGTAGTTTTCTTCCCCCTACTACCGTTCGCCACCGCCTGTCCCCCCTCCCCACCTTGCTCGTCCTCGAAATCCCACGGCAGATGGTTTTTGGTGTAACAACGTTTAACCCGACGCTCCATTGCATTCCGATTCGTCTGTGGTTCAATGTGTGAACGGTTGCAGCGACGCAAAGAGGAGATTCAAGATGCAGATGGAGATCGTTCGAGAGGGAGAGATCGCGTTCGAAACGTTTCTATTCTGAGCGAGGGGAGACCGATGAGCAAAGCGGAGATAACGAAATAGGATGTGGGAGTAACTGGCAACACAGGGAGCAAGAGAGAAGTTGAAATTCGCTCGGGGGCAGGGCTGGAATATACTGCAAGCCAGTAGGGGAACAACGCCGGAATGGTACGGCGGGTGAGCGGGTGGGTGGTGAACTGACGATGAGCGAAACCGCCGTTCGCTGTAACGGCTTGGCAAGGACGAACGACTGCATGATATAACAATGTGATGGTGGGGAGGATTGGGATTCAAACGGTACAGCGATGATTGATAAGAGTGATTCAAACCAAAAATAACAAGAGGGAGGAAAACAAATACGGAATGTAAGGAGGATGGAACCCGAATGTAATGAAGGGGTGGAAGAGGAGACACCACCTGAAGGAGGACTGTCTACGAAAAAGCAAATGTAAAAGGTATAGCGAACCCAAGGTAGAAAGAAAGTTCGCGATCGCGAACGTTGAACCAGTAAAGTAAGTATAGTAAGGGGGGAGGGAAAGACCTTGGGTCGTAGGAGGAAAAAAACGTAGGATGATACTTACACGGTGGCACGTTTGACCATCTAAATAGGCATGGGAGTCATTAAGGGGCACACAAATAGTTTCAAATCGCCGCACCTCTCGTGCCCATCGCATCGTTTGCTTATTTTCTGGCGGGCAGCGCCTGCTCTTGAGCTCGGCGGCAACCCAGTCCTGTAGTAAGAGGGGTTTGATCTGGGCCCCGAAGATATCCGCCAGGTCTCCAATGATACCGTAGGCCAATCCGTAGACTGGGTCACCGTGATTCTCATCAAGGAGAGAAGCCTTGACCAGCTCCAGGATATCCTGTATATGGGGTTGCAACAGTCGCACTAAGGCGGAGTGAGCAACGTGTTTTGCCGATTTACTAGTGGCATACCTTGTTCTGTTCCTTTGAAAGCAGTGACGATGCCCGTATATGCCTCGAGAATCCCCTCCCTGAGCACGCTCAAGTAGTCCTGTAGCTCATAGTCCAACTAAAGTGGTAGTGTGGGTCAATATCTCCCTCCGGGCTCGCGTACGTTCACTTACTGGGTTGGGAGTGATGCTTCCTGCCTGACGGAGGACATTCATGGTATGGTCGAGATAATCCTCAAAGGCCGGACCAATAGCCAAAGCAATATCTCCAAAGCACTCCAGAATGGGGATTTTGGCATCACGGTTTAAGGCGTTACTCTGCAGGTTCTCAGACAACAATTGCATGAAGCCGGCAGAGTATTCCTTTGTCTTGTCGCCCAACGCGCGGGAGATGTCTCCAATGATTCCGACGGCGATCATGCAAAGTTGGCTGTCCTCGTGGGCCTTGAGGGCTGGGAACAAGAACTGAAGGAATGCGGTGATGTATGGCTCGAAGTCCTGCTCCAAAGACGAAGCAAGGGTTCCAACGACAAGGAAAGCGTCCTCCAATACGGTTGAAACCTTTCCAACCAATGAGATCAATTGGAGAATTAAGGTCATGATCCTGTCAGCATTTGGCTTAATGTCATGGCCGAACTTGCGGAGGATGCTCTGCGTAATAGTCAGCGACCGCAAACCACAGTGTGCCCAAGGAGCTCACGATAAGGACACTGCAGAAGTTGCTCTGGAGGTCGTTCCAGTTGTTGCGATCGTCCATCCCAAGAATTTGGTTCTTTTGGACGCATATAAGTACAGGTTCCCGGACACTTACAACCAAACAACTCACATGCACGGAAATAAGATGTTCCATCCGTTGAAGGATTATGTGTGAGAGGTTTTCGATCTGTGGGCGGGTCTCCGTGGAACTGTTGGCTACCCATGTGGCAAGACACTCGTATGCGGCGGTTCGGTAATTGGCCTCGTTGTTGGCACTCTCGGTCAGACGAAGTAAGGCTTGGATCACGCCTTCGTAGTACGAAGACATCGTGAGCTCGGAGTAGGCACCCATTCCCTCGGCTAGATTCTGGAGACCCCAACAGCAGTTTGCAGCAATCCTTGGGCTATCTTGGAGACCACCGACGAAAGCGACGACGAGATGTGGTAGGTGGACATCCGGCTGGATCGTCTGAACGAGCACATCACAAACCTTGCCCAGCGTCCAAGCAACGGTGTCCTTGACCTGAAGATTCGAGTCGGCCATCATGTGAATCAAGATGGGTAAAGCAGAATTGACGAGGGCGTTGAGCATGGAAGGGTCGGGACCATCCAAGATACATGAGAAGGCCATGACGGCGGCTTCGCGGAGGTGCCAATCTTCATTCCGGATGTTGGACTCGATGAATGGCATGACAGCCGCGACGATCGGGTCTTGGACGGCTTGGGCGAGGGCTCCCAGACAGTATGAAGCCGACATGCTGATATTCCACTCATCTTCGTCTGCATCTTCCTCCTGTCGGGTCATGAGCGTGAGCAAGACAGGGACGAGTTCTGGCAATGCCACTTTGGCAAAGTTCTTGGATTCGAGTTCTGGGGTTTCTCCGTACTCGCTTGCCTACATAAAATCGTGAGGGGTGGGGGTCCCCAGTCGAGGGATCACAAGTGGAATCTCACCTGGAAGGCTTCTTTGTTCAAGTTGATCTCTTCATCACAAACCGTCGACCAGAACTCGACGGCTTGCATGGCCACGTTGTTGTCGGGGTGCTTCATTCCCAAGACGGTCAACTTTCAACAAAAAGTCAATAGGTTGTTGAACGCCGAGTTTGCCGTACCACCCACCCCAAACAAGGCTTGTTCCATATAGAAACCCATGTAGTGGTAATAGTATGCCATAATCGCGACGAGGCACTCAAAGGCGGCAACTTGAACGGCCGAGCTGGAGTTCTGTGTGGCTTCGCAGACAACTTGCATGATATAATTTCGCTCACCCTAAAAAGGGGCGGGAGAATTAGTTGGGACACGAGCATGGTAACGTGCAACGAAGATGCACACCTCCCGTTCAAAGTTATCCCTAACAAAGTCAAGGGAGTTCTTCAAAGCGGTGATCGCGGCGAATTGGACATCGGAGGAAGGTTCATCTTTGCGGGCACCATGAACGACAGCTGTCAAAATCTCGTTCGATCGCTGACTCAGAACTGAGGGATCCTGATGGTGTGGTCAGAAAAATCGACTTCCAGGTCGAGAAAAAGCGGGCATACGATTGATTCACAGATGAACCCAATAGCCTGCAAGGTAGCGACGCGAAGGTTGACGTTGGATTGACCCATAAAGCTGAGAAGGAGCTCGACGAGCTCCGGCCACTGGGCATTCGGTAGTTCCACGGTGGCGATCGCGGCCACCAGCTGAGCGGCGACTGTGCCGACTTGTTTCGAGGACGATCCAAGAGCGAGGAGAGAATCGTGCTTGATCTTCGATCTTGTGTCTGGGGCTACGGCCAGCCAACGGTTACTGTACTCTTCGCTTCGAGCGCTTTCCTGATGGGAGCGGTGTGAGGGGGGCGATCTTTGATGTCAAACTTTGTGGATAAGATATACAAACCTTGGCCGTGAGGGCATTCTTTAGGGCGAGGCCAGCGGCGTTCCGTACGTGTGGCAGTGAGGATTCGTTACCAAGTTCTGCGGACAGCATCAACATGTAGGCAGGCTACATTTACGAAGGGGGAAAAGAATGAGGTGATTGTGGATTGGGGATAAAACATTGGAGGTGATACTGACGAAGTTTTCCCTGGAGGCGTTCTCGAGTTTTGAGACTGCATCTGTGCGAAGCGCAGCATCTTTTTGGAGGGTGAGTGTATGCGATTTGGGCGTATATGGAGCGGAGGGGGCGCACCTGGAGATAAAGTGTTTGCGAGGAGTTCAGATGCGTTCATGGCCGTCGGGGAAAGGGAGAGAGAATTCTTGAGGTTGCAGGCGTCGAACGGATTGTCGTCAGTATCGTTCTGCCAGAGATGATGGTGGTTGAGGATAAGGAGGGAATGGGGTTGGCCACGAGAGGTGTCGCCTTGTTTCTTTCACAGATTATTTCCAAAACTCGCCAGCACACGACTGGAGCGCATGGCTGGGAACAATTAGGGTTTATTCTGATTTTTAGCTCATTTTTACTACTGTCTGCAACCGAGCGAAAGGGAGAGATCCCACCCCAGTGATTGAACGCGTCGCGCCAACGTCCCCTTGGTCTGAATCAATCATCCATGGCAGATCGAGTGAGTGCAATCTACCACCGATACACTCTTCTCTGACTCGAATTTTAGGGCAGAGGCGGTTCTTCCAGAGGAGGTCAACGCGGTGGTGGCCCTGGAAATTCATCCAGGGGCGGTGGCAGGCACCATGGCCCGCAGGGACCACAGCCAACGATGGACAAACCAAAACGCGAGGCGATCCTGGATCTCTCCAAATACGTGAACGAAAGGATCAGGGTGAAATTTACCGGCGGGCGAGAAGGTGTGTGTGGATCGCTTCTCCGCCCCGGGCAACGAGGAGATGCTCAGGGTGATCAATCCCGTCACAGTGACCGGCGTGCTCAAGGGTTTCGACCAACTCTTGAACCTCGTCCTCGATGACGTCCAAGAAATCTTCCAGACCGGTCCGTCCTCTGTCTTCCCATTGACTCCAAACCCCCCTGCCCTGACCATGCGCTCTTCCTTTGTATCCGGACAGAACCCGAGCAAACTACACGCAGCCTCGGTTTGGTCGTCCTGCGCGGCCCCACGATCACCCTCCTCAGTCCCGTAGATGGCCACGAGGAAATTGCCAACCCCTTCGTGGCCCAGGAGTAAACCTCTTTTTTCCTACTAATCCGCCTCCGCCGCAATGTCATCGAGATTGATGATCGGGGGTGAAATTGTACTGTCCGTCTGTCTACTGTAGCTCTTCGATGTCCCACTTTGGACGTGTCTCTATCTCGTACTCGTCGTAATCTTGTGTGAGGAATCGATGCATCGACGCCCATCCTATCATCACCGCGTTGTCTTGCCAGGACAAATGGATATGTGAGTCAGGGTTCATCAGTCAAAAGAGGAAAACGCCTACCTGTACACAGTTCTTGGGGGGGGAATACGAGACGAACTGCAGCGTCATCGAACTCAAAGTCTCGGCATGCCACCTCTAGCCTGGTTCGTGACGTCAACCAACGGGGGTGTGAATGGGTGAGGGGGTTACCGTACCTCTGCCGCAGGAACTTGTTGCTCGCCACACCACCACTGACAACTACGTCTCTGATGACAACCCCGTTTTGTCGGCACCAGTGTAAAGCCAAAAGAACCTTCTCTTCCAGCTGGCTAACAGCGGCGGCCTGGAACGCACGAGCGAGCGCGAGTTTTGTGGGAGTATCTAGGTCACCGTTCCATGCCGCGATGTAACGTTCAACGCTGGAATGTAAACCACTGTATGAGAACGCAAGCTTTCCGGGTTGTCCACTTGGAAGCGGGGGAGTAATATCCGGCAGTGGGTAAAGACCATCGTTTAGGCAAAACTGTTCCAAAGCAGCACCCGGTCCCAACTTTCCCCACGGGATTTTGAGCATTTTAGTGACCTTATCGAACGCGTTTCCAATCGGTTCGTCGGGCGTGGTCGCCAAAGTTTGAAACGACGTCCGTGATCGTGCGAGCAAGAGGAGGGTGTGTCCGCCAGAGACCAGTAGAGTAAGGAAAGGAAACGCGATATCGGGAGTCGTCAGGAATGGTGTCAGAGCGTGGGCTTGCTAGAGGGTGAAACTCAAACCTCTGTAATTGATGGAGTTTGCAAAGGGTAGAACATACCATATGGTGCACGCCGACTAAGGGTTTGTTCGTGGCTGCTGCCAGGGTCTTTGCTGCATTCGAGCACACACTCAAACAGCCAGCCATACCTTGACGGGGCTTAGCCCTCTCATAAAGGGACTCACAAGAGACTGCGTACCTGGACCCCGCGTGTATGCGATGCCGTCAATACTGTTCAGCGTCACGCCTGCATCCTGGAGTGCCTTCCTCACTGCTCCTGGCTTCCGGGACAAGGGTCAAGAGTGGACCTCAAAGCCAGGTATTGTTGGTAAAAACTTGCCATATGTCTTTGATGAGCCCAAATGGCGTGCATGGGGTGTATCCCCCCAAACTTTTCATGACTGCAGATCAGGGTAAGCGCAACGTGTTCGATGTCGTGTCAGTGGGGAACCGGCTGACTATGAATGTTGTTTCACCACGACATTTGCTACGATTTCCCTGTCGGAGTTGACTATTGCCGCGCATGTGTCATCTGCAGATGATTCCAAGGCCAGAACCGTGAAGCAACGGTAACTTCTTCGCGTAAGGAGGAACAGTTGAGAGAGCCTAATGACGCGCCGAAGCATACCGGCCCGCCGCGCGGGATAGTAGATGGTGATCGGACGGACGAGAGAGGCAAGACCGCCCGGCACATTACTATTGATCCCAACAAGTCACAAAAAGTATCCAAAATTTATGCGTTACAGGTCCCCAGTAATTTCCTTCACATCATCCGCAAGGAGATCTCGCCCATCTGCATAGACAGCAACAACTGTCTCACGCTCTATCCATCGTTTTTCGCCGTCTTCAGCGGAGGGGAGCGGCGTTACGCTATAAGTTATCGACAAGGCGGACAACACTCCGCCATACGCATGCGAGATCCCTATGTGGTTGCATACTCAAGAACCGCCAGAGTAGGTGAAAGCTGAGTGAACGAACCTGTGTCGATGATGATTACTTTTCCTCCACATCTCGAAACAATTTTCTACGGGAGTGTATCGTCAACAAAAGAGCGGACGCCAAGCAAAGGCCACAAACCGTGAAGTCGGGGGTGTGCCCAATGATCAACCTTCTAACCCCAATCTTTTTCATCACAGAATCTGCCCTATAACAGAGCCCGCCTTCAACACCTTCATCCTCATCCAGTGCCCAACCACGGTACCACAGTGGTCCGTCTCCTCCGTACAACCTGTTCTCCTCGTTCGTCGCTGTTCTCGGTAGCCCAGGGTACGGGTTCGGTGGGTGAACAGGAGGGAACTCTCTTGTTTGGAGCTTTCGTAACAACGACGAAGAGATCTCGTTGATTTTTGAGGGGTACGGTGTCAGGTCCGGGTATGTTGGTGCCAAGCCACCGTGAACAAAGGACAGGGCAGAGTGAGAAAGGGGCGAAGATAAAGACGAGTCGTAGTCTGTGTTTGGAAGGCCGAGTGAAGGGTGAAGGGGGAGACGAGAAGTTGTAGTGTAGTTGGCTGCCCAGGCTTTACCGATCCGACCGGTGGTTATCATTTTCCCCCTTGCTGCGACTGAACCGAACGTCTTGATCTCCGAGGGATACACGTACCTAGGTGGATCTTAACGACCGCACGAAAGGGCTGGGGCCAACGTACCTCCAGTCACCTGAGGAAGGACTTTTGGTAAGGTCGTGGAGGATTGTGAGTATCAGAAGACATACCAATGACGTTCATCCACTCGTGGTTCCCCAAATGACTCAAAACCATCCCGCCAGCTGCAAGGGCTTGGTCGCGTAGCTTATCCATGTAGGAGAACAGCTTGATAGTGTCATCCCCCCTGTGTTCCGCGAGAATCTGGGTGAGTGGCCAGACCAGCAGCGGTTCTGAGGAAGGATACCTCACCTGTCAATAATGTCTCCAGTCTGGACGAAGAAATCCACGTTTCCGGTCCAATTCCCTTCATTGTCAATAACCCCAGACATTTCCAACACCTTTCGTGTATTCCCAAAGTCGCCGTGAAGATCACCAACAGCAACTATCCGACGGACAAACACGTCGGCTTGAGGTTCCCCCTGCATGTCCCAGGCATGATGGGAGAGAGGTTGTTGGTCGTCCTGGCCGAGTTCCTCGGTAAGGTCCGGTTCGTAAACGACACCTCCGGAGTGTTGCCCGCTCGCTTGGGGTGAGTCGGGGTGGGTAGCGAGGAACCATGGCCAGTAATCCACAGCCAACGAAGTTCGTTGGATAATGAAGACGGCCAACAGGGGAGTTAGCACACCAAAGGTCAGCCAGAACCGGGTCATGGTGGTAGATGGGTGAAAACTCGGTGCCGCCACGGGCATCAATATCACAGGTTTAGCATACGATCATGATTCACCCAGCCCACAATCCGCCGGTACATAGGAAGGAGTGCCAATTAGGAAGCTGGCAGAACTACGGTACGATGTGAGAAGCCCATGCTAGGAATACATAAGTGGGTCCGTCCTATGAAAAGTTGTCGATGTAGTCCGTTCTCAGATGAACACTGAAAATGCTCCCAAAGTCATGCAGCCAACCGCAAAAAGCGTTGTCATGCCAAAGCAAGAGTTCACTCCACCACCCAAAGTCCCACTTTCATTGCCAACTGACGAGGTCTGCGATCCGCCCGAGCCAGAGCTAGATTTTGGAGTTGGTACGGTTCCCGTGTAAGTAACGCCGTTAGCAGTCGCGGCGACTTGGAACACGGAGCCTCCACCGTACTCGTAATACTGTTGGAAAGTTTGGTCAATGATGCAGCGTATCAGGTAGAGAGAGGCCGTACGTCGACGAGGAGGAAGTTCGGGTAACGGCTGTACAACCCGACGCAGACCGCGACCTCCTCACCAAGTGATCCGGGCCCACTCGCAGCGTTGGTGAGGTTTGCACTTGCAACGTCTGGAATGGGGTTCCCAAGGAGCAAGGTATCCAAGTAGTGGTTGATCAGGAACATTGAAGTTGAAACGTCGCCAGTGCCTCGATCCTTCTGGCATTGGAAAGCGGTCTTGTCCACGGTGTTGAATGGGGTCTCCCAAATATTGCTAAATTCTGTGAGAGTATTAGGGGGGGGGGGAATAACGCAAGGTCGACTGCTCACCATCAATTAGGTATGGCGCCGTTTCAAAATTGGCCGTTGTGGACAAGAAAGTGACCAAGCGAGTTCCGGCGTCAATCAGACTTCCAAGCGTTGGCCAGCCACTTGCGGGTAAAGAAGCGGACTGGGGAGAGTACGACAAGGTATTAACCCCCGCAGCCACGAAAACGGAGGCAAACTGCGTGGCCGCGAGATTGTCCGAGTTGACAATAAGCAGAGTTACGACTGGGTGAAGAGTCAAAATAGCCTAGGAGTTCCAACAAAGTACCCACCGTCCTCAGGATGAGCATCCATCCACGTCTTAACTGTGCACCTCCTGAGATCAGGAGTCAATTGGAAATAATGGACGATTTCGTACCTGTCTTAAGGTAGTTGAGCAGAGTTCCTCCGTTGTATAACCCCTAATGCTGGTTCAGAGGTGTGGCGTCGAGAATGGGTCGAGTACCCACACAGTCGGTGTGACAGAGGTATATGTCGCCGGAGTTCTGGTGTGCTTGCATTTGGAGCAGCCTCACGCCGTCGTTGAGTTGCTGTGTAACTCTCGCAGAGCTGAGGGACAAGCTTCAGGATGGTCATTTCATCGCTCACTGTCATAGTCTTGGTTTGCGGCAACTGCATGACATGGTCAAACAATTGGGAGGAGAGGCATTGTTATACGAAACGTACGGTTGTTCACACCGACTGCGTAGCTGTTGTGCGCGCCGATATAAGTTATGTTGCCATAACCCCGATTGCAGAGCTATTGACTTGGGATTGAATGGCCTGCCGAGTTTGCCCGACACGATATTACACACCTCTGCATGGCCGTTGCAAACGGTGGCAGCGTTGACCGAAAAGCGGAGAAAGGAGAGGACGACCACGGTAAACCCCAGCAACATCCTGGCTGGTGGCTTATTGTCGTGGGAGGAGAGATGTGGCGGAAGCCTCCGGTCGTCTTTCTTTCCCGTGCCTCAATGGCAGGAGGGGCGTTCCTTATATCAGGGCTCTCTGCCGTGTTCTTGGCTTACACACGCTCTGTATGCGCAGCCTATTTCTGCGGCGCAGCACTCGGTTGCGCGCTTTCTGTTAAAATTATCAAGATTTTTGTCCGACAACCACGCCCGCCAGGAGTGACCAGGTTGAAATCATATGGGTACGAATCATATCACCGCCTCTGCTTCCGTTTACAGCCTTTGACGAGAGTCTAAAACCCTTGCTTTGTCGGTTCTGATAGTATGCCAAGTACGCACTCGGCCGTCGTGTTCTTCTACGCTGGCACGGTTATCCTTGTGTCCACTACGTTGCCCATACACCCTTCACTCCCTGATAACCCGAGTACTCGCGTGTGGCCCCTGGTCGTGGCGGTGGCATCTGCCGTTGCGGTTGCATCGTCTCGGGTCTGGCGGGGCCACCATGACTTCCTCCAAATCGCGGCGGGGAGTGCGTATGGGGCCGTGTGCTCCATTATTGCGTACAAAATATGGACCGGAGGGCTAGATGCATACGGTCATGCGTTAGAAATCTGGCTTGACGCTTTCATTGGATGGCGCTGACGGTGGGTAACATCAAACTGTGATCCGATTCGCTGGGCCGCTTACCATATCCCCCGACCCCGCAGATACAAACACTCCGTTGCGCCGAGTACAGAAACCGACAGGGGTGCATGCACCCGTATACAGTCCGGTAGATCACAACAAGCCTTTCGGAAATATTCATCGATTCTTGTCTATTCAGTTGATTGTACACGTTCGATCGCCATTCATAACCAACGTTTCCTTGTCCCTCCTCCGTGCTATCGAGAAGGCGACGCAAGGTTTTGTATACCTCACAGCCTCGCATCCACGAACACTCCGTCAATCCATGGCAGAACTTCTCCCCGATCTGTCACACCTTGGACGTAGAACCTCACCTCTGCACCACTCCCGGTCTTTAATCCTTCGGGCAACATAACGTCTTCCACGTAGAACCGATTCTCCCGTCCATCCCATCCGGTGGTCCCGATGAATACCGTGTGCTCAGCCCCACGATAGAAGCCCACTGTCGACTGTGCTTCAATGTAAACATTGAAAAACATGAACCTGGGGTAGGCTGCGACCGCAGGGGACAACTCCCATTGCAACCCCGTGTAGTCCGGGGCTTGTGGTTTGAGGTCTTCGTCTGGGATTGGATCGAAGTAAGCAGCGATCTCCCACGTTAGGAGGTTCTTGAGGTAGTTTGCCCACAGCACCTTTGGTTTGTGGTGGGTCAACTTTGACGGGGATCTTGGTGGGCTTGCATATACTGAGAGTAGACCGATGTTTATCGGGAGTTTGCACGGCTGGGAAGGATCTTCTGTTGCAAAACCGAGGACGATTCCCAGCACGGAGCGAACTTCTGTTTCGGTCGCAAGACCCATTGGGAGAAGGAAATGGATGTGAAGTTCGGTCCAACCATTCTCGAGATCTACGGTCGTCGCATCAACCAACTCGAACTCTCGTGGAGAACGGACAGCAATGGCCGTCTCAAGGTCGAGGGTTGGAGCGTCGGTCTTGTAGATGAGTGAGACGTCGTATGATTGGCCTGGGTAAACGGAGATCGATTGGAGTGGCAGCCAAACATGCCTAAAATACGCTTCCTCGTCTCCAGAGAACCGCAGTGTCACTTTGACAGAACTGCCGCCAAGCCAAGCGTCCGTGAAATCCAGGGACGTGGATCCAAGGGGGATTGTTCCACGCCCCCCATCCTCCTCCCATAGCGGGATAGGTCTCGGCCAAATCAGATTTCCCAGTGAAGTCTGCTTCTGCACATCCGTCCAGCCGCGCTCATGACTGTCCATCAATTCCTTCCCCTCGACAAACCATCGAAATCCGATACCTGGGGAAAAGAATGTGACGAAGGGGAGATCGAAAGGGTTCGGCGGGGAGAAGTTTTCGAAGTAGGAGACGATTGGCATGAATGGTCCGGGGAGGGGTACCTCTGGGTTGAGTCTCTGTTTCTTCAGCGACATTTCTGACATCGGAGGAACGGGCACGATCTCGGTGGGATCCTCTGGACCAAGCCACAGTTTCCGGTCGTACTTCCACCATTCATGCCAACTCCAGCTAGGTTTCCCCTCCGTGGTTTCCCAGGTCCAGGCCATGCCAAATAGAGCCGCGCTGAGACCAAGACCTCTGGGAGCGATTTGCGTGAGGGCTCGATAAGTACCGAACCCACCATCCCCGTATTGATTACGCCCCCAGACGTCGATTCCCACGTATATATCCTGGACTGCTTTCCCAGGTATGGTTAGACTGCGTACGTATTGCGCAGTGAAAGCAGGGAAGTGTGGTGGCCACTAGTACGCTTCCGGTGAGAACGCCATGCATAATAAAATGCCAGTGATACCCACAGAATAGTTGGTGAAGAACCCGGTGGAAGGGGGGTAAAACACGAGGTTATAGTTATTGAGTCTGTCTTGCCACGCAAGCTTCCCGGTGTAGATGACACTGTCATACCAGATCACGTCCGTGTGATCTCCAATCTCTGTTCTCAGGTAATATCGAAGGAGGTCGACCCACGCAGTCAACGCTCGCGCCTGTTCCGGACCGCCCCGGAGAGGGCACTCCACGTTGAGCAAGTAACCATCGAACCCGCGTTGACGAGCTAGATCCGCCAAGGCGCGAGCATAGTGGGGGGAGACGGGGAAGGATTGAGGTGTTTGTTCAGAAGAAGCTGGCCCGGTTGCAGAAGACGGAAGTCGACCAAATAGGAGCCGCAGAACGTCGGATTCTCCGGAACCTTCAAAGATTCTGTGGTTCGCGTGAGCGGGTTCGAATTGTAATCAAGTTCATGCCAAAACCCACATGGTCCCAAGCATTTTGACTCCTTGACGGTGGGCGGCGGTAATCCATCCTGAAGGTGGGACGGTAATCCTATTGTGAGCAAAGCTCGAGACGGGCTTGTTAATGTCACACCAGTTATCGCCATTCGGTGCAGCACCTACTAGATAAAGGTCTCACAGAATGACCAGAAGTTGAATGTGTACGAGAGTGTCGAGGGTTTCTCGGTATATCCCCCCTTGTAGACAGTTCACAGTTGAAGATGATGTAGAGGGTGGGAGGTAGGTTCACCTTGTAATCGTGACAGACCTGGGCTATGTGAGTGCCTCAACCTGGTGTTACAGGACACAAGACGCACCAAGAGTTTGCCCTGCTGAGGGGGAGATGCTACTCTAGATCGTGGTGTGTATCGGAGTACCGATTGCAGTTTTTTCGACGGTTTATCTATCCAGGAATCGAATCCCTCCAGCGAGGTAAAGTAGGATGCCTCGTCCCCAACGAGGTTCAAAGAGTGGCCGACGCCAACCAGAGGCATCGCGATGATAGAGGTGTCACTGGAAGGGATATAAACCGAAGCTACTCCCAAACTCGGCTCCGAGCTATTTCCAGAACTCGTCACCCTGGGTGGAAACACAACTCCCAAGGTAGGGGGTATCAATCAGCGGGAGTTCTGGTGAAGGCCCAGTAGCGCTCGAAATCTTCTACACCGATCGTGATCATATTCCCGAAGGATTACATCGGACACTAATAGAGTGTTTATTGTACTTGTAGCGTTTGTCGTCAAGTGGGATTGAAACACAAGAGGGGCAGTGTGGGCTCGTCCATGTGAGAT
>Ga0307511_10001189_pt1 | contig 27598 bp, 28 predicted proteins | sample 13_EM_MG_FD_200266 | JGI IMG/M metagenome (GOLD analysis project Ga0307511, IMG submission 200266) | Populus trichocarpa ectomycorrhiza microbial communities from riparian zone in the Pacific Northwest, United States - 13_EM | ecosystem: Host-associated > Plants > Roots > Unclassified | place...
CGTCAGGAGGATAGCGGCGAAACCAAACAACGCCCTAGCCGGTGCGATACAAGAGATCTCCTTCGCGAGATCCAAGGCTTCGATGGCCACATTCAACGAGGAGAGAGTGCCATCCCGCCCCTTCGGCCGTTGGGGCCCGGGCTTTGCATCCATTGTCGAAACTCGAGGGAGCTGGGAGAAAACGGCGCAGACGTAGGTCGTGAGGGAGGACCCTAACCCTAACAGGGACGAGCGGCCATTTTGACACAATACGCCTCGTGCAAACGAAGCGGCTTGGTGGATTATATTCGCGGTCGAGTGACCATCCACTTAGGGGTTGGTCGATTTGGAGGCGGCTCCCCTTCTGTATAACATATCATGTGATCCCGGTTATGGGTGTCGCACTAGACGTAATGAGGTGTCCTTGCGCGTCCTCCTTATCTTGTGTGCGAGGACCGATAGGCTTTGCCCCATCCACTCATTGGGCTCTCCGAAATGGAAACTCACTTCTCGGCTCGACACAAATGTCTTGGATCCCGGCGCTTTCCTCGGCTGTCTCATCCCAGAGCAGCTCCTACGGTAAAATGGGTTTGGTGCTGGCCCACCCAGTCGGACCGCGGCCCGAGACCTCCGGCGTCTCCGGTGATCGAATGGGTTCACCTCCCGAACTCCGAGACGCGATCGACATCGACCCCTCACCCCCGTTAAACCGCACCCCGTCTCAGTCATGCCGACTCCATACGAAAAACAACGCAATGAGAACATCCAGCGAAACAGGGAAATGCTCCTTGCCCTCGGACTCGATGAATTGAAGGTATATGTTGCCCCAAAGACGACGAAGAAAGACTTGGCCCCCGCGGCGAAGTCGCGTAAGCGCAAATCACCACCTCAAGACGCGGAGGGCGACAATGAGTCCAACACCAAAGTTTTGAAGACACATGCCGCCGAGGGTATTACCGATGCGTCTGGGGCACGCAGGAGCGCTAGGAACGCCGGAAAGGTGGTCGACTACAAGAGCGAAATCGTCAAAACCTTCCCCGAGGCTATCTCTCACGCTGCGAAGGTTGCGTTGAATAGCGATCGGAAGAATGCCTTGGAACGTCGTCATAGCCCGTACGTGGACCTATCCGCTGATCGTCATACGACCGTTAACGCCGCCGTGTGACGTAGGAAACAATACGGCCACATTCCCGATATTGAGGTCGGCCAATGGTGGCCAACAAGGTAGATTACATTCGAATTCCTGTAGATTGGAACTTGAGCGCTCTTCACAGGGAAGCGTGTAGTGCAGACTCCGTTCACGCGTGAGCAAAGAACACCCTTCCTTCAGCTCCAAACTCGCTAATCTCTGATCCACTAGGCCATGGGTTGCCGGAATCGCTCCAGGAAAAGGTGGCGCATATTCAGTCTGCCTCTCTGGTGGATACGAAGACGACGTGGACGAGGGCTACGCTTTGTCAGTGCTCCTCGACATTCTGTCATCGCGCCTGACAAACAACAACCCACAGCACGTACACTGGTTCAGGCGGAAGGGACCTCAAGGGAACGGCAACTGCACCCAAGAACGTACGTTATTCACCGCCCCCCTCCTCCTGTTGTGTGACACTGAGGAATCCGTGCGCAGTTGAGAACCGCCCCGCAGTCGTCGGACCAGACTTTCGACAACAACTTCAACAGAGCTCTCAAGGTCGGCGATGATTCACAAAGCCTCCGGTCCAACTTACACTTTTCGCGCAGGACTCCGTCGAAACAAAGAACCCAGTCCGTGTTGTCCGCGGCTTCAAGAACCACTCCAAGTACGGTCCAGAGGAAGGGTCAGTCAGAGGTGTCTCCAGAGTTCAACTCTGTGCTCTGACCAACGCTCCCATCTAGGTATCGTTACGATGGTCTGTACCAAGTCATAAGTGTAGGTTCAGGATAGTAGATCCGCAAAACATGGAAAACTCATCACCGTTCAGGCTTGGACGGAAAAGGGGCTCAACCCCGGCGGATATCTCGTTTGCAAGTACGCATTCAAGGTGAGATGCACGGGCGACTGGATTGGCCTCTCCACTGACGCGCCCCCATCAGCGTCTGCTGGACCAGCCACAGATTCCCACCCGTGACCTTGAGGCTGGCTCGGACGCCAGCGATGGAGGTGATTCGGTGTGAGCATGTCGCAGGTGACAAAGAGTGGATAGTCACACACAGGTTTGACCCCTAGGCCCACCCCAGCCACTCCTGATATAGGATACCAACATTGTAATATATAGCGCGAGCCCTCGTTCCAGATAGCAATTGGTGTGCCATCAGACGGACAAAATTCTGTGGACTTTGATCCAGCGTCAGCGGCGATACACCCGGCGCCGTCCTCGAAGGCTCCATGCGCAGTTCAGGCACAACACTAGCCCAATCTCACCAATCTGGAGAGGACGGACAGAAATCCCCCGTTCATCTGTGAACCGTTGGAAAGGTAGATGAGGACCATCTTACGACGCAGAGTAGAACTGAGAACTCTGGGATCCTTGGCAAGGGTGAAGTTTCATTCCGGATTACTTGCTCGACCCGCGAGGCAAATCCTAGATAAAATCGTGGAGATCACGGGCAACCTGGAAAAGGAGGCGACGTCCGAAAGGTTCGGCTGGAAGCCTGGAACCCCTGGACGCGGCGAGAGGTTCCTCAAGACGGATGATAGGCATGCTTAGCTTCTCCAGTGGTCCCGATGAATCCTTTGGTAGTCTGAGATATTGGTTGAACCCACGACAAACCGAAGAGGTCGGATCTCCACCTCATGGTGCCCGATGGTGAAACGAAGTCGGAGCCGGCAAGAAACCCTGCGATCGCCGTTTTCTACTTCACCCCCTTTCATCAGCCAGCGTACTAAGTTTCGCTAACCCCGGGGCCGTTGACTTTTCTCCCATTGCCACTGTCCGCCGCGTCCCATAATGCTATGATTTGTTGTATGTCTAACCCATTTATTAGCTCATGGGACCCACTTTCACCGAGACTGAGGGCCCCTGGTCAGAGAAGCTCGAGAACGAGGTCGTCGCAACGCTCGTTCACAAGATAAAACTTCTCCGCGTCAGGAACTGGCTGTCTTGTCCTCTCCTACGACTCCCCACCGAGAGCACCATCCAAATTCTATCGTATATCATGGAGGATACGGAAGACCCGCACGCTTGGCGACCGATCCACGGCTCATGTCACCGCATGAACACCTTCATGGAAACCACGACCGATCTATGGCAGAAGGCAGATTTCACGCTGGATAGGACCTCTCATCTCACGTTCGTGAGATCTATGGGGAAACTTCAGGAGATAATAGTAGATTTTTGGCCGTGGGAGAACCAATTGGAATGGACCACCCAAGACGCCATGGACTTTTGCAGGGACAACGTTGGCCTTAACGGTCGACGCCTTCATACGGTGGGCATCACTGGATTCCCTTCCGATATCCCTCACTGGTCCTGGATCTTTGAACGGCCCCTTCCTCGTCTCCACCACCTGATGATCCACTTCGTTCCGTCTGACGACGACGGCCCAAATCCCTTGGCAACCCCAGTGATCTTACAACTTCCGCCGGACCTCCCGTTGCGGGTACTCGACCTTCGTAGCGCCAGGCCGCCTTGGTCATCCAACATTTTCGCCGGACTGATCGAACTACACATGGTCTTCAGCGATTGCGAACCCTTTGTGAAAATTCTAGAGGATGAACTACTCGCCATCCTCGTCGCTTCCCCGCAATTGGAACGTTTGTCGTTGGTAGAACTCATATTAATCGAATCAGACACGGACGAGACACAACACACTCCCATCCCAACAGTACGACTCCCGAGCCTCACTTTCCTCAAGCTCGACCACAAGCCTGAGTACATCGTGCCTATCCTGCACCGTTTGGACATCCCCGCAATCACTTCCTTCGAGATCCGCTCGCTGATGTCGTCCTGGGAAGTGGACCAATTCCTGGACTTCTACTTTCCTAATGACCACCTCCCAAATCGGGTCTTCCCAAACCCCCCAGTATTCGAAGCTTGGGACAAAAGCGGCGATGGTATCGAAGACTCATTAATGGTTCATATCGGAAGCGCCAAAATGCAGTTCGATTTCGACATGGAAGATCTCGAACCCGCCTGTTACAACATCATGACCTGTATCCACCCGTTCGTCCCGCCAACCGTGACCACTCTCAGGCTCGGCTATACGGGGTTGCACGAGGAAGACTGGGCGGACTTTTTCAGCGCACATCCGGAAGTCCTTTCGATCGAATGTACGAAATCCGATTGGAATCCCGTGTCAGAGTCGTTGTGGGCGGCCCTGTCACCTGCTGGACCAACGGAGGTCCCCTTGTGTCCAAAGCTCGAGTCGATCTCGGTCTATAATATTCCAGAGCCCACGCCCCTACTCAACTGTCTTCGAAGCCGGAAAAATGCCGGGCGCGGGCTCAGGCACCTCAAGTTGTGGGATGTGGATGATATAGTAGCTAGGGAGTTCCACTCCTTAGTCGAGGAATTCGAAGTTTTCAGTAAACCGGTTAGCTCAGTGACGAAGGTACGCCTCATTCCTATGGATGAACTAGACATGTGCTGATCACTCCCAGTGGGGAATTGAATATTGTTTGGATCGTGACCTCCTAGTTCAGCCCGTTGGGTTGGATTGGCACGCGTATGCCTCTTGATCGTACTGACAGGTATGCAAGATTGTGGACTGACCCAAATAATAGTGATATTTTCTGATGGATGACAGATATACAAGGAGATGTAGCATCCGCGACAGAATGTCGCACGCTCTCGTAAAACCCGAGACATAATACAAGGAAGGCCTGATACAAGGAATCTTTCGGCGAAGGAGGGTTAATGATCGCGAAGATGGATTTCGTCCACGAACACTCATATGCTCATTCCAGATTCCGACGGCGCCACCTCAGAAGCCCCGTCTACACTTTGGCTCGTTTTATTTTTTTTGTTCCTGTTTCTGTTTTTGTTGGGGTTGGGATTGTTGGGCTTGTTGTTGTTGTTGTTGGAGTTGTTGTTGGAGTTGTTGTTGGCGCCGTTGTTGTTGTTATTGTTGTTGTTATTTTGCCTGTTTTTCTTGGGGGGGACGGGACCACCGTGCATTCCCGCTTTATGGACATCTCCCACGTCAAAGAGCCTTCGCGACGGAAGGAGAATAAACGAGCTCACGTCCGGTGAATAAGCACTTTCCTTGCTTTAGCTGTGCACAGTTTGGCCCGCGAGGGCAGGTATGGCTCATGCAACAGTTGTCGCGAAACCCGCAAAACTGACCTAGAGGTTAATAAATGTGTGAGATGAAGGGTTCCGAGGATAAGAATAGGTATAGAAAGCCAGGACGCCACCTTGAAGAATGATGGAGCATGGAAGTTTCTTCGCGCTCTTGCGGAAATCGGCCAACTGTTCAGGAGTGAGGTTATAATGATGTGCAAACCGACATCTAGCGCCGTCCTTGCATCCGGATAAGTAATAGAAGTTGCACGGAGGCGGCTTCTGTTTATGCAACGGCTATAAAGTGCCATGGGTACCCAACGGTCAGCTTGGAACCCAACCAGCTGATGGATACGTACAACTGTAGGATCCATATACGCCGGTGGCGAGATAGGAGTTACATTCTGAGGCGTATAAGCAGGTGGGGTCGGTCCGCTCGTCTGGTGGAACAGCGGTACGGGGGGCTTCTGCGGCGAGAAGGGAGGATTGGGTTGAGGGAAAGTAGGGCTAGGCTGAGACTGAGGAAAGGAAATATTGGGCTGAGATTGAGGGAAAGAAGTGTGGGGCTGGGACTGGGGGAAGGAAGGACCGGACTGCATCTGATGGAAGGGAGGGTTGGATTGCTGGGGGAAGGAAGGATTGGACTGCATCATTTGGTGCGACGGAGGAAACCTCTTCATATTCTGTTTCGTAGGTATTTTCTGCGTCATGAACACTCCTGGGATTCTGCATTCTGGTATGTTGTAGTCCCGGAGTTGGTATGCGATTTCGCTGTATCCTCGCAAGAAGATTAGCTTATCCAAGAGGCCATCGGTTTGGAGGTGGCTTAGCGCCGTCGTGTAGCCGTTATCGTGGAGACCTGGAGTAACTTCTCAATCCCACGTTCGAAAAAAGGGAAAGAGGAGGAGTCGCTCACCACCGAAGTACACTTTAACGATTTGTGGGAAGCGGGTGAAAACACGAAGAGATTCTGATCGTGACACGTGGATCAGGGCAGAACGAAAGCAACGCTGGAAGCGGGACCAACCCTTCAGTTTCGTATCCGCGGCCTCTTTCGAAGACCCAACGTCGACGATGGAAAACAACGGGGCGGCCTTATTGAAGCCTTCAACAAACGCATCGTATTGCTCGAGGGAGCAGTGATGGTGGTTAGTGAACGTGTCCCGTAGACCGTTCAGATTACAATAGATCGTAAGCCAAATTTGTGGGTTCTTAGTCGGTGTGCCCTCGAGGGTCTTTAGGTGTTCCATGATGCCGCGATTGAGCAGAAGAGCGGCTTGAGCTCCGCCAGTGTGTCCGGTGGAGACGAGTTCTGGGGAGAATATATTGCCGTCGCCGTCAACGAGGCACATCACCAATGGGTTGTCTTCCTGTGTAAGTGCGCGGGGTTTGTCAGCCGACTCGAAGAAATGATGTGGCGGGCGCCACAGGCCGGAACATACGGTCAAATCTCTGTTCCTTCTCTCGAGCTCTTCTATCCGTGTTTCTGCCTCTTTTCTCACCGCAGACTCCGACTTGTGGGCTTGGAAATAATAACAAAAACGCTCAGTTGTCGTGTCCAGGGATTGGAGGGAGAACCTCGGCACCATTCTCCCAAACGTTCACCTCGCGTTCCAACTTCTCATTCCTGTCTTCTAGATATTCATTCCGCTCGAGGGTAGCTTGGAAAAGAGCTAGTGGGGGTGGGAGAAGTGTGTAGTCGGTAAGCGAGGTAACCTCCCCTCCAAACTCAACTCACTCGACTGTCGCTGCTGTAGATTGCTCCTGGGAAATCAAAGCGGACGGGTTCATCGTCGGTTAGTATCCGCTTTGTCGTTGTGGTAGAGAGATATTACCAGATTTCGAGCTTCTTCCCATTGTTTTCAGTCCGTTTTGAATCCATCTAGTACCCAATCCACATACGTGCAGTGGTGAGGTTCAAGAGCAAGTGAATAGTCGCCACGATTTGATCGGGGCAACAACTTGAAAGTCCAGGCTTCAAACTCGTGGCCGAGATGGATAAGGCGCCCTAAATTGTACACAAAAACAGACGGTAGGTATCGAGTCCCCTCAGTGTAGTCACCCAGACAGTGAAAGCCCTTCTGATATCCGGTATATCCAACAAACGCGATGAATGAGTAGCCTACTTGATGCGCTTGAGCTGCAAGAGAGGATGAGCGAAGGAAGAAACTGAGAAGATTACTGCGCAACATACCCTCTCGGTGTTCTTGAACATACGATTGTCCAAGGTGGTAGCCTTTTCCCCAATCCTGTCAATCCGCTGGTTCTGGGTATCCAGTTCCTGGCCCATCGACGTTCCAAGCGCCTTGAGCCTCTTCGTCATATCGCCGATCTCGTTCAAGTTACCGTCCAACTCGTCCTCAATTTCGTCGTCCGAGCCCGTGGCATCGAACTGGAACCTGGACCTCTGCGCCTTGCGCACATTCTGTTGCTCTCCGGTGAGTTGTCGGCGGCCAATGCCCTCCTCGTTACGACCGTAGCCACCCGCCCCCCCAATACGATCCTGCGTCTCCCTGACCTCCATCAGGCCACGTTCACGTTCTTCGCGGTCCTCATCGTATCGAGCCATGATCTTGGCTTCCTTCGCTGCCCGTTTAGCATCCTTGTTCCAGGTCAAGGCGGCCGATGGGTTGAAAATGGACTTGTTGAGTTTCTTGAGTTCGTCAGTGTTATCTTCAGCACGGAGAGCATGGTTCTTAGAGATATCGAGGTGGCGTTCGGTGTTGGCGAGTTTCTCTGTAACGCGTATCACACGATCAAAACATGGTAATCACGAGAAGGACAGAGGATCGTACCGGATTGGTCTCCAAGTCTCAAGAGGGTTCCGCGAGCGGTCTCCTCTGCCTCACGAGCCAACCTCAAGGCGTTCCTGGTAGAGTTCACACTCTCCTGTTTGGTGGCCCTGATCTGCTGCTTGATGCCCTCCACATCCTCCTCGTTCTCCTCGCCGGGAGCGGGCTCCCGCAGCTCGGTGCGACGATCGCCAGCGGTGAAGCGGTTTGGGCCAGCGCTCTCCGCGTTGTATCCAGAAAACAGCTCGGATCTATTGGGATCCGATGCGCCGCCCTTGGACGAGTTGTACCCACCGGACAAGGGTTGCTGGTTGTACGAGGATTGTTGGTTGTATGAACTGTTGTTGTTATCGTAGTTGGTAGGTGTAGATCTATAGCTTGGAGCAGGAGGTGCCGGCCCTTTCTGCTCGACGGGAGGAATCTCAGACTGTACTTTGCGTTTGAAGAAGGACATGACGGTGGATTTGCGGTGGAAGAGTGAGGAAGAAAATAAAAAGAAATGTTACTTATATAAGGTGGTCACAGCCACGTGGATCGATACACCGCCTAAGACAGACACAACGGCTGTACAACAGCAAGATAATAAAACACCTACGACCCCTGATTACCCTTCGAACGTTTCGAGACGAGTCCTTTATCCTTCTTGCCAATAACCGTGACACCCTTCCCAGTCTTGACCAGACTCTTCAGCGCATCTTCCTTCTGGCGTTTAACGCCCTTCACCCTCGAGTGTGCATCGACCCCCTTGTTCAGTTGCTCTCGAGTCCTCCGCTGTTTCTTACGCTCTTTGTTCCTCTCTGCCCGCTTCTCCGCCGGTGTCATTTCACTGCGCGAGCGGGGCGCCCTGGAGGATGGAGCCAGAACCTCCTCAGGTGCAAGCATCGTCGAAGCGGTTTGTGATGTTGGTAATGCCGATTCCAGAGATGCTGCAGCAACGTTGCCGACGCTCACTATAGTCGCTTTCGGCTGTGATTGTGAATGCGTGTAAGAGTTTGTCCTTGAGAACGTAATCGATTGAAAACCGACTTGCCTGCTTGGGTGTGAAATGGGCATTGCAAAGGGCATCGAGCTTCGCAGTAATCTTTTCCCATTGTCTCTCGATCTCTTCGTGCTCCTTCTTCAGCTTGCCGTCCCTATCCTCACCTGCGACGGCACCGTTCTGGGCGGCAGAGTACTCATCCTCATAGATCTCCGCCAATGACTGGGCAGATTTCGTATCTTGAAGGTGGATGAGCTTCGATGGGAGGAAAGGCTTCTCGTCCATCGGACGGCGTCGGACGACATCATCGTAGTTGTTGGCCACGATGCGGGATTTGATCATCTCCTCAAGTTCCTGGACGACCTCCTCCGTCACGACAGGAACCGCTTTCATGACCCGCTCAAAGTCCAGATCTTCCTCGAGAAGGGAATTCTGGGATCGATTTCGCGCGCTTACTTCACCAGAAAGCGTCCACTTTTTGGGAGCAACGTTCTCCGCCTCCAGGGCTGCGATCTGCTCCTTCAAAGCCGCCATGCGTTTCTGGTGATTCGTGAGGCCTGTGCACAAAAGTAAGCCACGGCACATAGTCGAACCCGTCAGACTTACCCCCTTCAGATTGCTCTTCGCTGTCCTCCTCAGCGAAGAGATCATCTTTAAGTCGTTCAACCGCTCGTCGTCCCTTATGGTCAGTCTCTTGATCATCTTCCTCGCTGTCCTCATCCTCATCGTCTTCGTCATCTTCATCCATATCGTCGTCGTCGTCGTCGTCATCGTCATCGTCATCAGAGTCCTCCTCATAGTCTTGATCCAGATCCAGGTGACCGTTCAGAAGCCCTTCCTCATCCCCGAAGCCCTCAAGGTCCTCGTCTTCACCGATCTCCATCCCCCAATATGCAGGGGTATTCACGGGGAGGCCCTTCCCTTTCGGCCTGATCTTCTTGACTTTGACCTCCTCATGGAATCGGACCTTGCCCGCTTTCGCTCTCACAGGGGACTTCTTCGGTGCCATACCAGGAGGTGGGTCGAAGAAATCTCCGTACATGGGTTCTGCACAGGTGAAGATCAGGAATGTCCACTCATCACCAAAGGAGTAGTACACGCACCAGCATCATCCGTTCCTTCATCTAATACTGGATCGCTGCCAACAACGGCAAAATAATCGACCGACTCTTCATCGCTCTCCGAATCCTCATCTTCGTTGAGGGATTTTAGGCGGCCACGTGAAACGTGTTTCGCCTCTACCTCCTCAGTTTCCGCGTTGAAGGATGCCAAGTCAAAGAACCCGTCGTCAAGTTGAGAGCCAGCTGAAGATTTGGATCGTCGTGAAAGTCGTGACGAACGTGAAGGTCCAGGACTGTCCAGAGCCTCTGGATCTTTAAGAGACGTGACCTCCTCACCAAATTCCTCCCCGTAGTCGTCCTCGTCTTCGGATTCCTCCTCACCCAGTTCCTCCTCACCATCCTCATCGACCTCCATGCCTTCCCAAGAATCCATCAGTCGTTTCAAGACATCCGGTTCCATACCCAAAGATCTGATATCCTCCCGCGAGAGATCCTCAAACCTCAACTTCTTATGCGACCCTCCATCATCCTCGTCCTCGTCCTCATCACCATTGACGCCACTTAACGTCCGCATGTCCACGTCTTCGTTCATGAGCGTCCCGTCCAAAGCTTTCGAGAGCATCTCGCACACGCCCTTGGCCCTAAGCTCTAGCTGAGCCCAGACCTGCTCCGGACCAGCATCCTCGAGGAACAATGAGGTCAGAGGAGTTTGGTCGAAAGCGGCGATCTTCGGAGGTGCCCTCTTCCTCTTGCCATTCAGCGCCTTTGTCTGGGACCGCGTTACGGGAGCCTCTTCAGGACTGAGGGAAGATAAAAGTTCGGATATGTGGGGGCGAGAGGTAGACTCCGATTCCAACGCTAATGGGGAATAGAATTGAACCACGACGACACGAGGCTTCCCGGGTCAATAATGAGGCTCACAGCCACACGTGTCCCAGGGATTTGCTCACCAAGGTCGAAAAGGAATTTGGTCGCGTTCAGCGCGGCGGATTGGATTGTCGTGCAACCGGAAGCGAAATTGTGCAAGTCCGAGTCGATGACATTGGTGAGGCTGGATAGGACGGTGGGGAGAACGACCTCTTGATCTGAATCCTCGGACATGAAAGAAAAATGCAAAGCAGCGAGCCGTGATCACGTGCCTAACAAAGCAAGCTTTCATCTGCGAATCGGAATACTTGGGCTGGAATTACTGGAAGACTACATATTCTCCTGTGCCAGCAACTGGGCGAGGCCAAACAAATCCACCAACATCGGAGCCACGTTTCCGGTCTCCGAAGATCCGTAACCTATCTCTTCCTCGAGCTCGAGCCGCGCATCCTCCCGGGCGATCGCGATCTTCTGGATAGCAGGCGGAAGATCCTCCAAAGCGACACTCCCGACGACCACGTCCCCTACTCCGCTTTCTCTCCTCTTCCCAGCTTTGACATCCGCGAGCTGGCGATCCACCTCCTCCGATACCCCGTCCAATGCTCCGGATGCATCAGAATCTGCCAACGAGCTCCGTTCCACCGCATCCAGCAACTCTTCTATCTGTTCCTCAACGGATGGGAGCGTCCGTATGTCTGGCAGGCTTGTAGCTTCTCGGTACCGCGGCTGGATCCCGTGATATGGGTCGTGATTCGGAATGGGCACGGAAAACCTCCTCCGCTCTTCGTATCCAACGTCTCCTCCGTATGGGAACGAATCGCGACCTGTTGGGTATCTGTTTGCATATTGGGGTTGTCCAAGGCCGGCGGGGATGTAGTGATCCTCATACCCCTTGTACGCGTCGTAGATCGAGGGCTGGATATGGACTGAAGGGTCTTGCATCCGGGGGAACGAGTTGTACCTCGCATCTCCGAACTCGTAATCTCGGAAATCGACGTGCCCGTTATCTCCGTAGTCGTCCTCACTGGCGCGATGATACGCCGTCCCATACTCACGTTCTCGTTTCCTTCCTCGTTCCGTTGCAGACGCTTTCTTTCTCCCTGCCTTGGAAAACAGCCCGGAGACGAGATCTGTCAGTGTAGACTGTTGGGATGGTATGCCAATAAGCCACGGGTGCGGGTAGTGTTTCAGCCCGGACTCACCTTGGACCTCAGTTCCCTCTCAATCTCCTCTCGTTGTATCGAAGGGGTGAACCGATTATAAACGATTTTGGAGGGGTCTGGTACTCTCCGAATGTGCTTCCTCGGTCTCAGCGAACGCTGTTAAGAATTTTGTCGAACTTGACCTCAGCTCTCGAAAGTAGCGCCTGAGCTCACCGGCACATGGTTCATCTCCCCGTTCGCCACAGCCTCCCTGATCAACTTCCGTTTGACTCGCCTCCCCCTCGACCTCTTGAAGACCGCTTCGTACTCGAGCGCTCCCTGTCACACACAACCTTGGGTCAGGATCTGCCCGCACCGTGATACTGGGGACAGGGAAGGTTAGCCCTAAACGTACCGTTGCAGTCTCACCGGGGTTGTTCAGTTCGTACTCGACCATCCTCTGGTATTTCACGCTGTTGTTATACTGATACTCTTTCAACCCCCTCTCGTGGTCCTCTTCGTCGATCCTCTTCATTCGCTCGTAGGCAAGCCTGGCCATGTGGACCATAGCTTCGTTGCGTTGTTTGGTGAGGACGTCATCCTCCTCGTTCGGCTTCCGTTTTAGCGTTGGTATGGCGATGGGCATGGGTGTGCGTGAACAGGGTGTGTGTGGAGAACTGCGGAATGAAACTTCCTCGCGGGCGGGAGGTCCGCTCCCCCCTGTCTGACGGATAGAAAACCCGTGACATTTTAGGAGATCAATAAAGTATGCGATTGTAACGTATCGGGACGAAAACAGAAACGACAGATAAGGGCAGATAGCGATGCACGACGAACGAACGAGTCTGAGCGAAAACATTGGGGGATTTTAGAGACGGGGAAGTAAAATGGAAACGGGATTGGAAACGAATGGCTTGAGAAAAGGAAAGTCTATGTCCGGAGGACAATAAAATGATTGTAGGGGGCTCGCCGCCCAATCCCTGCATTACGAACTCAGCGGCTCCCGTTCACCCATTGGGGCATGGGTTGGGCTCCGTTCCTGTGGTCAAACCCGGGGTTGAAGCCTTGTCGGTGACCGTTCGGCGAGGCAAAAACGCTTGCATCGTCAACGTTGGCGTTGCGCTGATTGTTACGTTGATTACGCCTGCCCCGATGTGAGTCGCGCTGTTGGTGGTTATGCGGCGCCGAGCCAACCATCGGGAAGGTTGGCACATGGTGACCGGGCGTCATCTGGGGCTGCGTGGGGAAATGCATGTATACTCCGGGTGTGTGGATGTGAGGGGTGGTGGGGCCAGTTGGCGTCCATTGCATTGGATTGTATGGGGGGTAGGGGTGGCCAGCAACTGGGAGAGGGGGGTGGGAAGTGGGCGGGGGCGGTGTCGCCTGGGCCATAATGGGAGGATGGCCAGGAGGTGGGGTGGTAACGTTGAATGCTTCTGGACCATCGTTTTGGAAATCGGAGTAATAGCCGTGTTCAGTCGCATTGTAGACGGGTTTTATGGGCGTGTGAGGACCAGGGGGCTGGGACGAGGTAGCCAGAGGGTCCGTGGGAGCGGGAGGTTGCACCACAGCATAGGGGTTATACACAGCAGTAGTCGGGGGCGGATACGGCTGCATGTGGCCATACGTTGGATACCCAGGGTAGTAGTGCATAGGGTAGGGGTAATGTGGATAACTCCAAGGAGTAGCCGGATAGTAAGGATGGTAGGGGTAGGGAACGAAGGAGGCCTGTTGCCCCGGGGTGGGCGGCTGAGGAGTCGTCGTGGTAGGAGCAGTGACTTCCAGAGGTCCAGAAACATCCTGATGGATCGTTGGGTACGGGTGCGATGGATTGACGGATCCGCCAGCGAGATCACCGTGCATTGCATACCCCATATCAGGCATGGAGAAGTTGTCACGGTTGTCGCCTCCTGCCAGATGTCGTTGAATACCACGTTTCCAAGCGAACCGACCGGGTGGATTCAAGTCACGAATCTGGACTCGAATTCTACGGCCGTCGTGGACGCGATCATTCTCTGCCTCTATCGCTTTCCTCGGGGATTCCGTGTTGTTAAACTTGACAAACGCAAAGGATGAACCCTTTTTCATGGCTGTAGAATGCGTTAGTGCGCTCGGTTCCGCAGAATATCGGGGGGATGGTGACCCACTTGGCCGAATCAATTGAACCTCCTCGAGTCCCAAGAAACGACCAAAGACGTTCCGGACATTCTCTTCTTCCCATGATGGTGGTAGACCACCGACGAACAAGGAAGCGTAATCGTATTGGTCACTCCCTCCGGTGAACCCTCCAGGGAACTGCGCGCTGTGTGGTGTCGTTGGAGTACTGGAGAATGACAAAGGTGTCGTGGGAGAGATGGAACCGCTTGTGAATCCAGGGGTAGGCGGGACAGATCCGTACTCAGACGCTGTCTTGAGGGTGCGAGAGGAGTCGCTGGGTGGAAGGGTCTCGTCATCAGCCCAGCTGACCGGCTTGCCTACGAGAGGGGGAAACCCGTCCTCGGAGAGTGAAGTTCTGCGGGTAGGAACATCGGAGTTGACCATCGCCGGATCAGTACCTTTTCCACCGCGTTTGGAAGAATGCCTAGAGAGCGCGGCGTCCGATTGCGCGCGCGGAAGGGGTGCGGCTGGGGGATCTCTGTGCCCTTCTTCGACAGGGTGTATAGTTGGCGTACGGTGGTCGGGTCTTCCTTGCTCTTGTGGGTTGTTTTGGTGTGCCCATGTAACCGTGAGATGAGGGACCGTCCTTAAAGTCTGATGGAGGTCAACACCGTGACGCTAGGTGATCTCTGTGCAATAGACTTACCATCAGCGCATTCAACGCATCGTCACGATGGTTGAAGTTCACTTCCCAAACGCTGGCGTCCATGCCGGGAGACCTCGGAGACGTGTGAAGAGGGTGAGCCATCGTGTCTGAGGAGAAATCAGAAAGACGAGAGAACAAGGCGGCCCGGGGGACGAACCAAGCGCGTAGGTGTTGATCTCATCCACGCGGCCAAAGAAACTGACGATTTGGTGAATCGCCTACAGGAAAGTCAGTGGTGCCTCCGAAAGCGCGCACAGGCGCCTCACCTCCGCGTCGAAAGATAGGGGTGATAACAAGAGACCATCCTCAACCGTGCCGTTTCCAGAGAGATGCTCTTGAGCGCCTTCGTTATACTTGATGGAGAAAAACCTGGCGCTTGTTAGACCGTGCGTCGCATCCAGAAAAAGAGAGTACCTTGCTCCTTGCGTCTTATAGAGTCGCATTGCCGTTGCTGGGTCTATCGGGCTGAGGGAGCCTGCCGCAGAAGCGTCTCCCGAGGATAGATCTGGGGCGGTAAACACGGTAGGCGCGCTGTGGGACGTAAATCAGACGGCTCGCGGCTGGAGTACCTCCACAAACCGGTATGATATGAGAAGGGCTCGTAAGGACCGAGCCCTTTCGTAGCGGAGGGTACGACCGAAGAATGGCGGGGGTGGTTTAGCGTGGAGGGTAGTGATAAGCTGAGCAGCGCTCTCGGCAGACTGTTGAAGTGGTCAGAGAGAGTACAAAAGAGTCTACGAAGGGAAACGGACTTCGCATTGGACAAAAGCGCAGACGCCACCGTGGCGAGGATCGCGGACGATCTTGATGTTGTGAATCTCTGCGTAAGGAGCGAGGTGATCGTAGAGAGCACGGATAAGCTCCCTGTGGTCCATGGCAGAGGGGAGGCTTCCGACGAATACGCTGGCATCGTGAGGAAGTTTTGGGAGATCTCTGCGAGCCTGGTGAGCCAGCTGGGGTGTGGCGGTCGAAGGGGAAGACAACTCTGTCTGGGGAATGGACGGGGACGCGGGGACGAGAGAGTCGAAGCGGGTGCCCCAACGTCTGGGACTGGTATCGACCAACTTTTTCGGCATACTGTGCTTAGCTCTGTGGATGTAGATGGTGGTGGTCGATGGGAGAGCGAGGAGGATATTCAGATTTTTCTTTTATTTCTCCAGAGTTTCTCTGGCTTTGGTTCAAAGTCGAACATGCTCGCGCCGAGTTTGATAAAGTGGGGGAAGAAATTGGCCCGTGTTCGGCAATACCCGATTCAGTCTGATCATGTCCGACGACGAGTACGGCGGCGGCGGCGGCGGTGGCGATTACGACTACGGTGGCCCGGGGTGCGTCCGGACAACCCTCCGCTTGGTATCGACGTCGCTGACTCTCCTTTAGTTTCACAGAGGAGGCCTTTGTTCGTAACTCGTACACGCTCTTTACCCATCCACCAAATTGATCGTTTTCAAAAAAGGATGAGGGGTACGACCTCTTGGCCGGGAACAACCAGGAGGGCGAGCAAGCCGGTTTAGATGGCGAACAAGACCCCACTCAGACCAACGCGGTCGAAGGTTTTGGTGGTGGTGACCAAGAGATGACCGACAGTCAGCCTGCACCCGTGCCCGCACAACAACCAGGCGAACGCCAACCAAACAAGGTCCGGGTAACCACCCGGTACTTGACCAAGTACGAGAGGGCTCGTATCCTCGGTACGCGGGCTCTGCAAATCAGGCAAGTCCGCTTACGAAGCCTACGAAGAATCGTCTCACCAGCCACAGTATGAACGCCCCAGTCCTTGTTCCACTAGACGGCGAGACGGACGCCCTCCAGATCGCTATAAAAGAGCTGTCGCAACGAAAAATCCCTCTCATCATCCGGAGATACCTTCCAGATGGGTCGTTCGAGGACTGGAGCGTCTCCGAACTGATTACTGATTAGTGAATGATGTCTTGTTGCCCTTCTATCTACTGTACACGTGTATCTCGGTCGACACGCCGCTGTCCGTGGTCACGATAATCCAAGTTCTATTGAACGCATCCCTACGGGGCTGCTCTTGGCTTCCCTCGTGCACGATTCCTGGCTGGTATCTCGACGAAAGGAGGCCTGGGAAGTGGTTTCCGCAGAAAACTTACCCCGACCACGCCGGGTCGATCGACCTTCATGGGGCTCCCAAAAAGTGTGGAAAAGCTCGTCCTCTCCTTCGGAACAGCATAATCACCCTCCCCATCCACGTGCATAGGGCTTCCGATGGGCATGGCCTTTATCCTTCCCTTCGCTGGCGTCCGGTAGATCGGGTCCCTATCAACCCTCATCGGAGGGAGGGAGTTGGCTACCTCAGAGGTGAAGAGGGGTTTCCGTTCTTCAGCAGACATCCTTGGGATCACTTGTTCTCCAACGCCTCGACGTTTCGATGGACTGGATTCGAGATCCGAGTAATGTGACATCGACCCCCGCCGTTTTGACGGCGAGGAAGGCGGGGTCGACAGTGGACTTGACGACGCCACCATCGGTTTCAGGGCAATGTTCTCCTTGCGGTTCTTGGTTCCTGCAAAAAGCGTCAAGGAAACGTTGCGAAACATCATCATGAGGCACTTGCCCCCTAGCGCTCCGTTCGAAATCCTGAATGGGCTTAACCCCTCAACCAACGTTGTCTGGTGCTCCCAGTCCGCCGGTTTGTGCTTCTTCCAGTCGGCAATTACTTTCTCTGTCCATGAATCCGTATCCCCTTCGACGTGGTAATCGATGACCCCATCCCATTCGCCACCGGGCGGCGTCTTATTGACGAAGATGACGAGACCGGGGGCCTTCGGACTCTTTCGGGCGTGTGTTACCTTGGCAAACTCCTTTACGAGCTTCTTCAGACCGTGGACCTTGAGGGAGGTACCCATGATGATCAAGAGGTCGGGCCCTTTCCGCACGTCTGCGGCCTGTATTTGTCCGATCTCGTCGCCAAGTGGGTGAGGTTCGTCATACAGGACAATGGCAGGCCGAAGCGTCCCGATCCTCAGGGCACGTGCGGAACGTGCGACTCGGGCTTGTGCTGGTGTGTCGCTGTCAGTACATTCTCGTAGTGCGAGGGATCTGTTCAGGCCACTTACAACGCGCTGTGCAATCAGGGCAATCAGGGGGAAACCCTTGGCTGAATATCTCCAGGTATGAGGTTGAACAGGGGTAGTCGGCGGAGCATACCGTGCATCGCACACGGTGGATGTCGCCGTGAAGTTGAACGTTTCGAATGTCCTTGATTTTTAACTTGGCCTTGGCCTTCCCTTTAGTTTTTGAAGGACCTGGAGTCCTGGAATCCTGGCTGTAGCCACCAGCCAGGCCAGCTCGCTCCTCCAACCCGTCGATATTTTGCGTATACGATCTCAGGAGTCGACCCTTCGCGTCCAGAGTTTTGATGAACCGGTGTGTTTGTGACGGGGACGCGTCGTCGACGGCCTGTTTCAAGCCAGCAATGAAGGAATAAAATACGGAGGTGGAGGCGGGATTTCGAAACAGTGACGCGTCGAATAGATCGCGTCCCTTGAGGACGGCGTCAGGGTGTTTCTGTTTCACGAGGTTGTATAAACCATCCTGGGACCGAAAGTCCTAGAATAATGTAGGTATCAAGACGAGAACACATTGGAGTGCAGGAGAGATTATCTGACCGGAATTCCACACGAACAAGAGATTCCAGCTCCTGTCACGACGACGATCCGTTTACTCTTCGTCACAGCCAGCGATAAATTCAGGAGTGCTCTTCTAACTGACGCGTCCCCGGTACTGGCATCCAACGGTAGTGTGAGGGGCATGGTGGAAGTTTAGAGTACGACCGTCGAGACGGCCGGTGGAGGTGCGGTTATGTGACGGGGGAGGTCAAGCAATCCACTTCCCCCTTCCAAGCGATCTCGATCACCCCCGTCTTTCCCAAAACGCGCCCCCGCTCAAGTCACGTGAAAGGGGAACATCGTCATAAGGATTTCCTAAACGGGTCATCAACAACACGCGTTTGGCGGACACGACGCGATTGAGGCAAAGTGGTGAGGAAAGTACAAGTCGTCAAGCATAGTGCATCTAACTAGCGGTAATCTACCCCGAGCGAACTTCGTGCTCGCTCTTAGCGCCTCTCTGGTAGTAATGAACATCAGCCGCACAGTTCGACGCGGTGGTCGCGTCAAGCGGCTTGAAGTGGCCAAATTGTTCCTTTTAAAACGATCAGAAAGAAGTGGATAGTAGGGTGCCAAGCAAACACTTACAGTTCCGTAGACATGACCAAAGTACCAGACCTCGGAGAGCGATGTCCCTTTCACGCTGCAGCCGAGGTATGGAACGGCACCAGTCTGAGCTTTGAGGGCATCCTGGATCTTGGATAGTGGGTAGGTGGTTTTGTTCGATGGAGTGATGCCATATGCAGCCAACAAATCATAAGTGGGGTATTTTTGAAAACCGCTGAAGTACGATGAGGTTGCGCTCATGGAACCGGGATGGAATCACGTACCGAACTGCAGTTTCAAAGCAGTTGACTACTTCTTCGTGTTCCTGGTAGTCGGAGTAGCAAGCCGTGTCAAAGGTGGACGTGCACGTCGCGTGTTTGGAGAACTCCATAGAATTCGATGGTTATGACCCGATGTGCTTCAGTTTAGCATGAACTTACCTCATGCGCCCAGAGGTCAGCGTTCGGAGCGCCCTGGTTGATCCAGTACTTGTTCACTGGTGTGAAAAATGATAAAGCGCGGGAGTCAGAAAACGTTCAGATCACATACTGTAATCGAGCAAGTTGTTACGACCGAATTTCGTGACGAACGTGTCAACACTTGGTCCTGTATAGACAGGGACTTTTGTGCCGTTGGGTAAAACTACTGGAGAAGGGGCAGGATCATACTGCCTGGAAAAGTCACAGTATTGTTCGTACGATCTTCGAGAACGGCGTGAGCGCATGGGAACGTCGGGTTCGATCCGACACGCACCCATCACAGTTATCTGGCCAGGTGCCATGCTATGCGCTCGGGTTAAGGACGGAAAAGCAATCAAGCGCGGTGGGTCGAACTTACCATCGTCTAAATATAGGCGCCAACTAAAATAAATTGCGGATCACACTGAGGGCTCACCCAAGATCCTGTTGGCAAAAGCTGACCCTCATCCTCGCCTCCGGTCCAGGTGCTCCAAAACTGAGTCAAGAGAACCAGTCCTCCGGGGGTGGGAGAACAGCAAGTGTTCTCGACCACCGTCGTATTCTCGCAAGAGTAGAACGACTGCGCACTCGAACAAGCGGACAAGTTCGGGACCGTCGAAGACAAGGGGCTGGACTGGAGCGATTGACCTGCAGAAACGACGCCTGTGGCGAACAACAACTTGAAGAAGCCAAACGATACTTTCGGCATGGAGGAACCTTAACCAGGGACGAGAGGGGGAATGGACAAACCACCCTGAGACGAGACGCCTTTTTATTCATAGTCGGCTAGGCGGGTGATTCACTCGTTCGCCATGCGTCGCAGCGAACATGATGGGGATCCAAATCGCACGTGCGATACATGATCTCAATCGCGAGAGCAGGTCACCCCGGACCGGCAACCCACCGGCAGACTCTATCCACTTGTTTGTGATTGTTTGTCCCCAACCCATGCCCCTCCTGGGTGTTGGGTGATCATGCGTCGGGGAATAGTTAACGATAACGACAGGATATCCTATGGATACCTACACACGGGGGAACGGACTAGAACGCAACAAAAGTGATTTGCTTAAACTGGTGGGGAGCAACCGAACATTCTATCGGGTTCCCGGTCCTACATTTCGCTCGTCCAGCTTGCCAGGGATGCTCCAAAAGAGCCAGATGAATCTGAATCGGTAGTACCGGAGGCTTCTGTTCTGCCGGCGGGGTACACTGGACCGGGAGTCCAAGTAAGAGAGGCAGAAGAAAGGTAGTTCAGCAGCCGCCATGCGGTTGGTCGAGTTGAACTCGACTCGCTCCAACACAACTGCACCAGCCCCCAAAGTGTATGGGAAAAACCTAGGGCCTCGGCGTCGAGAGGCCTATCTGGACGTTCACCCCTCAACACAGCGGACACGGGTGTGTAGCCATGCAGACGGTGGAACGGTCGAAGGCCGGTCAGAACCTGAGATGGGTGAATAAGGGGCTACTGTGGCGAGTGCAACCAGCTCACCTCGTGTATTACCATTCCAAGCGCATAACAGTCTGATTCGCAAGTTGGGCAGCCGCTGGAACCGAAGCGTTCTGGATCCAGCAGTTCTGGGCTCATCCAGCGGAACGTCCCCCCAGAAGAAACGGTAGTTTCGGATATGAGGATCGAGCTCAGGTCAGCCATGATCATAAGACCGAAATCAGCAACACGAGCGGTGCCCGTGTTGTCGATGAGGACGTTCGCCTACTTCCCTCGTCAACGAGACGAATGGGGCGTCGAGAACATTGGACTTACCCCCTTGAGATCCCCGTGAACGATCCCGAGCCCGTGAAGGTAGGCCACACCGGACGTGACCTCAGAGAGCTAAAGTGATTGATGAATGGGGGCGACGATCGTGGGGAAACAGCAAACAGGCTCACCATTCGCAGACGGTTTGCCTTTGGATTGAATCTTACATATTCCATCACATTCCCGTTGTGCATCCACTGGGAGAGAACAAGCAAATGGGACGGGTCCGCGGACATAGAGATCCCCAACAAAGGAAAGATGTTTGGGTGAGCCAAATGCTTCCAACCGATGACCTCCCGACAGAGCTGCTGAATGAAAGTTGAGCGGTGGTGGTGTGTGAGGTCGATTAAAGGTACCTTGAAAATACCGTCGGGATCCCCCTCATTGATCTTGAAGCGCTTGATGGCCACGGGTAACCCCAAGTATTCCCCACTGCTTACTTCCGTGCACCCGCCGTGGTGGAAAACCCTCCCAACGGAGATAAGGTCTCGTTGGAGAATATATGAGGTGGGTACAATCCTACGGGCTTTGCAGATCTTGGAAAGAAGCAGTAAACTCCGTTGACGTAGTTTGTCATCGAGGCACGACCGTGCAAGGACCTGCGTTTAATGCCCTGAGTTGTTGAGGCAAGGGGTAGATGATCACAACTCACTTGGTCAAGAAAATCGATAAATATTTGGGCATCGTCTCCCTTGAAGTCCCTAGCGACCTTCATGCTGGATCGACAACTCAAGAGCGTCCGAACTCCTGCGAGACATTCACTCGAAGTAACCTCAATCGAGTAGATCTTGGTCCAGAAGCGCGCGTCTAACGATCCGAGGAGTCAGTGGGCTATCCACCGAAGATGAAGGAGGAGAGTGTACCGGAAGGAGTTGCTTCGCAAGGCATGTTCGCCGAAACAGGCTGCAGTTGTCCGGGAGGGATTGTAGGCAGCACCCCCCAAGTGGCCACGGTTTATATAGCCACGACCGCTCATAATACTAGTCAAGAATTTGGCACCTCTTAACTATCCATTGATGGGCTGAAATGCAAGCGAGGCGCAAGGGGCAAAAGGGAAACGAGCACCGGAACATCTGGCCAGGGATCCCGTACGGCCGGATTCGGTTTCAGGCTAATCCGACAAACCGCCCACTTTTTCTTTTTATTATTATTTAGATTTCGTAATCGGTTTGCCGACCGAAACTCAAAGTTGGAGAGATTTCCACCTTCAAACAAACACCATACACACGCTTCTTCGAGGAAGGGAGGGTCTTGTCTCTTTCTCCCAGCTGCCTCCAATAGAGTATAGGTAAAATGCCCGAGCTCTCTCTCCTCTGCGGAACTTGACATACGACCACGTCTTTCGGCCTTGCGACTAGCACGAAGGGGGCGCCCAGAAGATCGCACACCCGCATCATACTCAAGGTCCTCGCATGCGGGGGTGGACGGATGTTTATGATGGTTGCCGTCAACGAGATCGAAGCCGAGAAATAGATTTGGGAGCCGACCACCAGGAACTTGCCGCTGAATAATCAATTTCCTGACACTGATCCCTTTTCTCAACTGGGACGGAGGCTAATAATCCTACTTATCTTAAAGGCATGGTCATCTCTTCGCCTTCCTTTTGTCACATCTTTACAATTTGACCCCTGCAGTGCCCCCATTCAATTCCGACGTGGTCCTCGCCGCTTTAGCGTTTACCAAATGCGGCACCTATGGTAGCGTATATCCGGTATATGTTCGTTGACTTGCATCATCACACCAACATGAGAGGGTTCGGATGAAACCGGAACATTACGACTTGTAAGGTTTCTCCTTGACCGGTGACCAGCCTACGTCGCTCGTCCCAACTAGCTGTCTCTCGTCTTGATTTCCTCCACCATTATCCTCTTGATGATGCCGTACCTCCGTAATGGCCTCCTCCGCAGTGTTTGCTAACTATAGTATACCAGGACCTCACTCTTTTTCCTGGCTGCAGGGTCCCCTCCCTCTGCTGGATGGGAAGATCGTCCTCCACCATCACCAGAGTTGTCAGCGCTTTGATGATCGGAATTTGCTGACCCCCGCAACGGCTTCCCGGACTTAGTTCAGCTCACGCACAAATCTGGTGCGCTCGTCAAATCCGGTGCCGCCACTGCGATCCGACTATGGCCCACTCTCATTCGATGGAATCCTTGGCTGCACATGAGGAAGCAGTTCGATCCTCAAGCGCTGCAAGGCAGTAGGCTCCCACGACCGGCTGATGACCCAGACTCACCCAGATAAGTACTCAGCAGTGTTCGCTCCGACCAAGTGACCGGCACAGGCTGTGTGTGATCAACAAGTGGGAAAATCCCAATGCGGATGAGAGTTAAGGTAGGCATACATTGTACACAGCATGACAAACAACCTTCCCCCGGCTAGGAACACACGGCTCTGTGACGGGATGGGTGCTGTGCTGAGCGGTAGAGATGATAGGGGTAGCGAGTTTTGGGATTTTCTGCACGCAAGCGCGCCGCCCCTTTACTTTTATAGTTGATTGGGCAGAGTACTTACGAACACTCTCGCTGAGACGAACGCAATTCTGGCCCAAGGTTGATCATCACCTATGTGGGCTGGAATCCGATCTCAAATACAAGAGGAAGGGAGGTTGGGGGGGGGGGGTGAAGGAATGGACTCGACGATTTTTTACCGGTTGCCGGCCCCGGGGACCTGGGACTGGGTCAATCTCTGAGAAGTATCACCGTCAGCATTGCCTGGAAGATGCCGGAGTGGCTGTAAACCAGGAGTACGACTCTTCTTCCTGACCACAAGGCCCTCCCTCTGCAGCACGGGAAGATCGTCTTCCACCATCCTCAGAGGTGTCAGCGCTTTGATGATCGAAACCGGCCCTGGAAAGTCCTTTCCTGTCATTCTGGTCAGCGTCTGAATGTTTGGGGCGTAATCCCAAGGAAAAAGAAGCCAAGTTCACACACCATATGGTACTCGGTTATTGAGACAATGATTGGTCCTCGCCGGGTCCCTCGTCTTCGGCTTTGAATTTGTTCTTGCAAGCCCTCCTGCCCCTCCCAGGGAGGATGTACGAAATCAATTCATCGTTCTTGCCGAATTACGAAAGGGCCTGGCCAGAAATTTCAGCAGGCCATTTGAAATGGAGCCTTGGGACGAGAATCGACGAACTTGGTGGTATCGGATTCTTCGGCGCAAACGTAATCATGCGCCGATTATTCTGCACTGTTATCCACGTAGAGCGACTCCTCGTCAACGACAGGTTCAGGACTTTCGCAGGCAAGAAGCCATGTAAGCCGACACATGTGATCGGCAGAGCGACGCCCGTGGTGAACGACAAGAAGGCGATTGGAGCTTTCGAAATTTAGGAGCGTTAAACAAAGGACGAGGGCGCAAACTGCCTTGGGATGAGGAGTCCTTTACTCACCGTAACATGTCCGCGATGATTTTGTCGGAGATGGTCGGCATTCTGAACCAGTCTGAGCCAGTCCACAGATCAGGAATCCCCAATGGTAGAACATGCGAGTGCGGTTCTGGCTCAAGGCCAACCACTGCCCAGCTAGGCTGGAAGCCAGCTTCAAATTCAGAGAGGAGGTGTTTGGAGTGTGGAGGAGTTCAGGGACGTCTGGGGTGGGCGGTGAAGGAATTGGAGGTGGTGGTGGTTGACGATCTTGGGATGCGGTGACTCCGGCAGACCTGGAACAACCCCTGGGAAGCTCCGCCGCCAGTCTCACCCGGCCTTGTCGACGGTGAGTCGGGCTGAGTGCATTTTTTCTTGCAGCGCTCTCCGACCGTCAGGCAGGCGGCCCAGCGACTTGGACTACCAAAATTTCTCCTCATAGTACCAAACCGTGTGTGAAAGGAGGCGCGGGAGCAAAACGGCCAAGGGTATGACGAAGAGGGACAAACTGACACCTCCTAGTTACTGGCACAAGAACTAATGTGTGCTTAGTCGACGGTATGTATGCGCGCAAGCCACGTCGCGTGACCTCTCGCGTAGATGTTTTTTTTTTTTTTTTTTTTTGTATTCCGGTTTATTGCGCTAAGGTGTTAATACCTATGTTACGCATTACAGTTTCTGTGGGTGTGGGTGATCCGAAGGTTTGGGTGGGGAGTATTGAATCGATGTCGTTGCGGGGACGCGTCCCATCCCTTCGAGCACGGGTTGACTCGGCCCGGCATTTCCCTTCTCCTCTCCTTCTCCTTCTTTTCCCGTTCCCTTTCTTCCCTTCTCGTGATTCTTCTGGTGGTGTTGTGGGTCTATTGAACATCTGTTGGTATGGGGGGGGGGTTGTGAGGTGGTGGACTGGGGGTAGTTAGACGTATATAAGAATAAGAGAAACTTGCCCGGTTTATGTAGTTTCCTCTCAGTCTTCACAATTGCCGTTTCCATTAGACTCGATCTCGATCTCGATCGATAAGTTCGTCCGGTGAATGTTCATTCTTCGTTGTTTTCAGTTGTTCGTTTCCCCACGGTCTCCTTCTCTTTGAGTTCGAAGTCGTCAGCTGGGCGTACTTCACCGAATGTTGTCTTGAGTCGGTTTGAGTTGCTGACATATCGTAGGAGGTGGGGGATTCCTTTGCGCGTGCCAAGGAGGAATGGGATCGAGGATGCATCGCGTCTTAATTTTGATTGGAGGAGTCGTCTTGCTCCGACGTAGTGCGGGCATATGAGGAGGAAATGGACGACAGTTTCGCGGGTTCCGTTCTTGCAGTGTGGACATTCCGAGGTGCTGATTTTCTTCATTCGATGGAGAACTGTGTTGAGCGGGACATGTCCTGTTCTGAGTTGTATGAGGAGACTGGCTTGGTTGCGGCGTAGTTGGCCGATGATGTGGAGGAAGTTGTCGGAGGGTAGTGAGGTATCGATCTTGTTCGAGTTGGCGTGCCGTTTCGAGGTTTTCCACTCTGTCTGCCATCGTGTTTTTATCGCTTTCTTTAGACGCTGCCTAGTTGCCGAAATGCTCACCGGGAGTGGCCCTCGTCTGAGAAATGTAGGGAGGTCTCTCGGTTCACTCGAGAGTCCTGACGATGCAGTTTTCGCTGCCGCGTCCGCTCTCTCGTTTCCGTCAATATTTTCATGGCCCGGCGTCCATACGAATTTCACCTTGCATTTTACCTTTAGCCTCCATTCTTTCCATCCTAGACTTCCGTCGTCGAGTCGGGTCTTACCTGTCCCCTTTTTATAACCTTTCACCTGTTCATTTCTGTTTCGTGCTTGCGTTACCTGGAAGTCTTCTAATGCGTCATGTATCTTGTCCATCAGGTAGTGTCCAGGCTTCGATCTCTGGTTCCCTATTCCCGTTAGTACTGCCTGGTTATCTGTTCCGATAGTTACCCGTTTTAGTTTCTTCTTCAATTTCGTTAGCATGTGCAACGCGAGGATGACTGCGATTGCCTCTGCTTCATATACCGTGTGCTCCGTCTCCGGTCCGAGGTGATATCGGAGGCTACTCAGTTCTCTACCGTCGTCCATCATAACTGCTGCTGCTCCGATCTTCTTGTCTTCACCGGATCCGTCCGTGTATACCACTAAACCTGTGAGTCGGTTAGCGTTTTCAACCGCTACTTCTCTGTCATCATCGATGTGAACTTCTCCCAGAACTCGATAGTTTCGGCGGCGTCTCGCTGGAAGGATGGTCTCGTAAAGCCCCGGTTGGAGTCCTGTTGTGGCAAAAAGGGTGTGGAGGGGGCTTCGGTGTCGTTTTACCTTTCGTTTAACAGCTAGCTGTGCAGGTTTGTATAAGGGGTGTGAGTTTGGTAGCGACAGCAGCCGTGTGGCTGATCGGATTAGTACTGCAAGGAAGAGCAGGTGGGGAGGGGGGAGTTGGGCGTGAGCGTTTAGTACATCACCTGCTGTTGTGCGCATCGCCCCAAGCATTGAGATTACTGCCCGTCGCTGTGCCGACTGGAGCTTGTTTGTGAACTTGACGGACCCTATTCGATTTTTCGACGATTCGTTCACCTTGTGTGGTAGTGTGTACCACACGTCGGCCGCGTACGACATCTTCGGGCGTAGATGTTTGCTCTCGTTAATGGAAGAGTGGAGTCCTGACACAGCGGTGTGGACCTCCAAGACTTCAAAGTCGAGGCCCTGGCCGCGGTTATCTCCCGCGTAGACGCTGATTAACCCATCCTGGATCCTCGACGAGGTGCTACTCCAACCCTTGACTGGACCCGTCGTTCGCAAGCTGTTCGAGCGCTTTGCTTCCGGATATCCCAGAGACGAGCTAGAGGCTATCTCGCGGATCGTCGCCGGCATGGAACGGGACGCGACGGAAACAACCGCTCCTGCATCAGGAAAACGGCCAAAAACTTATCTCAACTTATCTACCTGTCTCGACTTACTCTCACTTTTCTACGGTCCCGAGCTTTCTTCTGACTTATATTGATGGTATTACATGTTAACTCGAGTCTCTCA